>Ga0065708_1000048_pt1 | contig 24712 bp, 12 predicted proteins | sample Hoacrofraction12_2_FD_59095 | JGI IMG/M metagenome (GOLD analysis project Ga0065708, IMG submission 59095) | Hoatzin crop microbial communities from Cojedes, Venezuela, sample from fiber fraction 12 v1 | ecosystem: Host-associated > Birds > Digestive system > Esophagus > Crop | place: Venezuela... | reverse complement strand
GGGGGAAAAACCGCCCTATTTTCACAGGAATACCCCATTTGGCGGAGAATCTTTGCCAAAAATGAACTTTTTTGTCGTTTTTGGCAAGAAAACTCCTAAAAAATGCCCAAATGTGGGGTAAAAAGGTGCGATTTGGGCAAAATTCAAACATTTCCTGTAATTTTGCAGCCGGAAGAGAGATTGGGATGCGATTCTCCTTGAAGTTAAAATTNAANNCAAAAGTGTATTTTTTTANACTTTTNCTTGTTTCTTTCAGAAAAAAGCAGTAATTTTGCACCGAAAGTTTAATTTATTATACTTAAAGATATGAGCGTAAACCTGTCGGAAATATTTAAGAGCCGCCGTAAAAAGCTCTGCATCAAACAAACAGACCTGGCAGAGCTGTCAGGTGTCAGTCTCCCCACGGTAAAAGATATAGAGCGCGGGGTGGGCAATCCATCTTTTTCTACGATACTAAGACTCTTTGAAGTGTTAGGTCTGGAAATAGACGTGCATTTACGGAAAACTGAATAAGAAACACAATATTAGAACGATATGAGACAATTGGATGTATATAAAAGAGGTATCCTTGCGGGCAGGCTCACAGAGGAGTCGCCTAAACGATATGTGTTCAGATATAACGACGATTACTTTTCAGATTCGTCAAAAGAATCTGTGTCGCTTACACTGCCCAAAAGTCAGCAAGTTTACGAAAGTGAATATCTTTTCCCTTTCTTCACAAATCTTCTTCCCGAGGGTGATAATAAACAAACGGTCTGCACTTGGTTTCATTTAGACGAAAACGATTACTTCGGACTGCTGATGTTTTACGCCGGTAAAGATATTATTGGCAACGTTACAGTAGAGTTAGTAAAAGATGAAGATTAGAGTCTAAATTAAAAAAGATGAATAATTTCTTAAACGTATGTCCTTCAACTTTACAGAGTGGATATTCCAGCTATAGCCCTACTGCCATCAAAAATTTATTTGGCGGTGAGGCTGTTTCGCCATTCCTTGATTTTTCTTTTGATGAAAGTTCTGTCAGTAGTGGTGCTGATAACACAGGACGAATATCTGTGTCGGGCGTCCAAATTAAGTATGCCGCAATAATAGAAAATGGGAAAATAAAATTACGTTACAAAGATGAGCCCAGACTATACATTTTGAAACCGACACCCGTAAATTTCGCACTATCCACAAAAAAGCAGATACCCGCCAACGAGCATCTGACTATGCAAATAGCTTCGCAAGTATATGGTATAAAAACGGCACAAAATGGTCTTTGTTTTACGAGCAAGGGTTCCCCAGTTTATATCACCCGGCGTTTTGATTACACAGAAAGTGGTGAAAGAATTCACTTGGAAGATTTCGCCTCGCTCATTGGCAAGAACGAATTGAATGCTGGCAATGACTTTAAATACGAAGCCTCTTATTATGATATAGCCGTTGCTATCAAGCAACGTGTTACAGCGTGGCCAATAGCTATGTCTGAATTTTTCAAGTTGTTAATATTCAGTTATATCCACGGTAATGGCGATAATCATCTGAAGAATTTCTCTATATTGAAGAAAATGGACGGCGAGGTGGTCTTAGCCCCTGCATACGACCTTATGAACACGAGCATTCATCTTGACGGTGATGACCTTGGATTGTATGGAGGCTTCGCCCCTGACTTTGAGAAAAGCGAGGCATACGAAAGGACAGGTCATCCCTGTTCTTCAGACTTTATTAATTTCGGCTCAATGATAGGGCTTAACTCTCAAAGGGTCATAACCATCGTTAATGAATTTCGCCAACTACCTCAACTCACCGAGGATTTGGTCAGCCGCTCTTTCCTCAACGAAAAAATGCGCCGTTCTTACTTGAGGGTCGTCAGAGAAAGAATTGCAAGATTCAACCGGGAATAAACTCATAGCTGTGGAGCTGGGTATGAAAGCTGAAAATATCAGGAAAATACTTGAATTTTGCCCAAATCGACCCTTTTTACCCCACATTTGGGCATTATTCGTGAGTTTTCTTGCCACAAATATCGGAAAAATGTGATTTTTCTTCTAAAAAACGTTGGAATTTTGTGATTTTAAGCCGTAAAATGGCCGGAATTTTGTGATAAAGAGCCTCAAATCGGCTGGAATTCTGTGATACAAAGATAAGTTGGTGCTCGTTATACATAAAATTTCTTGCCAAAAGTGAAATCAAATTTCACTTTTGGCAAGAAAAGTTTTGGGGATTACACCTTATTTATTATTTATAGATGTAGATGCTGGTTATTTAACGATGTATTTGCGACCGTTCTTGATTACGAGGCCCTTGTAGCCATTTGATACCTGCTGACCAGCGAGGTTGAAGGTTGCGGTGCTCTTTGAAGAAACAGCTGATATAAACACCTTTTTTTATATATAATAGGGAGAGGGAGATGGAACGGGTGGAGAAAATCGGCAAAAAGGTAGAAAAGGGCAGCAGAGAGGGGTGCTCGGTAAAAATTCCACCTATTTTGTATGATTTTCACCCATAAAATTGTATAAAAGTAGGTAATTTTGCCGCCGAAAATAGAAAAATGGCGGATAAAACCGTTCTAAAAGGGAAAAATTAATAAAAAAAAACGAAAATCTTTTGTGATTAAAAAATTATTTAGTACCTTTGCCGCGGGTTAAAACGTCAAATTCTAACTATAACTTAAAAAATAAATGTATGAATAGTAATTTAACTTTCATCCGAATGGCGCTCACTTCTCTTCTCCTGCTCATCGCGGGGGCAGTCTCAGCGCAATCCATCAAGGGAAATGTGAAGGACTATTCTGGCGAGCCGGTCATCGGAGCCACCGTGGTGCAAAAAGGCAACGCGAGCAATGCGACGATCACCGACTTCGACGGTAACTTCACTATCAAGGCAAAGGCTGGCACCACTCTGGTAATCAGCTATGTAGGTATGACCACTCAAGAGGTGAAAGCCTCTGATGGCATGCAAGTAACTCTCCTCGAAGACCAGAACGTGGTGGACGAGGTCGTGGTGGTAGGTTATACGAGCAAAGCCCGTAAAGACCTCACCGGTTCTGTGGGTAGTGTGAGCGGCGCCAAGCTCGCCGTTGTCCCGGTGTCATCAGCCGCCGAGGCCCTGCAGGGTAAAATCTCCGGTGTGCAGGTAACCACCGTCGATGGTCAGCCAGGTGCTGATATCAACATCCGTGTGCGTGGAGGTACGTCAATCACCCAGAGCAACGACCCTCTCTACATCGTGGATGGTTTCCAGGTGGACAATATCAATGATATCCCGCCTACCGACATCGCCAGCATCGACGTGCTCAAGGACGCTTCCCTCACCGCCATCTACGGTTCTAAGGGAGGTAACGGTGTGGTTGTGGTTACTACCAAGTCCGCAGCCGCCGGTAAGGTTACCGTATCATTCAACGGAAGCCTGAAGGTAAAACACCTCTCCAAGAAGCTTGACCTGATGAACGCACAGCAGTTCGCAGAGTACCAGTATCAGTGGCACGCCTGCAACGGTACACGTTCCTCTAACGCTAAGTTCTTCAAGGCAAACTTCGGTAACCCCTACGACCTCGACATGTATTCCACACTCGAGAGCCACGACTGGCAGGACGAGGTGATGGGCGAGACACCTCTCGACCACTCCGCCAACGTAACAGTGGGTGGTGGTACCGACAAGATTAAGTTCAACCTCTCTCTCACCAACAGTGAGGACAAGGGTATCATCCGTGGTTCTGGCGTGCGCCGTACCATTGCCAACTTCAAACTCAATGTGAACATCACCGACAACCTGTTGTTCAAGTTCAATCCTAAATTCACATTCCGCCGCGACCAAGGAGCCGGCGGTGAGCATGTGGGTACCGGTGGTATCATCGACGTATTACAGTACCGTCCTACCAACGGTCTGCGCGAATTCGGCTATGTTGACCCGACATACGCAGACAAAGACGAGGAGGAACTCTTCACTTATACCAATCCTAAGAGCGATATCGATATCAACCAGTTGACAAAGCACAGCTACACCTATACCAACTCAATGGCATTGGAGTGGACACCGCTCAAAGGACTTATTCTGCGCACAGAGGGAACGTTAGGACTTCAGTGGTCAGACCAAAGCCGTTTCTACGGAGCTCTCACAAGTGTTGGTAAGTCAAACAACAACCAGCCTGTGGCACAGCTCACCGATGTGAAGCGTTTCAACTACCTTTGGACAAACACCGCTGCCTACAGTCTCACCCTGAATGAGGACCACAACCTCTCGTTCCTCTTGGGTATGGAGATTCAGCACGACCAGAAGAAGACCAACTATATGTATAACAGGTATTTCCCACGCTCTTTCACAGCAAAGAAAGCTTGGAACAACATGGCCTTCGGTACACCTTACCAGACAACCTCAACGCTTACCACCCCCGACCGCACAGTGTCGTTCTTCGGACAGGCAAGCTACAACTACAAGCACAAATATTTGGCATCTGTAACATTCCGCGCCGACGGTTCCACAAAGTTCGCACCGGGCAACCAGTGGGGTTACTTCCCCTCAGTCTCAGGAGCCTGGGTAATCTCCGAAGAGCCTTGGATGAAGGATGTGAAATGGATTGACAACCTCAAACTCCGTGCCGCTATCGGTCAGGTTGGTAACAACCGTATCAACAGCGACCTGTGGAGAGAGATGTATGCCATCAACTCCACCGGCGGTCCCGGTTTCGGAGAGACAACGACATACGGACAACAGTACTACGGTAACAACAGCGGTTCCACATTCGCCAACGCCAATATCAAGTGGGAGACGACAACCACCCGCAACTTGGCTGCCGACATCTCACTCTTCGGTGGACGTATCACCATCACTCCGGAGGTGTATTGGAACACTACTAAAGACCTTCTCTACTCCTCCGACCTCCTCTCTGTGACAGGTTACACCAGCCAGATGCAGAACATCGGACAGGTAACAAGCAAAGGTTTTGAGTTCTCGATCTCTGGCGACATCCTCCGCGGTAAAGACTATGTGCTCTCTGCCAACGTGAACTTCGGTTTCAACAAGAAAGTGGTTGACAAGCTGAATGGTACCGACGATGTGGTATGGGACCAGAACGGCCGCTGGAAATCATCATACAACGACTACTGCATCAAGGTGGGCGACGAAGTGGGACTTATCTATGGTTTCGTATATGACGGACTCTACACCTTCGACGAGTTCTATTTCGACCCGCTTAACAACTACCAGGCAGTGCCCTGGGGCTCAAGTGCAGCCGACAACGGTACATCAAGCAACTGCGCTCCCCGTTCCGACGGTTATGTTACAGTAATCAACGATGTGTCAGGCTCCTCCAACTCCGGTATCGCAACCCTCCCGGGTAAGATTAAGTTTAAGGACCTCGACGGTGACGGACGCATCACAGAGAACGACCGTACCGTGATTGGTAACACCAACCCGAAAGTGCAAGGTGGTTTCGGTCTGAGCGGACAGTGGAAGGACTTCGACTTCACAGCCAACTTCACCTACATGCTCGACTTCGACATCAACAATGCCACTGCTTACGCATTGTCATCATCAAACGGCAACTCGAAGACTTTCCACAACGTGCTGGCTAAATTCTCCGACGGATGGCAATACAACGACCTCACNGGCAACCTCACAGGAACAAGGGGTGATATCCTCTACAAGCTGTACTATGTTGACAACAGCGTGAACATCTACAAGAGCGCTAACGCTGGCCGCACACTGTGGAACCCGACAGACGTGACGACAAACCTCACACAGTCGTATTTCATCGAGGACGGCTCATTCCTCCGCTGCAGCGACATCACTATCGGCTACACACTGCCGAAGAAGNTCACNAAGAANATTGGNATCTCTAAAGCTCGTTTCTATGTGTCAGCAAGCAACCTCTTCATTATCACAGGTTACAGCGGCTACGACCCCGAGGTGGATATCCAGACCGGACTCACCTGCGGTATGGACTACAACCGCTACCCGCGCGCACGCGCCTTCGCATTTGGCACAAATATCACTTTCTAACATATATAAAAGGTATAAGATATGAAACTCAAGAATATATTTATGGCCGGCGCAGCGGCAATGATGCTCGCATCGTGCAACGACTACCTTGACGTGGACGCCCCCTCGGCATATACGACAGAATTCGTGTATGGCGACTCCACAGAGATTGAGAGGGCCCTCAACGGTGTGTATGCGCAGGCTCTTGTCAACAACCTCTACGGAAGGTACTACCAGTCAACATTCCAGTATAACACGGACGTTGACTTCGGAGCCAGCTCCAGCAATGCGCACGCTCACAACACCTACTCACGTTATGACTGCGACGACCAAGGCGGTGAGATATACAGCTTCTGGACAGCAGCATACAGCCTTATAGAGTATGCCAACAAGTTTATAAACAATGCGCAGAACAGCTCTTTCTATGCCAATGGCAACACCAACGTGCTGCAGATGATTGGCGAGGCAAAATGCCTTAGGGCTATGGCATACCACGACCTCGTGGTGATGTGGGGCGACGTGCCGTTCACATTCACGCCCACAGCTTCTTTAGGCTCTGACTTCGTGATTCCTATTTTCGACAGACAGGTAATCCAAGACAGCCTTATCGCTGACCTCAAGGATGCTTCAAAATATATGAAGTTCTCAACTGAAATCGATAATGGTGTGGAGCGTTGCTCTAAGGATTTCGCATGGGCTATGATTGCAAGAATAGCACTTACCGCAGGAGGATACTCATTGAGGCCTAATACCTCCGACGCAAAAAGTTATGGCACAATGGAAAGGCCGAGCGATTACATAAAGTACTATAAAATCGTTAAAGATTACACCGACTCTGTTATAAATTCAAAAACCCATAATTTGGGTCAATCTTATCAGGAGGTGTTCGTTAATGAGTGTAACTACAATGTAGTCAACAATGACGATGTGATTTTCGAATTGCCTTTCGCAAAGGACGCGTCGGGTTATACCGGCTATGCACAAGGACCGACATACAACGCATACGAAAGCAACACTGTAGGACCTTGGGGAGCTTGTAACGGAGGTACAAGAGTAAACGCTTTCTACCGCTTCCTGTTCCAGGAAAACGACAAGAGGCGTGAGTTTGTCAATGGTTTGTGGTATTACTCATACTATACCACTTCCAGCGGCTCGCTTGCAGACACTGTGTATATCCGCAACGATTATAGCGTGCATAACAACAAATGGTCGAAATTATGGACAGACGAGAGCAATGCTTTAGGAACAGACAAGACATCTAACACAGGTATCAACTACCCATACATGCGTTATGCTGACGTGTTGCTGATGAATGCTGAGGCAGAAAACGAGATTAATGGACCTACAGAATCTGCTAAAAAGAATTTAATTGCAGTACGTGAACGCGCTTTCTCCAGTGACTTAGACATATATAACTTTGAAGCGAGCACCAAGGAAGATTTTCAGAAGACTATCCTCCGTGAGCGTATGTACGAATTCGCCGGTGAGAATATGCGTTGGAGAGACCTCGTAAGAACCAACACCATTTCAGAAGAACTGATGTACAGCTTCTTACGCTACTATTCTGCAGGTATGATTAATGCTGGTAGCGCATCCGGATTTGAAGATGCCATAAATGAGCACGACAGGTTCAACAATAATCTGGAAGAGGGATACATCGACAATCTCCCGGAACGTATATATTATCACGCATACAGATTATCAGACGGTGAACCGAGCGCTGTAGGTCTGAAAGCATTTGGCTCACAATTGTATGGATGTATAGTGAATTCTGGAGAAATAGAACAAAAATATCCTAACCAGTCGCTCAAGAGCCTTAGAATTTACAATGCCTATAAAACAGCTCAGCAACCAATGCCGGCTCTTACCATTAAGATTGGCGGATTTAAAGCGACATCTTGGAATTACGCTGACTTCTATCAGTGGGGCGATGCTGACAGCGGCACACCCAAAGACCAGTGTAAATACTCATTCTATGGATTTATCAGAGCTGATGACTCAGGCAATATTTGGATAGTGAGAAACGGTACTCTCGAGCCTTTCTCTGTTATACCTTCAAATATAAGCAGTCTGCCTGTTGTGAGATACATCCTGCCCTACCCCAACTTAGCGATACAACGCTCAGCCGGTGAATACAAGAACTATTATGGTTATTAATTCTATAAATGACTACAGACATGAAAAATTTATTTAAATATTTGATGATGTTACTGCTGGCTGTGCCAAGTACATTGTTTGTGTCGTGTAAAGATGAAAAAGGGAGCACCACAGACTATGGTACTAACACGGACAGGGAATACATGACAATGTTCATCACCGACAACACCAGAGGAAAGGGCTCAGACTACCCATATAACTGCGGACTCGACGCCAGTTATCCTCATGGCAACACCATCCACCTCTATTGGTACGGTGTTAAGGATTGTGCAGGATACCAGATACAGATGGCACTGCAGCCAAAAGTGTCTGGAGGCTCCGACGCTTGGGCATCCATTCAAGGAACCTCAGACCTGCTCTTAGACACTATCGTGGGTCCCAATGTGCTCGACATGTTGATTAAAGACCTGCAGTACAGCACTGACTACCGCTTCGCCATCAGAGCTCTGTCAACAAAAGACAAGAACGACATTAATGACTCAAGCACATTCGCACATGCCTCCAACTGGTATGGTCATGGTAATGGAAGACAATGGCAGGAATACCTCGGTATTGCCACCAGCGACAGATACGACACACCTTTCGTGGTCTATGCCAACCAGTCGGAAACGACAGAGACGACTCTGCACGTTTATTTCAACGAGTCGATACAGAAAATCGGACTTGACACTCTTTCTGAAGAAGGCAATCTCTTGTATCAAAGCTACAAAGAGAATTTCAGAATCCTCAACGACACTCTCTTCGGATTTGAATATCTTACAGTAACACCTTCACCCAACAACCCCAACTCAACAGTGGGTGAGAAGTGGAAGAAGTACAAAATCACCGACGAGGACCGCGCAAGAGGATACGTTGTTGTTGACGGACTTACAGCCAACTCCGTGTATGTTATCGACGTGATCGACCCGACAGTGACTGTGGCCGTGGATGCAAAATACAACACCTTCACCACCCGTACAGACGGTACGCCGGGCGACCCGATCCTGCTCGCACATGACGATTTGATTGAAGAGTTCAACAGCCAGAATGTGTCGGATAACGTCAACTATCTGCGTTCCGACGTCTTCGCACTCGCTGATTCTTACGACGCTGCACCTATCAGCCCCGTACTCCTCGACTTCATCTCCAACAGCAACTACGCAGAGGGTCAGACTTACTATCTCGAGGGAGGCAAGACCTACTATATCGACGGTAACGACATCACATGTAAGGGCTTCACTCTCGCCACCGACCCGGCTGACGTGGCTGAAGGCAAACGCGCAACTGTGATTTGCGGTCTTGGAAAGAACTCTAATATTTATAGCGGCACCAACGGTGAGCAGTGGCAAGGCTCATACACAATGTTTATGTTCGGAAGACAGCCGGAGGCCGGTGAAGGCGGTGAAATCTATATGAAGAAGCTCGCTTTCTACGATATCGACTTCGACAACCCGACAGCATTGAACTATGGTGACAACCAGGCCGGTGTGGGTACTGTAGCAGGTAACTACTTCTTCAATATGTACAGCAACGGTATGGCAGTGACCCTCGACAGCCTCGTGATTGAGAACTGCTCATTCAAACGCTGCGTCAGAGGATTCATCCGTGAGCAAGGTGTGAACTACAAAGTGTGGAACCACGTGCTTATCAAGAACAACCTCTTCTTAGACTGCGGTTACTACAACCAAGGCGCAGGAGGTTATCCTTGGATTGCCGGTTCTGGTAACAACGCACAGTCGAACCTCTATGCTGACATGCAGGTTATAGAGAACACATTCTTCGACAGCCCATTCCCGCAGTTCTTCAATGAGACATCACAGTCTGCATGGGCTAATGGAATTGTTTGGAACATCACATTCAGCAACAACACGCTCATCAACTTCAACACACGTAGTGCCGGTAACATCTTCAATATGAGGTATCTGCCCGACGGCTCGGTATTCAATGTGAAGAACAACCTGATGGTGCTTTGCAAGAAGGCTGGCGACCAGCGCGTGCTTGGCGCATGGGGTGCTGACATCCGCAACACAATGACACTTTCTGACGGCTCAGCAGGAAAAGTTACCCTGAACTTCGAGAACAACTGGTCAACCAACAACGACCTTACCAACGGAAGCATCTTCAGCGGTAACGCTTGGACAGCAACAAGCAACAACTTCGGTAAGCTCATTAAGGATGGCAATGCCACACTCAATGGTACGCTCGAGGTGCAAGTTGCCGACATCTCTGCCACAGACCTTATGGAGAGCCCATGCCCGCCACACGTGGCACAGACCGCCAACGACCAGAACATGCACCGCGCTGACTGCCTCGACGGGAATATCAACAGCCGTCTCTTCTGGCTCAGCAGCGAGTATGCTGTAAACCTCTATTTCAAGAACAAATCAAGCGAAATAAGCACCAACAATGTGGGTGCCGCAAGGTGGAGATAATGAAATGTAAAAACTTTAACAGGAATAATTATGAAGACATTCAAAAATAAAGCCTTGGCTCTTGCGACAGCAATCTTCGCTATCGCAGGGCTGGCAGCCTGCGGAGACGCCAACGAGTATAAGGATGCCGACACCAGCAACCCCTCGTGGATTTCAGAGAACTGGACAGACTCTACAGAGGTGGCTCACCCGGAGAGCATCGCCAACACCTCATGGGTAAGAGGTTCCGGTTTGAAAGTTAATGCCTACGGACAAGAGATACAGGGATTTGTGGCATCGCTGACTTTCGACACCGACTCCGTAGCCGTTACCATGAACGAGCCTAATGGCATCTCAGGCTGGGATTTCGACTACATCTGGGTGGACGACAGCAACACTTCGTCGGAGCCATACTACGAGTACACTTACTCAAATACGACAGGCAAAGTGGAAATACTCAAAAGGGTTATGGATGAGAAAGGAAAAGTATCGAAATCGACAATCTTCTCAGGTATCGTGGTCACAGGAACAAAGACAGTTATGACAATATCACACTTTGGAGACACACCGACACAGACATACCTCATTCAGCAATAATGACAAACTTCCCGGGCTGCGGCAACAAGCCGCAGCCGGGATTTCTCTCTAAAATAGAATTTTAAACAAACAATTTTTTATTATTCACTAAATTCAAGCATTATGAAAAAATTTTTCTTACTTTTCAGTGCCCTCGTAGCTTTCACAGCTGCTAACGCTGCTACAGAGGACGACTTGCAAGTGTGCAAACACAGCAAGGTATTCGTAATGGACAACTACACTGGCAACGGTACTGGCTCACGTACCAAAGGTGGTCTGGCATTCGCTGGTTACTTCTGGGATGTTACTGGTGGTTCAGTGGCTACAAACAAGGGTAGCATCGACCCGGGAGCTCTGCCCGAAGGCATTCAACTCTTAGGCTGCACAGAGTCTGATACCGTTGGCTTTGCTGCTAAGTACGCTAAGTACGGCTCACACCTCAACTCTCTGCGTATCAAAAACGCACAGGACGTGTTCGCTCTGAAAGTTACTGCCGGTTCAAAGGTGATTATCCTCGGTAAATCAGGTGGTGGCTCAGCACGTAACCCGCAGGTGGCAAGCGATGCCGCACTGACAAATAAGCTGTCAACTGCCCAAGCTGCGTCAAACGCACCTTTCTTCTTCGTTTATACAGCTACCGACGACCAGACTATCTATGTAGGCTCATATAACGGTGATACTTTCATCAGCTACGTGATTGTAGAGGCTTTAGAGGCTGCTGGTACTCCGACAGTGGAAGTAAGCGACATGCAGTATGACGGCTCTCTCTACTACAAAGATGTAACTTGTACAGCAAACAATTACATTGTAGATGGTATGGATCTTGGCCCAACAGAAGTTTACTACACTCTCGATGGTACAGACCCCACAACGTCAAGCACAAAGTACACAGACCCTATCAGGTGCTACAACAACCAGACTGTTAAATTCGCAGCTTACTATAGTGGATTAGAAGATACACGCGCTGATAACGAAGAAACTGTTGAATTCACATTCGACGCTCCTACACTTGAAGTTAGCGGCAACCAGTTCGTAATCTCTACTACATACAACAATGCCACAAACTACTACACACTTAACGGTGGCGATGCAGTAGCAGGCGACGCTGGAACTCTTGAGTCATCAGCAAAAATCGTTGCTTACACTGAAATCGCTAATGGCAGCTATGCAACATTCACAACTCCAACAGCATACACCTACGGATATGTACTTGACCCGATTACAGAGGAAAAGACTATAACTGTATCTGGCGATGTTGTGGTTAACGACTCTGCTACAGCAGCTTCAACTGACGGAACTACAGTTTATGAAGTTCAGAATGGCTCAACAACCATGGAAGGTGACAAGTGCTTCTTCATTCAGAACGTAGAGTACACTTATGTTAATGAAACTGAGTATCAGGCTCCCGAGGGTCAGGCTGTTTATATGAAGATGTCTGATAGCGAGGGTATATTCACATTCTATGTAAAGGAGAAAGCTGACACTCTTGGTAATATTTATGGCGATTCTGTTAAAGTAACTGTTACTTGCTCAAAGAACTCTTGCAAGAATATTGATTCAGAGGCAGATCGTGGCTGCTATGTAAACGTTGACGGCACATCATACGGTAATGCAGATGTTACTGCTGAGGGTGGAAACATCATCGAGTTCGTACTCGGTCCTGGCATCCACATATTCAAGAAATATTCTGGAACTGGTAACATCAAGGTTTCAAAGATTGTGATCACTCCGATTGAAACCACTGGCATCAATGAAATTAGCAGTGCAGCTGCAAGCCAGTCTTCTGCAGCTTACAACCTCGCAGGCCAGCGCGTAAGCGACAGCTTCAAGGGTATCCAGATTAAGAACGGTAAGAAATTCATCGTTAAATAATCAGGAATAAGCAAAGTAGATTTAAAACTCTATATCAAGGCAGCGGATTTTCCGCTGCCTTTTTTAGTCCATACGCTTTCAGATTGGCAGAAAAAACATTTCAAAAATGCCAATTGATAATTAAAATTCCACTTTTAACATAAAAAGTTTGGCAGTTAGCGATTTTTACACTAACTTTGCCGCGAGTTGCTTCGCAATTTGAGAATTGAGAATTGAGAATTGAGAATTAATATCGCCTCCGGCGATAGCGGCAAGCCGCAGTTCCTCAAGGCTCAAAGCAAGACTCAGGCCGAATAACAAACTAACGAATATTGATATGGATAAACTTTACAAATTCACAACAGTATGCATCCTTGCGATGCTCGGACTGCTCCTGATGCCGGCTGTGGCAATGGCAGAGGAGACAGAGACGGAGAAACAACCGGCATTTCCCGGAGCCGAAGGTTATGGACGATATGTTACCGGAGGTAGAGGAGGAAAAGTGTATCACGTTACAACCCTCGAAGACGGAACACAAGAGGGAACACTGCGATATGCGGTGAAACAGTCAGGCATTAGAACTGTCGTTTTCGACGTGTCGGGAACCATCCACCTCACTTCAGCACTCAGTATCGTGAATCCTAACATCACTATCGCCGGACAGACAGCTCCCGGCGACGGTATCTGCGTGGCTGACTATCCTTTCTCAATCAGCGCCAACAACGTTATCATCAGATATATGCGTTTCCGTCTGGGTAACAAAAACGTTACTCTCGACGGTGCCGACGGATGGGACGGATTAGGAGCAACAGACAAGAGTAATATCATCGTTGACCACTGCTCGGTATCGTGGAGCATCGACGAGTGCCTCTCGTTCGTGGGTTGTGAAAACACCACAGTGCAATGGTGTATAGTATCGCAGAGCCTCAAGAACTCAGGACACAGCAAAGGCTCACACGGATACGGAGGCAACTGGGGCGGTGCAAAAGCATCGTATCACCACAACCTGATGATACACCACGACAGCCGCACACCGCGACTTGGTCCGAGATACACCACACAGCTCAGAGAGCAGATGGATATGCGCAACAACGTAATCTACAATTATGGAGGTAACGGCTGCTACGGCGGTGAGGCTATGAAAGTGAACATCGTGAACAACTACTACAAAGCCCGGTCCGGCAACGAAGAGCGGCAGCTACCAATACCGCATCGCAGGTCTTGGAATACGCACAAATTCATACATCGCAACATATTCTGCCTACGAGCCGACACTCCATGTATGGGGAAAATATTATGTGGATGGCAACGCAAACCATAAATACTCTTCTATCCTGTCGGATAACTGGACAAAAGGTATTTACGAGCAAATAAACGCATCAGCAAATGACGGTCTCTATAACGACGATGTGAAAGACAGCATTAAGCTGACAGAGCCCCTCGACTTCATCTACACCACCACACACTCCGCATCCGACGCCTGGACAAAAGTCCTCGAATATGCAGGAGCAAGCCTCAGCCGCGACTCGCACGACTCGCTGATGATAAACGATGCCAAAGGCGGTGTGGCAACATACACAGGAAGCGGAAACTCCAAGGGTATCATCAACTCACAGGATGACAACAAACCCAGCGGAGCCGGCGACGACTGGAGCGCATGGCCTACTCTCAACAGCACTGAGGCTCCCGCCGACACCGACGGCGACGGTATGCCCGACGAGTGGGAGACTGCCAACGGCCTGAACCCCAATGACGCTTCCGACGGTCCGACTGTTACCGATGACGGATACACCAACCTTGAGCACTACCTCAACTCAATCGTGGCAACTATCACAGAGGCACAGAACGAGGGCGGAACAGCAATGGGAGGCATCGAGACAGGCTCTTCAGAAGAAGCTGCCACAACGTATCAGATATCCGGAGCCACATACGAAGGAAGCACCGCGACAACACAATGGGATTTCGCCGGCGGCTTCAAAATCACTAACGTTAAGACAAAAGCATACGCAACAGGTAAATACAACACCGTTAAATTCTCCAGAAATACAGAATACACGCTTGTAATTCCCGATGGTATGTCAGTAGCTTCTGTAGAGGTAATCGGATACTCCAACGTGGATGGCGAGACAGCATATATCGGTGAGTTCAACGGCACCACCTACGACGCCACACAATATGTATATCCGAGCCGCACAGACGTGAGCGGAGAGACAGACATGGTGAGCTACACCATCACCTTCGACACACCGGTAACAGGAAGCATCGCCTTCAAACCACAAGGACAGCAGGTGTGCTGGGCATTCAACGTTACTCTCGCCGACGCTGCCGGAGTGAAAGAAATTAAGACAATGAAAGTCAACGCCAACGATGTTTACACCGTGAGCGGACAACTCATAAAGAAGAATGCCACATCCGCAGACATCAGCGGACTCAAGAAAGGCATCTATATCATCGGTAACAAAAAACAAGTTATTAAATAGTGAAAACTGACTAACTGGTGATAACGGGGCTGCCCGAAAAGGCAGCCCCAATTTTTCTAAAAACGATTCCTGACAAGGATTTTCTGACTACACTGAAACGAAAACCAAGATGAAGAAAGTTCTACTTTACGCCCTGCTTTTAGCTTCCGCCACCGCAACGGCACAGATAGACCGCAGCGAGGTGCTGAAACGCAACAACCCCGTAATAACAAAAGCCGACACCCTCGCAGCACTCTCCGTGGGCAACGGAAACATCGCATTCACCGTGGATATCACCGGCATGCAGTCGTTTCCCGAATACTATTCCCACGGCATCCCACTCACCACAATGAGCGCATGGGGATGGCACTTGATGCCCAACACCAAAGGACTGAAACCCGAGGACTCGCAAAAAGCCACCGACACCGGCAACGGACACAAGCCGGGGATGTATGCCGTGGAGTATAAACAGCGCAAAAACGGAAAGAGCGACACACCGGAGCAGATTGCGGCGACAGCCTATTTCAGGGAGAACCCACACAGGCTGAACCTCGGAGCGGCAAGTCTGGAACTCTTCGACATAAGAGGACAGAGGGTCAGCGATATCAACCGCCTCACAGGAGTGAAGCAGGAACTCGACCTCAAGACAGGCATCATAACATCCTACTTCTCTTTAGACAATAACGACGACTACCTGACAAGGGTTACCACGGCCTGCGCACAGGATAAAGACTGCCAACTGGTAAAGATACAGAGCAAGGCGCTGAGCAGGAAAGGGATGAGGGTGGCACTCCGCTTCCCCTACCCCACGCTGAAACACAGCGACGACGCCTCCGACTGGAACACAGAGGCAGGACACTCGACGACGATAATAGAGAAAGGCGACCAGACGGCGACGATAGAACGCAAACTCGATAACACCGTGTATCACATCGTGATAACATGGGAAGGAGAGGCGACGCTAAAGAAAGAGGGAGCGCATTATATCACCCTCACACCCTCGTTTGTGAACCAAGGCGAGCTGGCACTGAAAATAGAGTATAAGGCTGTCAGCCCCGTCATCGACTACCTCGCCAACAGCCGATACTACTCCAAAGACACGAAGGCAAGTGGCAACGACTATATCGTGAAGACCGAGGGNAGCAAGGGAAAAGAGAAATACAACCGNCNCNCCGCGGCATCGAACAAGCCTTTCGACGCAGAACTCGTGGAGGCTGCCAANGAGATGGAGGCNTTCTGGAAAGCAGGGGCCTTCGCCGATTTCAGTCAGTGNACCGACCCGAGGGCGAAAGAAATCGAGAGAAGAGTGGTGCTCTCGCAATATCTGCTGAAGATAAACGAGGACACGCCGCAGCCGCCGCAGGAGGCAGGGCTGACATACAACACCTGGTTCGGCAGGCCTCACATGGAGATGATCTGGTGGCACTCGCTGCAGTGGGCTCTCTGGGGAAAACCGCAACTTCTCGAAAAACAGATGGAATGGTATAAGGCGATGCTGCCGAAAGCCCAGGAGCTGGCACAAAGACAAGGATACCAAGGGGCGAGATGGCTCAAAATGACCGACCCGTGGGGAGGAGAGGCTCCCTCGAACGTTGGCTCTTTCCTCATCTGGCAACAGCCCCACCCCATCTACCTCTTGGAAGAGCTATACAGAAACGCCAACGAGACGGAACGCGCAAGGCTGATAAGCAAATACAGCGACGTGGTGGAGCAGACAGCACTCTTTATGGCTGACTTCGCAACAAAAGGCAACGACGGAAAATATCATCTTAAAGGATGCACAGGCATGCAGGAGTCGCTGAAATGGAACGAAATCTATGACCCCGCCTTCGAGCTCAACTACTGGGTGTATGGTCTCAACACTGCAATGCAATGGCTAAGCCGCGCAGAAAAGACCGACAACGCCTTGAAACAGAAGGCACAGGACATCATCGACAATATCGCACCGATACCATACGCCGAGGGAAGATATATCGCCGCCAACATGCTCGACAACACGCAGCAGGCTACTTTCTTCACCAACAGCATCGACGACCACCCTTCAGTGCTCGGAGCTTACGGACTAATTCCAAGTTATGTTACAGACGAAGGCAAGAAAATAGACAAGCAGAAGATGCAAGCCACATTCCACTGGACACTCGCCAACTGGAACTGGGAAACAACCTGGGGATGGGACTACGGAATGACGGCGATGTGCGCAGCACGACTCGGTATGAAAGAGGAGGCCGTTACAACCCTACTTATGGAAACCCAAAAGAACACCTACCTGCCCAACGGACACAACTACCAGGACGGCAGACTTAGAGTGTATCTCCCCGGAAACGGAGCCCTACTCACCGCCGTGGCAATGATGCTCGCAGGATGGGACGGAGCACCGCAAACCGCCAACCCCGGCTTCCCTGATAACGGCAAGTGGAATGTTCAGTGGGAGGGGTTGAAGCCGATGCAATGATCGAATTGAGAATTGAGAATTGAGAATTGAGAATTATACGCCGTTCCGGCGTTATAGCCCTCTGCAAGGAGCTGCCCCGACTGGGTCGGGATTGTCCTTAAGAAAAGAACTCTCTGTTAAGAGCTGCCCCGACTGGGTCGGGATTGTCCTTAAGAAAAAACTCTCTGTAAGAGCTGCCCCGGCTGGGCCGGGTTAGTCCTGATGTTTGATATTTTTATTAATAACATAAAACGAAAATTATGACTATTAAAAATCTATTAATTGCTGCCGGTATTATGGCCGGCGTTTGCACGGCGGCGCAAGCTGCCAGCACCGACACGATCCCGGCATTCCCCGGCGCAGAGGGGCATGCCAGGTATGCCGTAACTGCCGGAAAGGGAACGAGCGTGGAAATAAGACACGTGACAACCCTCAAAGACGCCAGCAACACATCGACAAAGGGAACATTAAGATGGGCCGTGAACGGCAAAACCAACAAAATCGTAGTGTTTGACGTGGGCGGAACCATTGAGCTCACCAAAGAGCTTATAATAGGCGCAAACACATACATCGCCGGACAGACAGCCCCCTCGCCGGGCATCACCCTGAGATACTATACCGTAAGACCTAACGGCGACAACATCGCTATGAGGTTCATACGTATCAGAAGAGGCAATGAGGTGGATGTCAACGACGGAGCCGACGCAATCTGGTCAAGGCAGAAGACTGCTCAAATCTTAGACCACTGCTCATTCTCATGGAGCATCGACGAGATAGCATCGTTTTATGACATAAACAACTACACAATGCAGTGGTGCACACTCTCCGAGGCTCTCGCAAACGCAGGGCATGACAAGGGAGCACACAGCTACGGAGGAATCTGGGGAGGAAAGCTCGCCTCTTTCCACCACTGTATGATTGCCCACACACAAAACCGCACACCGCGTTTCAACGGCGCAAGGTATATGTGGAGCGGATACACAAGCAACAAGCTCTACAGCCAATATAATTGGGAAAACTATGTGCAGGCAGAGAACGTGGACTTCAGAAACTGCCTCATCTATAATGTGGGAACGGGCGGATGCTACGGAGGCCCCGGAGGAGGATATATAAATATGGTGAACAACTATTACAAGGCAGGGCCCGCGACAAAGAACAAGACAAGGGTTACGCAAGTTACCGTGGGAGCCGCCGGCAACAGCACCACAGGAGACCTCATAGGAATGACCAGCCGATACTACATCAAAGGCAACTACATGGCAAGTGTGGACCAGGAGGACTACGACTGGAATGGAGTGATCTTCGACAGCGGCACATACCTCATCGACGGATACAGATGCAGCGTGGACCCCAAGAACTTCTATGGCGACACCGTGCCTCACTACACCAACAGCGAAGGCACATCGTGCGTGAGGATAAAGCTCGAAAGTCCCGCACCCGCAGGCGATGTTACCACCCACACCGCGAAAGAGGCATACAATAAGATACTGCTCTACTGCGGAGCATCGCTCTACCGCGACGCCGAGGACACACGATATATGCAAGAGGCAGAGAGCGGAACGGCAACATACACCGGAAGCGAAACAGGACAGCCGGGCATCATCGACAAGGTAAGCGACGTGGGCGGATACACAGCCCTCGAAAGCACAGCGAGACCGGCAGACTGGGACACCGACCAGGACGGTATGCCCGATGACTGGGAGACAGCCAACGGTCTCGACCCCAACGACGCCTCCGACGCCAAGGCATACACCCTCGACAGCAGAAAATGGTACACCAACGTCGAAGTGTATATCAACTCTCTCGTCAGGGACATCGTTGACGGAGGAAATGCCGACGCAGAGACGGGCATCGACGAATACTGGCCGGAGTGCAACGCCTCGAAGATAGAGGCCGTAAGCGACGCTGCGGCGAAAATCACCTCCACCACTTACTACAACACTGCCGGCATGCAGGTGAGCGAGGACTATAAAGGCATCGTGATACGCAAAGACATGCTCAGCAACGGTAAGCATATACAAAGAAAGATAATGCAATAAGTGAATCGTAAACATATTTATTAACCCCAAAAAACAAACAAGATGAAAAAGCTGACTACTTTACTATGTGCAGCCCTCTTGGCAGGGTTCACACAGGTGAAAGCCGTGGAATACTACGACTTCTCACTCGACTTGGCTTCCACAACAGCCGTGTATTACAACGGCTCAAGTCTTTCTAACCAAGGACTCGCAGTGGCAAGCGACGGAACAGTATCGCTGACAGACAACAGCGACGAGGCTCTCGCTTTCCTTACTGACACCTGGCACGACGCATCGCACGGATGCACAGGCGTTACACTGAAAGTGTATCTGAAAGGAAAGACCTACATCAACATCGGTACCTGCCAGTATGGCACAGGAACAGTTACCATCACCGATGAGAGCGGTAACAAAGTGGTGGACGACCTCAACTCCAACGACGGCACCTGCTACCACCAAAACACCAGTGCAAACTTCGTTACCGGCGTTTACAAGGGCGAGGCAGGCTGGATTACCATCGCCTGCTCCAACTATGTGCCTTACATCTCATTGCAGTATGAGAGTCCGATAAAGGAGAAGGCTATCTACAGCACCAACTTTATGAACTGGGACGCCCTCTCGGCATCGACGACAGAGACACAGGTTACAAAGGCTACGAAATATGCGCAGGGCGACCTCACATTCTCAATCTACAACACCGCCGTGAACCCCGCGGGAAGCAACGCCAAGTTTAAGAGCGGCGAGACCCTCGGATGGCTCCAGGCTGCAAAGGCCGCCGACCCGTATGTTACCACATCGGCACTCGCATCTATCACGAAAGTGCGCTATGTGCATGCAGCAACAGGAAGCAACAGAGGATGGAAACTCGAGGCTAAAGGCGACGGAGACGACGACTGGGTAACAATATCCGAGTCAGTGGCAAGTCCAGCTGGATGGTGCGAGGTTACAGCAGAAGTGAACCGCACAAACTGCCAGTTGCGCTGGACAAACCTCAACTCCGCACAAAACGCGTATATGTTTGAGCTCGACATCTATGGAATGGTGGACGTGAGCCAGTCGCCATCATTGGCAACTATCACCGTCAACGACTCCGTGTTCGAGGCTCCTGACTACTGCATCGAGGATGAGGACGGCAACTACACCGGAACCATCGAGATCTCGAAGACACAGACAATGGTAAGCGCAAGCAACCCCGTGACTGTGGAAGAGGAGAACGGCGAGGCAGGAGAGATAACCTACAACGCCACCAGCAGCGACACCACAGTGGTAACAATCCCCGTTACCGTGAGCGGCTCGACTGTTACCTACACCGTGTATGTGGTTAACAAGCCCGACTACACCCTCACCTATTTCGACAGCGACGGCACAACACAGATAGGCACACAGACAGTGGAGAAAGACGCTGCCATAACAGCCTTCGCATACAACGAGAGCAATGTTACTGTGGCCGACGGATACAAATTCCGCGGATGGGCAGTGAGCACAGGCGACAACGACCAGGAGAAATACTCTGTTGACGACATCGTTACAAGCGACCTCAGCCTCTATGCCATGGTAACAGACATCGAGACCGCCAACGACAGCGCATCATACTTCTACAACCTCGCACAGGCACACTTCGACCCCGCCGACCACGAGGGATGCACTATCACAGGCAAGGCATACTATTACAACAACCACGGATGGCTGATGTATGACGGCGATGAGATTAGCCTGCTCTGCGGAGGAACAGGATACATCACCCTCGGACTCTGCCAGTATGGAGGCAGCTGCACCATAACTCTCAAAGACCCCGACGGCAATGAGGTGGGCACATTCACAGCTCCCGTGGAGTCGGACGGCTCAACACAGTCGCTTACACTCGAGGGACTCACAGCAGGAACCTACACCCTGAGCTTCAGCGGCGGCACATACCTCCACAATATCAAGGTGGTGAACCTGAAGGGCACTCCTTACACGAAGAACGGACAGTGGTATGTTATTGAGGCCGGCGACGCTGAAGGACTTATCAACACCCTCGGCATCGTATCGTCTAACAACAGCAGCAGCTCGGCAGAGCGCTCGTTCATCTTCCTCCCCGACGGAACTTACGACCTCGGCAACGCTTGTCTGACAGGCATCAGCGGATACAATATCTCGCTCGTGGGACAGAGCATGGACAACACCATCATCTGCAACACACCGCTCCAGGAGGGCATCGGCGTTACAGCTACCATCCTCAACTCATCGAAAGAGCTCTATATGCAAGACCTCACACTCAAGAGCAACTGGGATTACGACGGCTCGACAGGAAGAACAGTTTGTCTGCAAGACAATGGTAACCACACCATCGCCAAGAACGTGAAACTCCTCTCATATCAGGACACTTACTACAGCCACACCGGCGACTTCTACTGGGAGACATCAGAAATCCACGGAGTCGTTGACTATCTCTGCGGCGGTGGCGACGTATATTACAATGAGTGTACTCTCGTGAACGAGAACGTGAACAACAAGGCAGCCACAATGACAGCCCCGGCTCCCGGCGACGCTGACGAGTGGGGTTATGTGTTCGAGAGCTGCACAGTGGAGAGCCCTGTGAAGTTCAACTACGGACGCGCATGGAACGGAAATGCTAAGTTGACATACCTCAACACCGTGCTCAACCAGCCCGGAAACCTCGCCGACTCACGCTTCACCCTCGAAGGAATGAACGTGGTGGCATACGACTTCAATGAGTACAACACCCTCGACACCACAGGAACAGTGATATCACCGTCGGAGTTCACTTGCAACTTCTTTAAAGGCAGTGCGACGAACTCACAGCAGGTAATCCTCACCGATGAAGAGGCAGCCAACTACTCTTACGCTAACATCTTCAACCAGGGATGGGATCCGAAGGAACTCTGCGTGCAAGTGGCAGCTTCAAAGGCAACATACGACGAAACCAACAAGACCGTGAGCTGCGAGACTGTTGACGGAGCTATCGCGTATGCATTCTTCGGCGACGGCAAGTTCGTGGGACTCTATGTCATCGGCACAGACGGCAATGAGCCCTCNATCACCGTTGACGGCACAGCTTCTGAATACACCGTTCGCGCTGCCAACTCTATGGGTGGCTTCGGCGAGGAGGTGTCAGCAGTTACCGGCATCAACAAGCTCAACACCGAGGCTGGCATCGTAAGCAGCAAATACTATAACCTCANNGGTATCCAGGTAGGCGCAGCATACAATGGCACCAAAGTGAAAGTAANCACCTATAAGAACGGCCAGACAAAGGCTGTGAAAGTTGCGAAATAATANTTATTTCATAAAACTCTGAAAGCGGGAGGAAGGGCTCTTCCTCCCGCTTTACAGATTAAAGGTGGCAAGCTGACGCTTGCAGTGAAAGGTGGCACGGCAAGCCGTGCAGTAAAAGCCCTCTGGCAAGAGCTGCCCCGACTGGGTCGGGATTGACCTAAAGAAAAATATTATTCTTAATGATAATTATATGAAGACAAGACTAACTGAACTTAGGCATGTATGCCTCGCAGCCCTGCTGACGATAGCAGCCGGGCCTGCCTTTGCCGGAGACACATTCGACAACACTTCGGCCGACATCGTATGGGCCATGAACTCATCGACAACAGACCAACCCACTACCCTGACACCCGACGGAGCCTTCTCCGTGGCATCGGTAGCCGTAGGCTCATCGCTCACCGAGAACAAAAAATCCTACGATGGAACAACTTACGTTACGTTCCAGCCCTCAGAGCAAGCATCGGCAGCATCGGAAAACCATTCCGTGCAGTTTATCGTGAAACCAAAGAGCGGCGTTACATTCACACCGTCGCACGTGCAAGCCAACATCATCCGCTTCGGAACTGACGGAGGCTCGATGGACATCGTGGCTACCACAGCAGAGGGCGAGAGCGTAACCCTCGGCACAGCAGTGAAACCGATGCGTAACAAAGCCGGAAGCAACGGCGAATCAAGCTTCTCTTACGACATCAGCGGACTCTCGACCACAAGCCAGCTCACCATCACCGTGTATATCTACAGCCTCGGCGACACCAAACAGGTGGGTATCAACGGAGTGGAACTCACAGGAACAGTGAGCGGAACAGCCGCCGACGTGGCTTCCTACACCGTAACATCGGCAGTGGCACCCGAGGGAGCAGGAACAGTGACGATGAATCCCAACGGCTCAACCTTCGACGACGGGACAGAGGTTACATTCTCAGCAGCACGCAACTTCGGATACAAATTCGTGAACTGGACCGACAAGGACGGCAATGAGCTCTCGACAGAGGCGAAATTCACACATATCGTGAGCGCCGACCAGGTGATTACCGCCAACTACCAAGCCATCAGCACCTACTCGCTCGACGTGAGCGTGGAGGGAGGAGCCAACGACTATATGGTGGAGTGGTCGCCGGAGCCCACAGTCATCGACGGAAAGAATATGTATGAGGAAGGCACGGAGATAACTCTCACCGCCACCAGCAACCCCATCATTACCTTCGCCAACTGGGACGACGGAACGACAAGCTCGATAAAAACATTCACAATCTCTGAAGACATGAGCTACACGGCAACATACTCCGCAACAGACTTCATCGCAGGATGGGACTTCTATCTCGCAGGAAGCAACGGAAGAACAGCCGACTTCTTCGCCGCTGACAACGACGCCGACCAGCTCGTGATGCGCAACGAGAGCGGAGAGACAAGCTCATGGCTCGACAAATGCAAGAAAAACGGTGGTTACGAGGGAAGAAACGCTGCCGTGAACTGGCGCACAACAGGTCTCGGAGACTACTACTGGCAGACGAAAGTGAACGCCGAGGCATTCACCGACATCACCGTTACCTGCGAAATGGCATATAACTACAACGCCTACACCACACAAAA
>Ga0065708_1006634_pt1 | contig 24799 bp, 14 predicted proteins | sample Hoacrofraction12_2_FD_59095 | JGI IMG/M metagenome (GOLD analysis project Ga0065708, IMG submission 59095) | Hoatzin crop microbial communities from Cojedes, Venezuela, sample from fiber fraction 12 v1 | ecosystem: Host-associated > Birds > Digestive system > Esophagus > Crop | place: Venezuela... | reverse complement strand
ATAATATTATTAATTAATGTTTATTTAGATATAAACTGAATTTTATTTTTAATTAGCTATGTTTCTATAAAAATCCTAAGCTGATTAATAGCTATGTTTCTATAAAAGTAAATACTCAATCAGGTGCAATAATGGATAGTTTAAAGTTTAAAGACCCTATATTTGTAACTAGACCTCTTTTACCTCCTATTGATGATTATAAAAGAAAAATAGAGGAAATTTGGAATAATCAATGGCTGACTAACAATGGACCATTAGAACAAGAGTTTCAGAAAAGGTTAAAAGAAGTTTTGAAAGTGAAAAATATAGAAATGTTTACAAACGGACATACTTCTTTAGAATTAGCTATTAAAGCTCTTGATTTAAAAGGGGAAGTTATAACTACTCCATTTACATTTGCATCAACTACTCAGGCAATTGTTGGAAATGGATTAAAACCAGTATTTTGCGATATTGAAAGTGAGTATTATAATCTTGATTATAGGAATATCGAAGATCTGATAACAGAGAAGACTTCAGCTATTATACCGGTTCATGTTTTTGGAAATCCCTGTGAAGTTGAAAGTATAGAAAAAATAGCTAAAGAAAATGATTTGAAAGTTATCTATGATGCAGCTCATGCATTTGGAGTTAAAATAAATAATAAACCTGTTGTAGAATATGGAGATATAAGCATGCTCAGTTTCCATGCAACAAAGGTTTTCAATACAATAGAAGGTGGGGCTTTAATATTTAAAGACAATGAGCTAACATATAAGCTTAAAGCTTTAAAAAACTTCGGAATTACTCCAGATGAAGAAGAAGTTAAATACTTAGGTAAAAATGGAAAAATGAATGAATTCGAAGCTGCAATGGGATTATGTAACTTAGATTTAGTAAATGATGCAATAAATACAAGAAAAGAAATCTACAACAAATACCTTGAAGAGTTAGAAGAACTGGAAGACTCTAACGATATAAAACTCGTAAGACCGATGGGTAATGTAGATTACAATTATGCATACTTTACTATAAAATTAAATTCCCAAGAAGAAAAATGCTATCTGTTTAATAAACTAAGTGAATACAACGTATTTTCCAAAAGATACTTCTATCCTCCATGCAACGAGTTTCCAGCATATGATTTTGAGAAAAACACTCCAATAGCTCAAGAGATAAGTTATAAAATTTTATCACTTCCAATATATGTAGGATTGAAATTGGAAGAAGTTACACAAATCTGCGATATTATTAAACTTGAATTAAAAAAATTCAGCGGAAAATAAAACTTTAAACTGTTTAATTTAATGATATAAGCAATATATTTATTATAAAAATCTATTAAAGAGAAAATATTTATTCAAATAAAATATTTAAAAGAAAATATTTACTTAAATAATGTTTAAAAAAATACTAAAATTGATTGAAAGATAAAACTCAACTGCAAAATCCAATTCAAGTGATCTTATGGGAATTAAAGATATTAGTAGAAAATTTAAAAAGACAACAATGGATACTGTTAAAAGTATTGCAAAACGGTCCATTTCTGATTCATATAAAATTCCCGAGATTGTTTTAAAACTTGATGGAGATAGTGTAGATGTTGAAGTTTTAGAAAAAACCATGCCTAATACTTATATAGAAATAAAGCACAGAATTACAGGAAGAAGATTGGAGTATAAAATAGAAAATCAATCTGTGAGATTTACAATAGATGAAGTATTGGAAATGGCAGATTATGGTGTTTTTGACTTTTATGCAAAAACAAAAGTGAATAAGTTTCAAAATAAAATGAGAATAAGGTATAATAATAAAAATCAGCTGTTTAAAGGAATATCCAAAGATAAAAATATAATATTAAGAACTTATTCTACAAAACAAAATAATATATCCTTGAAAGTTGAAAGAAGAGATTTCGACCATAATATTACTGAATTAAGTGTTTATGATAATAATAAAGTCTTAGTTAAAGGTAATGTGGAAGTATTCAATGAAGAAATAGAAAATGTCAATAAAATAATAATTATGGGTAGGAATCGTCTGGATAGTCAAAGTAATGTTTTTGATTTGGATATAAAAAAATATGAAGATGGCAAAATTTACTTTGAAGGAATAATTGATGATATAAAAGTTCCGGAAGATGAAATATTAAACTTAAGAATGGATTTCTATATAAGAATCTATGATGATGACATATATTATCAAAATCTGATAGATTTATCAAATTACAAAGATTACTCTAATGATGAAAACAGATTTCTGCTTCCAATCAAGACTCATGAACATTTATATTCATACTATGCAACTGAAAATAAAAATTCTCTCGCTTTATGGATTACAAGTGAAGAAGCTTGGGAGAAATCATATACAATAGCTAAAGGAAGAACTATTTACAGGAATACTGTTAAAGAAGATAAGATAAACAAAAAGATGATTTTCTTTGAAAGTTTCCTTGGAAAAGCATACAGTGGAAATCCTAAATATATTTATGAAAAAATGCTTGAGATGGGATATGGAGATAAATATACTTTCGTCTGGTCATATCGTGAAGACAATCCCGAAATAATTCCAGGAAATCCTATTATTGTAAAAAGAGATGAAGCAGGAGATTATTATAAATATCTTGCACAGGCTAAATACTGGGTAAACAATATCATATTCCCAATTCACATAAAAAGAGGGGGAAATGTCTATCTCCAAACATGGCACGGAACTCCGCTTAAAAAACTTGGATACGACATAACAATTCCCGGCCCTGAAGTCGAAGGAAGAACTAATTTTTATAATGAATCAAGAAACTGGGACTATTTAATATCCTCTAATGAATATTCAAGCGAAATATTCAAAAGAGCTTTCAAATTCTATAAAGAAATCTTAGAACTCGGTTACCCTGCAAACGACATTTTCTTCAAAGACAACACAGAATTAATTAAGGATTTAAAGAAGAAACTCAATATTCCAGAGTCTAAAAAAGTCATTCTATACGCTCCAACCTGGAAAGACGACGAACAAAACGACACCTGGGAACATTACTTCAATCTTGAAATAGACCTTGAAAAACTCTACAGCAAATTCAACGAAGACCACATTATTCTGCTTAAAATGCACCACCTAATCTCTGAAAGACTGAACATCCCGGATACAATGAAAGACTTTGCAATCGACGTATCCAACTGGGACGACATCCAGGAACTATACCTCATTTCAGACCTACTCATTACCGATTATTCCTCTGTATTCTTTGATTACGCTCACTCCAAACGCCCTATTCTATTCTTTGTACCTGATTTAAACCACTACATAGAAAATGTAAGAGGCCTTTACCTGAACATGGAAAAAGAACTCCCAGGACCTCTTATAAAAGATAACGATAAATTAATCGAATCTATCGAAAACATAGACCAAATCACTAACGAATACTCCGACAGATACGACGAATTCTACAACAGATTCTGCTCAATATGTGATGGACACTCAGCTCAAAATATTATAGAAAAGATATTTAAAAAATAGCTATTGAATAAAAAAAAAGCTTATCATAGAAAATATTTAAAAAATAGCTATTGAATAAAAAATAATTAAATAACAGATTGATTATTAAAATATAGCTTTAAATTCATATATAAAATCTTAAATTAAATAAAATTGCTTTATTAACTTATTAAAAACAGGAAATCGATATGATGAAAAATGTATTAGTATTCCCATGCGGGTCTGAGATAGGATTAGAAATACATAATGCTTTAAAATATAGTAAAGATTTTAAGTTATTTGGTGGGTCTAGTGTAGATGACCATGGAAAATATGTTTATAAAAATTATATTGATGGAATTCCGTTTATAGATGATGATGGATTGTTAGATTATTTGAATAAAGTTATAGATGAAAATGATATTGATTTAATTTATCCTGCTCATGATGATGTTGTGCTTAGGTTGTCACAGTTGAGAAATGATTTGGATGCTGAAATTATAACTGCAGATGATGAGACTTGCGATATCTGCAGATCTAAAAAGAAAACATATGAGTATTTTAAAGGAGAAAGTTTTACTCCGAAAACTTATGATATTAATCTGGATGAACTTGAAGATTTAGAAAATAATGATAATAAAGCAGAAATTATAAGCAAATACGATTTTCCTATTTTTTTAAAGCCGGATATTGGGCAAGGCTCCAAAGGAGTAGCTATTGCAAATAATATAAGTGATTTGAAACATCATATAGGAGAAAATCCGGATTTGATTGCGGTAGAGTATCTTCCTCAAGAAGAGTATACCGTAGATTGCTTTTCAAATAATGGAGAACTTCTATATTGTGAGATGAGAGAGCGAATACGGGTAAAAGATGGAATAAGTGTAAATGCCATTACAATTGAAACCGATGAGGAAGTTAAAGAAATAGCTAAGGTTATAAACTCAAAAATGGCCTTTAAGGGAGCATGGTTTTTCCAAGTTAAAAAAGATAGAAATGGAAATTACAAGCTTTTAGAAATAGCTCCAAGAATTGCAGGTACAATGGCCTTACATAGAAATACAGGAGTTAATTTCCCGCTTCTAACATTATACACTCATTTAGGAATTGATGTCAGCATAATAAGCAATAATAATAAATTAACAATAGATAGAGCCTTGACAAACAGATTTAATTATGAAATTGATTATGACAAGGTTTATCTTGATTTTGACGATACCGTTTTTGTAAAAGGAAAAATCAATACTTACTTGATGATGTTTTTATACCAATGTGTAAACGAAAACAAGGAAATCATCCTAATTACAAAACATATCAAAGATATAAAAGAAACATTGAAAGAATTAAAGATAGATATAAATCTATTCGATGAAATCATATCTTTAGAAAAAACTGATGAAAAATACAAGTATTTTGATAATGTAAAATCCATATTCATAGATGATTCATTCAGTGAAAGATATGAAATTTCAAATAAATTGAATATTCCGGTATTCGACCTTGATTCTGTAGAATCATTAATAGATTGGAAAATGTGATTTAGAAATAAATAAAATAGCTAATCTAAAAAATGTGTGATTTAGAAATAAAAAATAGCTAAAATAAAAAAATAAAAATAAATAAAATACCTAATCTAAAAAATGTGATTTAGAAAAAATATGAGTTATAGCTTAATGATTAATAAATAATATTGATTAATAATAAAAATAAGGCCTTATGATTATGAATAACTTTGTATAAAGAGGATAAAATGTCAACTGAGTATGAATATAAATTATCTGTTGTGGTATTGGTTTATAATGCAGAGTATTATCTTAAAGACTGTTTGGAGTCATTGGTGAATCAGACATTAGATGGTATAGAGATTATTTGTGTGAATGATGGAAGTACAGATAACAGTCTGAATGTTTTGAAAAGATATGCTAAAAAGTATGATAATATAAAAATCATAGATCAGGAAAATGCAGGAGGGGCTAATGCTGGAAATAAAGGTCTTAGAATGGCTAAAGGAGAGTATGTAACTTTAGTTGACTCAGATGACGTAGTGGTAGAAGATGCATATGAAAAGATGTATAATAAGGCTAAAGAAACAGATAGTGATGTTGTAGGTGGAAAACCGAATATTTATATGAGCGGTTTTCAAAGAGAAGTTAGCCTAAAACATAATATATGGACAGAAGAGAAATGTGTAAATCCGGATGAGTATGTTGAAATATATCATGATGTATTTTATTGGGATAAGATATACAGAAGGGAATTTGCTCAAAAACATGATGTCTATATGATTCCGGGAAAGTTATATGCAGATGCTCCAATGGTGTTTAGAGCATATCTGTATGCAAATAAGGTAACTTTAATACCTGATGTTGTGTATTACTGGAGAAAAAGATCAAGCGAAGCAATAAATAAGGGAGACAGTTATACATCAATTACAAAAAGTCTTCTTGATGTAAATAATATGCATGATCGGCTTGTAACTTACTATTACTTAAAAGATTACTTTAAAGAAGCAGGAAAAGAGGATAAATTCAGTGATTTAATAAAATTATACTCTGAAAGATTTTTCTATCCGATAAATGGAATATTAAAAGATGAAGAGTTTAAAAAAGCATATCTTGATGAACTTATACCTATCTTAGAAGATATTGATGATGTCTATAACAATGATTTAAACATACATTTCAATTTATATACATACTTTTTATTGAATAATCAGATAGACGCTTTAGAAGACTTTATAAGTTTCCATCTATATGATTATGAAACAGAAATAATTGATGGCAAGACTTATTGGGATTTAAAATACTTTAAAAATCCAGAATATAATGTTCCAGATGAATTATTCGAAGTAAACCGTGTAGAAAGTAAATTAATAAGAATAAAAGATATTCATGCAGATAAAAAATACATAAATATCAGCAATATTTATGTTCCGGGAAACTTCAAAATCGATAAAGCATACATTCAATTAGTAGGATTAACCAAAAAAGGAGCATTGGAAAAAGACAACAGATACTACTTTGAACTTGAAGAATACAAACCAAACCATTTCAATGCTAAAATACCTATAAAAAGCATTGACAATATAAACATCTTCGATACATACATGAGATTCAAATACGATGGAAAAGACGAGGTTTACAGAATACAGGAATCTCATTTTGACAATATCAATAAAAACGACTTAAGTACAAACAAATTTGTAAAGCCATTCTTCTCAAAATTAGGTAATCTGTCTATCTTAAATGCATTTGCAAAAGACTTGTTTACAATAGAAGCCGATGATGAGAAAATAAGAATCCGACAAAACCCAAAAGGTGATATAAACTACAGAATATCTATTGACTACAAACGGCCAAGCGAAAGAGTCTACTTTACACGAGTTATGGATGATAACGATAAGTTGACCAATGAATTCGAACTTAAATGGAAATATTCCGTAGATGCCAATATTCCATACACATTATACCTAAACATAAATAAGATAAGGTACAAACTAATCAGCGACTTCTTTATAGATTTCAAAGGCAAAAATCTCAACTACAAAGGCAACACCATAAAACTGTTTGAAGATACAGACAATACAATTTCTTTAAGATTAAATAAAAGCATTCTTTAAATTAGGGATAATATGGATATTTTAGAAGATAAAAAAGAAACAGACATACTAAATGATGAAAAAAAACCTTTAATCAGTATTATTATTCCTGTTTACAATACCTCCGAGTATCTTGAAGAATGTCTGGATTCCCTTGTTAATCAAACATTTGAGGATATTGAAATAATATGCATAAATGATGCTTCAACAGACAATTCCCTTGAAATACTTGAGAGATATGCGAAAGAAGATGATAGAATAGTTGTTATAAATAATGAAAACAACTTAGGTCAAGCAACATCAAGAAATGAAGCATTCGATATAATAAAAGGAGAATATTTAACTTTCATAGACTCAGATGATAAAATAGAATTAGATGCTTATGAAAAACTTTATGATTATGCTAAAAAACATGGCCAGGACATGGTCATATTTGATACCGTAAGGTTCAATGAAAAGGGGAAAGTATGGCCAAGTATCCTTCATTCAAGATCCATTCTTGGTGAAGAAGTGGTTAAAACAAATATAATTGAACATAAAGAACTTGTTTATGATACTGGAATATGGAACAAATTAATCAAAACTGATTTTTTTAAAAAAAACAATTTTAAATTTGTAGACAATACATTATATGAAGACTTATTATTCTCCATGGAGCTATTCTGTGCTACAGATTCTGTCGGAATATATCCGAAGGTTAAATATTACTGGAGAGTAAGAATCGGAGATAACAAATCCACTACCCAAAAATATGCCGAGACAAAAAATCTCAAAGACCGTGTTTTCATAGCAAAGGAAATACTCAAACTTTTCTCATACCAGAAAAAATATGAATGTCTCCTTGATACATACTACATCAAATTAACAGACATAGACTTTTTACAATTCATAAACAAAATAGACAATGGTGATGAAGAGTTTAAAAGAATTTTTATTGAAGATATAAAACCTATTGTTAAAAAATTCCCAAAATCTACTTTTAAAAACCTAAATAACCTAGATAAAATAAAATATGATCTATTAGTAAACGGAAACATAGAAAATTTATCTTATCTCGTACACACCGAAGCTAAAACAAAACAAAAAGACATAAAATCTAAAAAAACCGAAAATAAACTCAACAAAACAATCCAGAAAAAAGACGAAACCATAAAAAACTTCAAAGACAAAACTACAGAACTAACCGAAGAAATCAAAAATCTCAAAGAAGAAAATGAAAAACTCGAAAAAAACAATGCAAAACTAAAAAAAGAGATGAAAACTATCAAAACCACTAAAGGATGGATCAAATACAAATCAAACAACATATACAAAAGAACCATTAAAAAATAATAAGATTAAATAAATATTATTGAAAAATACGGATTTTAAAAATTTAAAATGAAAATAAATAAATTAAATAAGATATGCAATGCAAATAAGTTAAAATAACTTATATAATACAAAAAACAAAAATAATTCTGGTGAAAAAATGGAGAAAGTTGGTGTTATTGGAGCAGGAAGTTTAGGAACTGCTTTAGCTCAGACAATTTCTGAAAATGTTGATAAAGTGTATTTACATTTGAGAAGAGAAGAATTAGCTAAAACAATTAATGAAACAAGATATAATACCGAATATTATCCAAATACAAAATTAAAAGATAATATAATTGCAACTTGCGATTACAATGATTTGAAAGATTGCAAGATAATAATTTTATCAATTCCGTCATCAGCATTCAGATTTGTTTTAAAAGATTTAAAAGGACTTGTTAGAGAAGATGTAATATTTGTTACAACCGCTAAAGGAATTGAATATCCTTCACTTAAAACTATGGGTGATCTGATTGAAGAATACTTTGATGATAGCTATGTTGCATTATCCGGCCCTAATTTTGCATCTGAAATTATGTTAGAACTTGCAACAGTGTCAAATATCGCATCTAAAAATAAAGAAAGTGCAATGAAAGTTAAATCTATCTTAACAACTCCCCAATTTAAAATAAAAATATTAGATGATGTTAAAGGACTTGAAATATGCGGAGTTACTAAAAACATCAATGCAATAGCTAATGGAATATGCGAAGGCATGAATATTAATGAAAATGCAAGATACGGAGTCTTGACAAAAGGTTTTGATGATACAAAAACTATTATACAAAGCATTGGAGGAAATCCAGAAACTGCAGGAGAATACTGCGGATTTGGAGACTTGGTACTAACATCAACTTCATCTGAAAGTAGAAACCACACTTTAGGAATGCTATACGGTCAAAGAATAATCGTTGACGAAAAAGCAAGCGGAATAGTCTTCGAAGGTAAAAATTCAATCATGGCCGTAAAAGACATCTGCGACAAATTCAATATTAAAAGCGTTATTGTAGAATTCGTTTACGATGTTATAGTTAAACAAATCCCTCCTAAAATAGCTTTTAACAATTTATGGCTAAACATTGAAGATTAAAAACTTTGATAATGCTTAATAAATTTTAATAAAAATAATAAAGATAAATAAAAAATTTAAGGATGAGAAAAAATGATAGGTGTAATATTAGCTGCTGGAATGGGAACAAGGTTAATGCCACTTACTAAAGAAATTCCAAAGGCTTTACTTAAAATCAATGATATGACTTTGCTTGAGAGAATGATTATAAACTGTATCAATGCAGATATCAGTAAATTTATAGTTATTGTAGGATATAATAAGGATAAGGTAATCGATTTATGTCCAAAATTAGAAGAGAAGCATGAAATTGAAATAAAAACCATTGTAAATGAAAAGTATGATGTAACAAACACATCTGTTTCAACTTATCTTGCAAGCAAATACATTGAAGAAAACGGAAAAGAAGATTTCATTCTGGTAAATGGAGATAATGTTGTAGATCGCGAAATCATTGTAAATCTTGCAAAATGTGAAAATACCGGAATGATAATCGACAATTACAAAGAATTGAACGAAGAATCCTTTAAACTTATAATTCGCAACAAAACTTTAAATGAAGATAAAACAATAGCTAGTGGTGAAATTGAAGCTATTGGTAAAGAATTAGATATTCCAAGTTCTTCCGGAGAATTTATCGGAGTATCCAAAGTTGTAGCAGACAATATTGTAGAATTTAACAGAATTCTCGAAGGTCTAATAGAAGAAGACCCTCAAAATTACTATGATTTTGCATACAAAGAACTTAGTACAATAACACCAATTGATTTCGTATTAACCAATGGTCTTAAATGGACTGAAATAGATGATCATAGAGATTGGGAAATTGCTCAAAAACTTGTAGAAGAATTAGAAAGTTAAATGCTTTAAAAGCAAAAATAATAAGTTTATAATTAAAAAATAGCTTCTAATTGAAAAATAGATTATGATTAAATAGCTTGTAATAGAAAATAGCTTCTAATAAAAAATAGATTATTATTAAATAGCTTGTAATCAAAAAATAGCTTCTAATAAAAAATAAAAAATAAAACACTTTAACAGGATTAATAATATGGCGAATATTAAAGAGATTATAAAAAAAATATTTAAAAGGCTTGCGATTGCAGGATATAATTTAGGGTCTTATGTAATACCTGTTAAAGAAAATCTTGTTCTTCTTGAAAGTAGTAATGGGCGTAATTATACGGGAAATCCAAGGTATATTTATGAGTATATTGTAAATAATGGTCTTGAAGATGAGTTTAAGTGTATTTGGTCATTTGTTAATGTGGGTACGGAAATTCCAGGAAATGGAATAAAGGTTAAAAGGTTAAGGTTTAAGTTTTTGTATTATAGTTTGAGATGTCAATTCTGGGTATTTGATTCAAGACATCATTATTTTCTTAGAAAAAATAAAAAAACAAGTTATATTCAAACATGGCATGGAACTCCGCTTAAAAAATTAGCTTTAGATATGGAAACAGTTAATATGAGTGGAAATACAAATATTGAAGAGTATAAAAAGAATTTTAGGGAAAATACAAAGTCTTGGGATTATCTGATATCACAAAATAGCTATTCTTCTGAAATATTTGAAAGGGCTTTTGATTTTAAGGGAGAAATGCTGGAAATAGGTTATCCAAGAAATGATATCCTGGTAAACGGCAACAATAAAGAGAATATCGATAGTATAAAAGATAAGCTTAATATTCCAAAAGATAAAAAAATCATACTCTATGCACCAACATGGAGAGATAACGAGTATTTTGAAAGCGGAGCATATAAATTTGCTAGTGAAATGGACTTTAAAGCTATGTACAATGCCTTGGCAGATGATTATCTCATGATAGTTAAGTTCCATTATCTTGTTAAAGACAATATTGATTGGGAGTCATATGGAGATTTTATAATCAAATGTGACCAGAAATGGGATATTCAAGAGCTTTATTTAGTATCTGATATTCTGATAACTGATTATTCATCTGTAATGTTTGATTATGCTCTGCTTGAAAGACCTATGCTGTTTTTCACATATGATCTAGAATTCTACAAGAACAACCTTAGAGACTTCTACTTTAACATGGAAGAAGTTCCAGGACCCCTTGTTAAAACTACAAAAGGCCTTATTGAAGAAATTAAAGAAATTGAAAAAGGCAACTATGAATCAAAATACAAAGAAAAATATGATGCATTCATAAAGAAATTCAACGAATTTGATGATGGGAATGCGTGTAAAAGTATAATTGAGTTAATGAAGTCTAATAAACATTGATTTAACCTAAAATTCAAATCCAATAATCATAATATTAGTAATATTAATTAGTTTACCAGCAATATGATAATTTAAAATTAAAAAGAAACATATTTGTGATAACATGACATTTATCAGTGTAATCATTCCATTTAATAAGACAATCAGGTATCTTGAAGATTGTTTAAATAGCTTAGATAATCAGGATATGGAGGATAATGAGGTTATAATTGTTTTAAATGGAATAGAAAAGAATAATATAGCCGATGAAACATCAGAGTTGATTTCAAGATATGAAAAATTAAATATAAAGGTTAAATCATTTGCTGATGAGATAAATGTTTCAAAAGCGAGGAATGAAGGTATTGAATTAGCTAGTGGAAAATATGTGTATTTTATAGATAGTGATGATTATATCTATGAAGATGGATTGGATAAACTGGTTAGGATTGCAAAAGAGAGTGATGGGGATTTTGTAAATGGAGAAATAATAAATACCAATTATATAAAGGATCGTTTTGAAGAAGAATTAGAAAAAGGGGAAGAGATTAGAGTAAAAAAGGATGATTTAGGAGATACTGAACTTGCTTTAAGATTGGTTGTACTGAAACACAATAATGATGAAAATCTTCTAACATCTCTGCATGCTTTAATTAAAAAGGAAATACTTGAAAATAATAATATAAGATTTGATGAAGATAAAAAGTATTATAGCGATTATTCATTTATATTAAAAGTTATTAAAGAGTGTAATAATTTCAAATCATCAACAGAATCACTTTATGGAAAAAGAGAAAGAGATGATATGATAAACTCACCATCTTTAAGGCAAGAATTAAAGGACGATAAGTTTGAGTACTCAATCAATGAATATGAGAATATAATGGGATTAATAAATTCCTATGAAGATAATGATAAGAAAGAATTCTTAAAAAATGAAATAAATGATAAATTATTGAATTTTTATCTGAATACCTTATCAAAACAATGCAGATCAAGTAAAAACAAGAAATGGAGAACTAGCTATATTGATAAGCTATCCAAAATAGCTAAAGACTTCCATCCTAAATGGTATAATAAAAGAGAAATCAGTTCTCTTATAAAAAATGATAAAAAGTCTTTAAACAAACAGCGCAATTTCAGACTTGCTATAGACAAGTTCAAAAAAATGCTTACAGATAAAGAACAAATCTATAGAACCATTTATTATAATATATTAAAGAAAATGAGTTTAAAAGAAAATAGAATTTGTTTTATAAGTTTTAGAGGAGATTTTTATACAGATAGTCCAAAATACATTTATCAGTACCTGAAAGATGAATACAAAGACAAATATGAATATATTTGGATAATAAACGATAATAAAATAAAAATACCTGGAAATGTAAAGAAAGTCAAAAGATTCTCCATTAAATATTATTACTACCTTGCAAGCTCAAAATACTTTGTAACCAATGGAAGACAACCTTTCAAGTTTTCAAAAAGAGACAATCAGGTAATACTATCAACATGGCACGGAACTCCTCTTAAAAGAATAGGATTAGATATCGGCAACATATACTCAAACAGTCCGACAATTAAAAGAACCTATATAAAAAATGCAAGTGAATGGGATTATCTCATATCACCAAACCACTACACAAGTGAAATCTTAAAAAACGCATTCGCATACGACAAAGACGTTCTTGAAACCGGCTACCCCCGTAACGATATCCTATACAACGCAGATGAAGATAAAATAAAACAAATAAAAGAAGACCTTAAACTACCCGATAACAAAAAAATCATACTCTATGCACCAACATGGAGAGATGACGATTTCTACGAACAAGGCCAATACAAATTCAAACTTAAACTCAATTTAGACAAACTGAAAGAAGAAATAAGCGACGAATATATCATCCTCATTAGAACCCACTACTTCATCTCAGACCAACTCGATCTAACAGATTACCAAGATTTTGCATTCGATGTATCCAAATACGACGACATTGCAGAACTTTACCTTATTTCCGACATCCTGATTACAGACTACTCCTCTGTATTCTTTGATTACGCAAACCTCAAACGCCCAATACTATTCTTCACATACGATCTTGACAAATACGAAAACGTCCTCAGAGGATTCTACATAAACATTAGAGACGAAGTCCCCGGACCCCTAATATTCACAAACGACGAACTCATCAACAAAATCAAACACATCGAAGACGTTAAAAAAGACTACAAAGACAAATACGAAACATTCTACAAGAAATTCTGCAACATAGACGACGGAAACGCCACCAAAAGAATAGTCGACATAGTCTGGAACCAAGACAACAGCTAATAGGCCAATATATAAATTATTAAAACCCAATTTCTAACTAATTAACAGATTAGATATTATATAAATTATTAAAACCAATTTCTAACTAATTAACAGTAGATATAATATATAAATTATCAAAACCAAATTGATACTATGAACATTAAATCAAATAATATGAAAAATCCAAATACAAATCCTAAAACAAATACAAATAGCTCTAAAGTACGAATTAATAAATTTGACAACTTAAAAGGATTAGCTATTATATTAATCGTTTTAGGCCATGTTTTAATAGTAAACACCAAATCCTTAGATTGTTTAAGAAACTTCATATATTTATTTGATTTACCTTTATTCTTCTTTGTATCCGGATATTTTTCTAAAATAGCTCCAGGAGAAATTAAAAAATCATTTAAAAGATTAATCATACCATACATACTATTCTGTATACTTTTAAGAATTTATTTATTAGTACTGTTTCCGGAAGACAAATCAGGTATACTTTTCATTAACCCTGAATTTGGAATGTGGTTCTTAATCAGCCTGTTCAGCATGAAACTGCTTCTTCCATTATTCGATAAATTAAAATACCCTGTTTTTATAAGCTTTATCATAGCATTAGCTATTGGATTTATACCAATTGACGGTACACTTCTTGGAATAACAAGAACTTTCGGATACTTGCCAGTATTCTTAACCGGATTTTACTATAAAAAACACAATAGCTTAAAAAACAACAAATCATTATTAAACAATAAAATTATCCAATCTAAAACATTTATAATAATTTTAACACTATTAACATTATTAATATCAATAATAATAGCTTATAAATTCAAATTTGTAACTATAAACCTTGCAACAGCATATAAATCTCAAAATATCTACATTATAAAAGATGTTGTAAAAAAAGCAATAGTGATTGTAATTGAAATAATAGCTGTCCTGCTGTTAAACAAACTCATGACCAACAAGAAAACATTCCTGACAAAAATAGGAGCCAACTCAATGGCCATATATGTTTTACACCTCTGGTCTTTCCTATTCACCTACAGAATGATAAAACCAATGCTTATTGCAAATAACCTTAATACTCCATTGATTTATCTTGTTTACGCAATCAGCATTACTATAATCTTAGTTTATGTTCTATCTCGAGATATAATAAGTGAATACTTAAATAAAATAATCAATTCCATAAACAGCTTAATATTTAGAGAAAGTGCATAAAATTAAAAAAAATTAGATAAAGTGTATAAGAATAAAAAATTTAGAGAAAGTACATAAGATTAAAAATCAGAGCTACTCTAAAACGAAATTCAACTTATGGCCACAGTTTAAACAATGGCCGTCTTTTATATTTTGAGTTGTACTTGTGTAAAAACCTTCTCTTGATACGAGCAATTCATGACACTCAGGACAATAGCTATTATTGTCTGTTTGAACATTACCTAAGTAAACATATTCCAAACCAATGTCAATAGCTATTTCTTTTGCTAAATCAAGTATTTTCAAATCTGTAGGATTTTTATGAGAGAGTTTATACATTGGGAAAAAACGTGAAAAATGAACAGGCACTTCACTACCCAGTTCATAATAAATAAAATTACATATGGACTCTATTTCATCCTTGGATGTGTTTAAATCATCAATTAAAAGAGTAGTTATCTCAAGATGCGGATGATTGTTGTTTTGAATATTATCAGGATTTTTTCTGTTTTTATTTTTGTTTTTTTCATTATATATTGTTTTTAAGTTATCGAGAACGAAATCAAGTTTGCCACCGCAGATTTCATGATAAAATTCATCATTCATAGATTTTAAGTCTATATTAAAGGCGTCTATGAATTTCAAGGTTTCGTGAAGTGATTCTTCACTCATGTAACCGTTGCTGACATAGATGTTTTTGATATTGTTCTGCTGTGCAATACGAGCAGTTTTCTCGGCGAATTCAAAGTACATGGTAGGTTCATTATAGGTCCAAGAAATTGACCTACAATTCATTGAAAGTGCTGTTTTAACAATTGTTTCTGGAAGTATTTTAGTAGAGTTATTGAATTCATAAGAATTCCTTGCCAACATATAGTTCTGACAGTTTAAACATGAAAAGTTACACCCAAAACCACCGATTGAAAAAGTATCTGAACCTGGAATAAAATGATACAATGGCTTTTTTTCAATAGGATCTTTATGATAACTAGCTATTTTCGGATAATTATATAAAAATAACTCACCATTTATGTTTTTTCGGGATTTGCAAAATCCAAATGATTTATTAGGTATTTTACAATATCTGGAACATAATCGACATTGGACTGTCTTGTCATTATCACTGGATTTTTCATAAAACTTGGCTTCCTGAAGCATTATATCACATTATTTTGAATTTTATCAATTATTAAATATTCCAATCCATTATTCGCTTAAATGATTATATCCTTCTGATGAAACATTGATTAAATTACCATCTGATAGGAGTATTTCAACTGTATTGGTATCTGTTACTTCTCCAATAACATAGAAATTCATTTCTTCCTTGAGATCTTCTTCTATTTGAGGAGGAATTGTAAATAAAAGTTCGAAATCTTCTCCAACATGAAGGAATAGATCAAGATAATCAAGGTTTAAAGCTGCTGATATCTCTTTGAATTCTTTTTCTATCGGCAGTTTATCTTCATAAAGTTTTATTCCTTTTTTGTATTCATTTTTGTTGTTAATATTGCTGTTGTTTACATTAAGTTCTCTTTTAATATTAGAAAAATTGTCAAGGAAAGAATTGAATTTTTTATCTGAGTTTAAAAGCTCATAAAGTTCACTGGCAAGGCCGTCGGTAATATCTGTAGCGGAGATATTATGATTTTCTTTATATTTTGCTAAAATACGGCCATTGTCATAGTCAGCATCAGGACTTAAAGCTTTAAAAATAGCTAAGTCTGTAAGGCTTGAATCTATTTCATTAGCTGTTTTAATTTTATCATGAGATTCTTTATCTGTAGAATCATTTAAAAGTTCAAATCCAAGAGCTGCAAGACCGAGTTCGTCAGAGATACAGACTAAATCACCAGTTTCAAATCCATATTTCATAATAGCTTTGTTTTTTTCAACATAACCAATAGCTGTACCTGATATTATAATTTCAGATGCTTCTACAGTGTCGCCACCGATTAAAGGAAGATTATATTTATCACAAGCTTGAATTACACCACAGATTAGATTATCAAAATCATCAAGAAGCATGTCTTTAGGAATAGCTATATTCAATAAAAATCCAAGGGGTTTGGCACCCATAGCTATTAAATCGCTCATATTGACAACAACTGATTTGAATCCCATTTGATAGGGAGTCATGGATTTTGGAAAATGTGTGGTTTGGATAAGCATATCTGAAGAAGTTACTAATGAATAATTTTCATCAAAATCGTTTATTAAAGAAGCATCATCTCCAATAAAGGAAGAATAGAATGAATTAAAATCTTTTATTGATTTGAAATCATTGAAATCAATATTTAAATAATTATTAGAAATAGAACAAGTTTGGTTTTTGGATATTATTCTTTCTATTAATCCTTTCTCCCCAATGCCGGAAACTTTAAAAGAGCTTTTATTCATAAGAAAATATTTGTTTTTTTAATATAAAAAATTTTAAGGTCATTGGTAAATGGAAAATTAGAATTAAATAAAATAGCTAATAAAGAAAAATAAGAATAAATAGCTAAAATAAATAATAAAAGAATAAAAATAGAAAAAAATAGCTAAAATAAATAATTAAAAAAATAATTAAAATAAAAGTTAAAAATAAGAGTTTTAACTAATTACAACTTTATTGGTTGAAGTTGATTTTGTGTATTGGTTGTCTCCTTCGAATGTAGCTGTGTATGAGTAGGTACCTTTGGAGCTGAGTGAAATTGTGACAGTAGCTACTCCATTTGAGTTGGTAGTTGTGATATAGTAAGCGCCGTTTACGACAAATGTGACTTCTTTAGAGGCTAGTCCGGATCCGTTGTATCTTACTTTGACTGAGAGTTTTTTGCTAGAGGATGAAGAGGAGTAAGTGTATTTGGAGCTGGTCATTGTAGAACTTCTTTGTTTAACAACGATGATTGCACATTCCATTGTACCGCTGTAGTCATCGTCACCGAGGAATGTGATTGCAAAGGTGTTAGCAGACTGATAACCTATGTTGATTTGGAGTTGAATCTGACCTGCTGAGTTGGTTGTTCTTTTATAGATTTTTCCATTGAAACCTATGTAGATGGTTTTATCCGGGATTGGTTTTTGATCATCATCGACGAGTTTTACATTGAAGTATTCACCATTACGTTGGTTGTTTATGACTACAGAAGTGGTCATATTTGAAAATAGAAGAGTTGAGTTTAGTTTTTCTATGCTTAATGTTGTTACTACCATAGATGTGTTTGATGCTGAGCAGTATTGGGAATCACCGGAGAAACTGAGAGTTATGTAACGGGTATCTTCACTATAGTTGATAGGTAGGGTTGTAGAGGCAACACCTTTAGAATTTGTTTTAAGACTATAAGTTTTACCATCAAAGGATAAAGTGACTGCTTTATTAGCCAATGGAAGGTTAAATATATTTTTCAATGTGAAGGAGAAAGTCTTGTTAACAGTTATGTCTGTAGAGTTAACTTTTTGTGTGATATTAGAGAAGGTAAATAAAGTAATTATTTTACCATTTTTTAAGTATCTATCATCGGGCATGTTGTATTTTACTGTAAAATTATAGGAAGTGTTGTAATAAACTGCATTATCTCCTAATCTTTGATTATTAGAAGAGTATAAAAAATTATACATTACAGAACAAGTAATATTTACTAAACCGAAGTAATCAACATAAACACCATAATCAGTACCTGCATCATAAGTTGAATTTATAGTATTCCAAAAGACAGTGATATTCTCTCCAGTTCCATAAATATGAATACCGTACTGATTAGGGTTAGCTGTGTCCTCCAATTCCTTCTTACCTTCAAGATAAATATTATTATAGGATAAATTTGAATTGTTGGTATAGGAAGATTCTATTCCATATCCGATACCAGTATCATAAATATATATATCATTATCATGACAAGTCAGATTCTGTACAGACCATGTATATATTCCTTTTGAAGTAGGAGAGCTTATATTATAATAACTATCAGAAATAATGAAATCTGAAGAATAAAAAATAAATTCTCCCATACATGGCTTATAAGAATTATCAGAAGATATATAATAAGAATTATTGGTTAAATTAGCCCCATATATATGACGAGCAGCTAATCCATAAAAACCAAATGTACGACTTACAGAAGTAAATCCTGGAGGATTAATAATAACCGTATTATTGACCATCACGAGATTTTCAGTATCATCAATATTGAAAGCTTCAACAGTATATGGAGAAGTAATATTAATAGTATTATTAATTAAATATATATCCCTTGCAAGAACAGAATCTGAAGAATAGTAATAGACACCAATACCGCATGTAAGAGTTTCTTCAGAGTTAATATTAATTGTGTTATTGATTACAGAAATATTACTGCATATCTTCTCTGGATTTGACCAAATCAGAATACCCAGTACATTACCTGAATATGGAGTATTATTAGTACATAACACATAAACATTATTATTAGAAAGAACTACATTTGATACGCCATAACTACTGTAATCAGTTTCAAGAACTATTCCACCGAAATAATGTTCTTCTGCATATGTTTTAATAAATGTAACACCATTTACGCTAGATCCAGATGCTTCAGAAGTTATTATGATTTGGCCATCTGTAATTACTGCAGTTCCCTTCCCATCAATGTGAACAGTCTGATTAAATAACATATTCTTATTGGAAAGATTACCAAGAACTAAAACATCATCACTTGATACCAGACCGGATATTAAAGTACCTTCACTATTGAAATATGTAGAATAAGTTTCATTATTAATTAAAATCTCTTTTCCAGATTTCACAGTTGTAGAATTATCATAAACAGTCATATTGAAATCATCAGAAACAGATGACAGATAATCAGCAGAATCTGTGGATAAATAATCAGAATCTGAACCTAAGGATAAATAATCAGAATCTGAACCTAAGGATAAATAATCAGAACCATCAGTATCGTCATTAGCATATCCAGCAATATCATCACTAATAATTAAATTATCAGATCCGCTTAGGGATGAATCATCACTGATAATTGAATCATTAGTACTTGAAGCACCAACCATGTTAATTGATAGAATTACTAGAATAAAAGTTAAAAATAATAATTCATATTTCATAAAAATTATCTCCTTCTTTTAAAATAACATATCTTACAATTAGAGAAATAATACATCTTACAATTAAAAAATGAACAAAGTATAATCATTTTATATTTAAAATAGAATGAATACTGTATTTTTAAACAATAAGTGGTTATATAATAAAATATAATCAAATATATTGAAAAAAAATTAAAAAATAATGTTCGTTGATATAATAATATATAATAAGATATTAATAAAGATTGCTATAAAGCTAATTTTAAATATTAATTATATAAACGACTATTAACAAAGTATATAATTTTCAAACAAAATATTACAAGATTATTATAAACTTAAAAAGAGATTAAAATAGCTGAAATAGAAAATACTGATCTTATTAAAAAAATAAAAAGAAAAAAATAGCTGAAATAGAAAATACTGATTTTATTAAAAAAATAAAAAGAAAAAAAATAGTAAAAAATACTTATTTAGATTAAATATTTAACTAAGCAAGCATTAGAATTATTTTATAATAACCTTAGCTGTTGCGGTTGATTTGGAATAGTAGAAGTCTTCGTTAAAGGTAGCTGTGTAGTAATAGGTTTTTTTGGTAGTAAGAGAGATTTTAACGGTTGCTACACCTTTTGAGTTGGTAGTAGCTATGTAATATTGGCCGTTGACGAGGAATGTGATTTGTTTACCTGAAATAGCTGTTCCGTTAGAGAGTTTTAATGTTGCTTTCAGGGTTTTTGTTTTGGCGCTGGATTTGTAGGAATAGCTTGAAGCGGTAAGTTTTGAGTTTGCAGTGTTGACAACGATTATTGCACAGCTTACGTTGCCTTGGTAATCGTCATCCCCGAGGAATGTGATAGCAAAGGTGTTAGCAGATTTGTAACCGATGTTGATTTGGAGTTGGGCTTGGCCTGCAGAATTGGTTGTCTTTTTATAGACTTTACCATTGAAACCGATGTGGATGGTTTTGTCTGGAAGAGCTTTTCCATCAGAGTCTTTAAGAGTAACAATGAAGTATTTTCCGTTTCTTGCATTGTTGAGAACGACTGTTGTGGTCATATTGTCGAAAATCAGTTGGGTTGCTTTTTTCTCATAAGGGATGATTGTGATTTTGGAGATGTTAAAGCTTCCGTCGTAGTTTTCATCACCTAAAAATGCAACTGTAATAGTATCGGAGCTGTTGGATTGGATATTGAGAGTTAATTGTGCAATACCGTTTGAGTTGGTGGTGGCTGTGTAGACAGTACCATCGTAGCTTATATAGATTTTTTTAGAAGATAATGGGTTGGAATTAGAGTCTTTAAGAGTAATGTTGAATATGGTTGTGTAGTTTGATTTGCTTGATGCAAAGTTTGCTGTTATTGGGCTGAATTGCAGATCGGTGCTTAGTTTAGTGTTGACATACAGTAATGCATTGGATTTAGAGGATTGGTAGTTGTCATCACCGGAGTAGACTATGGTTATGATGTGTTCGCCTGTAGTGTTTGGAGTGTATGTCAGGGTGATATTGCTGTGGTCTGTGTAGTATGATTCATTAGAGACTGTGTAGATGGATTGATTGTTATCGTAGATGCTGATATTGCCGCTTGCATTATCTGGAAGAGATAAAATTAAATCTGTGCTCATTCCAAGTATAATGGAACTTGATGAGATTTTCAAAGACATATCCCCATCAACAGTGATTATGGATAGATTTGTAGTGTTGGAAGATGGATTATATGTTTTATCTCCTGAGAAATATAGAGTCAGGTAGTCTGTAACAGAGTAATCGGAGCTGATATTAAAAGATACATTGCCGTTATCATCTGTAGTCTGAGTGTATGTTTCATTATTGAAGGTAGCGGTGACATTTCTGTTTTTTACCGGATGATTGATAAAGTTTCTTAAACCTGCGTTAAAAATGCCTGAAGATATGAATATAGGATTTTCGTCAAAGACAAAGTACAGATCCTCGGTATAATTACTGCTTGGAGTATTGTATAGAACAGTGATATTGTTGGTTCCATTGTTTACAAAACAGGCATCATCACCAGTTACTGTACCACTTTGAGATAAAAGATTATTGTATATTATTTCATGAGGATAATTAACAGTAGTGTTTAAAACATTGATATATACTGCATAATTATCACCGTTTTCAGAGAAAGAACTTATATAATTGTATTTTACAGTTGTATTGTAAGATAAATCAGTTATCAGAACACCCACATATAATGGAAGATATGAATCGGAAACATTGGATTTTGAGTAACCGTTTAATGAAATGGAATTATACTTTAAACTTGCATTAGAGGAACCTAAAGAATAATAACAGTAAGATAAATTAACCCCGTAAACTGTAAAATTATTCCAGTGAATTACATTATAATTGCTTATAAAGGAGTTGATTCCATAAGAATCTGATGAATTAAGAAATATATCATTAGAAATTACACTGTTATTAGAACAGTAATACAGTAAAAAACCATAACTCTTAGTGTCACCGGTACAATTAACAGAATTATTCTCTATTTTCAGATTATTGCCTTCCTTAATAGAAAATCCATATAATCCATTATTGGAAAATGAACAAATACTGTTATTGACAATTACAGAATCTTCTATATTATCCAAACGAATGCTTTCCACATTTCCCGAATTTTTTAAACTGATATTATTATTATAGACATAAATATCACTAGCTATTTTTTTATCCCCAAAAGTATATTTGGAAACAGAAGAATTTCCATAAACTGAAACTCCACGAGCAATATAATTATCAGCATTTATAACTATTGTATTATTTACCACTGTTATATTTCTGGAATACTTATCTTCATTTCCATAAATCAAGACACCACATGCACTATATACATTATTAGACGAAGTCGAACACACATAAAGCCTGTTATTTGACAATAAGATATTATTTACTCCACTATCTCCTCCATCCGTATCACAACAGATAAGCCCTAATATAGACTTTGTTGCATAATTATACTCTACTGTCAAATCATTAACACTAGATCCGGATGCTCCAGGATACAATATCACTGTACCATCCAACACTTTACCTGTTCCTTTCCCATCAATATGCACTGTCTGATTAAATATAAGATTTTTATTACTGATATTTCCTATAACCAGAACATCATCACCTGATACCATACCTGCTATCAGCATTTCATTATCATCAAAGTAAGTATCATAATTACTGTCATTTATAAATATTTCAGACCCTTTCAAACCGCTCTGATTATTATAATCAGATGTTAAATCCGCCACTTTCAAATTATTATCATCAGAATCTAAACCATAATTACAATCATTGTTTGAATTATCATACTCCTCATACCCACTTACATATAAATCTGAATCATATTGATTATTATAAGAAGCAGAATAATCCATAGCACCCAAAGAACTTATAGAATCAGAGGAACTTAAAATTGTATTATCAAAATCATCAACACTACAATCTGAAACATCATGAGCACTTACAATAGAAAATGATAAAAATATCAAGAAAAAAGCCAAAAAGAACAATGATTTATTCATAATTATCCTCCATTAATTTATTTAAATTTAATTTTTTTAATATTATTAAAAAATTATCCATTAATTATCCGATATCATTAAAAATTATCCCTTAAATTATCGGTTTAATTATTAATAACATTAAAAATTATCTTTTCAATTAAATATTAATTTATAAAAAATCATTTATAAATATTGTTATAAAACTGATTAAAAATAGCTAAAATAATTGATTAAAATCGGATAAATTAAGTAAAATTTAATTAAAAAAATTAATAAACAACAAAAATTATTAAAAAATAGCTAAAATAGACAATAAGATTTAAAAATTTAATAAAGAACAAAAATTATTAAAAAATAGCTAAAATAGACAATAATATTTAAAAATTTAATAAACAACAAAAATTATTAAAAAATAGCTAAAATAAGATTTAAGATAATTTTGATTTTATTTAAAAAAAGAAAAAATAGAAGAAATAGTAAAAATAACTATTTCTTTAAGTTAAAAAATTTATTTTATAGTAACTTTACCTTTTGTGGTTTTAGCTGTGTATTGGTTGTCACCTGCAAAGCTTGCGGTGTATGTGTAAGTCTTTTTAGTAGATAAACTTACTTTGACAGATGCTACTCCTTTTGAGTTGGTAGTAGCTATGTAATATTGACCGTTTACTTTGAAAGTGATTTTTTTACCTGAAACAGCTGTTCCATTAGAGAGTTTTAATGTAGCTTTTAAGGTTTTTGTTTTAGCGGATGCTTTGTAGCTTGGGCTTGTAACTGTTAATTTGGTTGTTAATGTTTTGACAACGATTATTGCACAGTCAACAGTGCCTTCGTATTCGTCATCACCTAAGAAAGTGATGGAGAATGTGTTAGCTGATTGGTAACCGATGTTGATTTGGAGTTGAGCAATACCGTTTGCATTAGTGGTTTTGTTATAAACTTTACCGTTGAATCCGATTTTTAAGGTTTTGTTAGCTAATGGGTTTCCAGCTTCATCAGTTA
>Ga0065708_1039928_pt1 | contig 24827 bp, 18 predicted proteins | sample Hoacrofraction12_2_FD_59095 | JGI IMG/M metagenome (GOLD analysis project Ga0065708, IMG submission 59095) | Hoatzin crop microbial communities from Cojedes, Venezuela, sample from fiber fraction 12 v1 | ecosystem: Host-associated > Birds > Digestive system > Esophagus > Crop | place: Venezuela... | reverse complement strand
TCGCTGGCGCGAGGCAAGGTGGAGGGGGAGAGGGTGCATCGCGTTTCTAAAATAGAGGGAATCGAGTTTGGAAATAACGTTTCAGTATCGCGTTTCACACGTTCGAGAGTTGCATCCCACCCCTCCCCCACATCAAGCCTCGCGCGAGCGAGGCTTGATGTGCTGATTTAGAAAAGGAAAATCTATCTCCCTTGAAAATAAAAGGGCGAGTTGCAGCACTGTTTTTTGTGCAATAAATTTGGATGTGGTCTATGTTGCCTCGCTGGCGCGAGGCAACATAGAGGGGTGAGGGGGCGTCACGCGTCTAAAATATAGGAAATAAGGTTTGAAAACTACGCGCTGGCGTTGCAATTCTCCTTCTTCCCACATCCAATCTCGCATCGAGCGAGATTGGATGTGCCGCGAAAAAAAATAAAGAAAGCATAGAGTGGTGAATGGAAAAGAATGACTTAGCATCACATCTCCGCACAACCCACACGCAGCCTTGCATCGAGCAGGCTGCGTGTGTAAGGGAGAGGGAGGGGAAACAACGCTTTGGAGTGGAGGGAGCAATGCTTTAGGAGTTTTGAGAGCGAAATTTACCCTTTAAAGGCGAAGTTTGGGCAATCTATTTCTCGCGTTTCTGCATTGCATCTCACATACATCCACGTTCTACCTCGCATCGAGCGAGGCAGAACGTGCGGCAAAAGAGAAGGGAGGATACTGCTTCGAGAGTGGAGAATACGGACTTTCGCGCAGCGTTTTTTGCGTTTCAGCGTCACGACTCGCGCACAACCCACACGCAGCCTTGCATCGAGCAGGCTGCGTGTGAAAGGGAGAGGGATGGGAAACAACGCTTTGAGAGTGGGAAATACGGATTTTCGGGCTGCGTTTCCACGCACTAAAAAAACGCTTGCGTGAAATGCAAGCGTTTTGTATGGTTTTGCGTTTTTATTTTGCGAGAAAGGGAAAATTTTGTGTTGTGAACGGAGGAAATTAGAGTTGTGAACTGACGAGATCGGTTAGTTCGACGAACTGCTGAACCGTTAGTTGCTCGGGACGGAGCGTCATGAATGGGTGCGCGGTTGCGGCGTTTTCGGCTTTAATCATTGCGGAATCGGGGATGATTTGCTTGAGAGAGACGCGCAACATCTTGCGACGCTGATTGAAAACCGTTTTGACAACGCGACGGAACAATGCTTCGTCGCAGCCGAGCGTGGTGACGTTGTTGCGAGTCAGTCGGATAACAGCGCTTTTCACCTTTGGCGGCGGATTAAACACGTGTTCGTCGACCGTAAAGAGATACTCTACGTTGTACCAAGCTTGAATTAGAACCGAAAGGATGCCATACGCTTTCGTATTTGGCTGACTTGCCATTCGCAAAGCCACTTCACGCTGAATCATCCCAGTGCAACACGGGATCAGGTCTTTGTTATCCAACATTTTGAAGAAGATTTGCGACGATATGTCGTAGGGATAATTTCCTGTGAGCACGAACTGGCGTCCGCCGAACAATGCATTGAGATCCATTCGCAAGAAGTCCTCGCCGATAATTGCGTCGCGCAACTTTGGGAAGTGTTCAGATAGATACGCAACCGACTCGCGATCGATTTCTACAGCGCGGAGTTCTCGCGGTTTTTCAACGAGAAATTGCGTCAGAACGCCCATTCCTGGACCTATTTCAAGCACAGGAATATCGGGACACGCGTCAACGGTGTCGGCAATTTGGCGAGCGATGGAAAGGTCGGTCAAGAAATGTTGACCCAGATTCTTCTTTGGAGTTACGCGTTTCATAGGATTGGTTTTCGCGACAAATGTACTAAAAAAATATTTGACACACAACAACGCACAAAAAAAGCAGTCCTCAGCGAGAACTGCTATCAGTGGTTGTTCTAAACTTTCTCATTAAAAAATCGAGTGTTAGCGTTGCTCTTTCTCGATTTCGTCCCCTAAGTGGATAGCCTGTGCTAATGTGATAGCAACTACGGCAAAACTGAATAATAAAACCATCTTTTTACCTTTCTTTTAATATTTATTTATTATCCTGACAGGCATATTTGCCTGCATTATCCTGTATGTTTGACGCTGCAAAAGTATGTGTTTTCGAAATTGTGTGCGCACACAATAACTAAAAATTACGATGAAATGGGGAATTTTTGACTAACGTCAATTTTTTAGTGCATGGAGATACAACTCTATTTCGTTACACCTTATTATATATTATATAAGGAAGGTTGAATTTTTGCAACGAAATGGTAAACAAACAAAAAAAGAAGCGTTTTTTTTCCATATTCGTTCTGTTTGCACTATCTTTGTGCAGAAGAAAGATTCATGCGGATGAAGATTGCGAAGACCTTTCTGAACAATACTATGAAGATAGCACTATCGTTGTTGTTGGGTGGTGCTATTCTGTATTGGATGTATCGCGATTTCGATTTCAGCAGCATTAGCGACGTATTGCTGCACAAGACGAATTGGATGTGGATGCTTCTTTCTTTGCCATTTGGTGTTTTGGCTCAGATGTTTCGTGGATGGCGATGGAAACAGACGCTCGAGCCAGTTGGCGAACACCCTCGCACATCCGTATGTGTTAACTCTATTTTTCTATCCTACGCCGTTTCGCTGATTATTCCACGCATAGGCGAGTTCGCGCGCTGTGGTGTGCTGCATCGATACGATAGAGTTTCGTTTCCGAAAGCACTCGGCACCGTCGTAACTGAACGCGCCATCGACACATTGGTAGTCATTGTTCTGACAGGACTAACGTTTGTGTTTCAGATTCCACTGTTTAGAAAATTTTTTAGTGAAACGGGCACCACATTTAGCGGCTTTTTCGGTCGTTTTACCGCAACAGGCTATCTTGTTACGCTGATTTGCGTGTTGGCGATTGGCGTTTTAGCGTGGTGGTTGCTGCAACGGCTGGAAATTTACAATAAAGTAAAAACGACACTGCGTGGTCTGTGGCAAGGAGTCATCTCGTTGAAAGACGTGCGCAGCAAGTGGCTGTTCTGTCTCTTTACGTTAGGCATCTGGGGCAGCTATTTCTTGCATTATTACTTGACGTTCTTCTGCTTTGATGCCACTTCAGGATTGGGAATCACGTGCGCGCTGGTGACGTTTACGATAGGTAGCATCGCCGTTATCGTGCCCACGCCCAACGGAGCAGGTCCTTGGCATTTCGCAGTCAAGACAATGCTGATTCTATATGGTGTTGCTGAAACTGACGCGCTCTACTTTGTGCTCATCGTTCACACCATCCAGACCCTTCTCGTCATCGTTCTCGGCATTTATGCATGGGCACGACTGTCGTTTTTGAAAAGAAAACAAGCGTAAAACATATTTTTAACCTTAATAATTCACAAAAAAAAGAAAGACCATGAATGAAATTTTGAATTTGAGTCCAGCATGTATCTGGCGTAATTTCTATGCATTGACACAAGTACCACGTCCATCTGGACATTTGGAGAAAGTACAAGAATTTCTACTCGAGTTTGCCAAGAAAGCTGGTGTAGAAGCTTTCAAAGATCCAGCAGGCAATATCGTGATGCGAAAGCCAGCAAGTGCAGGCAAGGAAAACTGCAAGGGCGTTATATTGCAGGCACACATGGATATGGTTCCACAGAAAACGCCAGAAAGTAAGCACAATTTCGAAACCGATCCTATTGAACCGTGGATTGACGGCGAGTGGGTTAAGGCACGCGGAACGACGCTTGGCGCCGACGATGGTATTGGAGTAGCAGCGATTATGGCAGTGATGGAAGATAAAACGCTCGTTCACGGCCCTATCGATGCATTGATTACCGCCGACGAAGAGACTGGAATGTATGGCGCAAACGCGCTTCCAGAAGGCGAATTGCAAGGCGATATTCTGCTAAATCTTGACTCTGAAACTTGGGGTAAGTTCGTTATCGGTTCAGCAGGTGGCATTGACATCGTAGCTTCATTGGATTACAAAGAAGTAGAGACCGATCCCGAAGATGCTGCACTAAGAATAACTTTGAAAGGCTTCCGTGGCGGACACTCAGGACTGGAGATACACGAAGGTCGCGCGAATGCCAACAAGATGATGGTACGCTTTGTTCGCGAAGCTATCGAGGATTACGAATGCCGTTTGGCAACTTGGCATGGCGGAAACATGCGCAATGCGATTCCATTTAAGGCAGAAGTCGTTCTGACGATGCCAAAAGAAAACGTAGAAGGCGTGAAAGAGCTTGTTGCTGCATGGAAAGAAGATTTGGAAGACGAGTTCAAGGGAATCGAAAGCGGTATCGAGTTCTACACAGAAGACGTAGATACGCCACGCTTGCAAGTACCTACCGAAATCCAAGACAATCTTATCAGCGCGATTTACGCATGCCACAATGGTGTTTTGCGTATGATTCCATCGTATCCTGACGTAGTAGAAACATCGAGCAATCTCGCAATTATCAATATCGAAGGCGGACGCGCCGATATGCAGATCTTGGCACGCTCATCTCGTGAAGATATGAAAGATTATATTGTAAAGACGCTCGAAAGTTGCTTCAATATGGCAGGAATGAAGATAGAAACATCTGGCAGTTACAGTGGATGGGATCCTAATCCAAATAGTGAAATTCTTCACACGTTGCTTGGCGTTTACAAAGAGCAGAACGATGTTGACGGATTAGTGCAAGTGGATCACGCGGGATTGGAATGCTCGATTATTTTAGGCAAATACCCACATCTTGACGTGGTAAGTCTTGGTCCAACGCTGCGCTCTCCACACACCACGACCGAGCGCTGTCTGATTGAAACAGTAGCACCGTTCTGGGAATTGCTGAAACGCGCTTTGGAAATCATACCAGAGAAATAATTATTTCGCAAGCATTACACCTATATATTATCTTCACGCGACAGCAACTCGTTGCGTGAAGATTTTTTTGAATTTTCTTACAAAATTATTTTTTTTTGACTATTTTTGCAGCGCAAACAAAAATCACCACGAATTTTATGGACGACTATCATTCGGAAAGTTTAAACTTGTAGGTTGAAGGCGAGCGTTCCTGTTCAGAGCTGCCTTCTGCCGAATTAAATCATGGAGACTCAGACGCAATGAAGACATTCTGGAACACCACAGGAACACTTAAGGCAATCAGTGAATGGCAACCAAACTGCTGGATACAAGTAACCTGCCCGACTGAAGAAGACCAGCAATTGCTGGAAGACGAATTCAAAATTCCCGATTACTTTCTTTCTGACATCAGCGATACCGACGAGCGTGCTCGATACGAGTACGACGACGGTTGGATGCTTGTTATTTTGCGTATTCCATACGTAAAAGAAATCCGTTCGCGCACACCCTACACCACTGTGCCGCTTGGTATTATTCACAAACGTGACGTTACGATCACCGTTTGCTATTACGAAACCAATATGATGATTGATTTCATCAGTTACCAGCAGAAACGTGGCACTGGTTTTACGGATTACGTCGATATGACGTTCAGATTATTTTTGTCGAGCGCTGTGTGGTACTTGAAACGCTTGAAACAAATCAACACACTCATTGAGAAAGCAAAGCATAACCTTGATCATGGCGTCAACAACGAAAGCCTTATCGGGCTATCTCGTTTGCAGGATTCGTTAACTTACTTCATTACGTCTATAAGAGGTAACGAGAATTTGCTGGCGAAGCTAAAATTTAAGTTGCAAGTCGATGAACTCGATGCTGACTTGATTGAAGACGTCAATATTGAGATGACTCAGGCGCGCGAAACAGCTGCAATCTATTCGGATATCCTTGAATCGACGATGGATACCTATTCAAGTATTATTAATAATAATATGAATACGGTGATGCGTACGTTGACTTCCGTTTCGATTATCATGATGACCACGACGCTGATTGCATCTTTGTTTGGCATGAACCTCATCAATGGCATGGAAAACAATCCATTTGGATTTGTCATTGCACTGGTTATCTCAATCGTTGTTGCAGCCCTTTGCTGGTTTATATTGCGCTACAAACGCCTTCTATAAGGACTAAAACGCAAAAAAAGCGCGTTTTTCTTTGGGAACGTCAAGATTTTTCTTTAAGTTTGCAATTTGATAAAACCAAACTTAATATTTTTGTGATATGACAGCCTCTCAAGAAAACCCTCAAGACAAGGTTCAGATTAACGAAACCGAGAATTTACAAGAACAAGTAAGCGAAAAAATCCAAGAAACAGAAGAAATCGCTGCCGAAGTTGACAACAAAGCAGAAGAAGTTGCGCAAGCTATTGCCGACGAAGTGCCTGCAGCAGCAGAAGAAACAGCTGCACCAGAGCCGCAACCCGAAGCCGTAGAAGAACAACCCGCTGCAGAAAAACCACAAGAAGAGCCTGTCAAGAAAACTTATCACACAAAACAGGAAATCCTTGATCGCGTTAGAGAAATAGCGCACAGCGAAGATCGCCCACAGAAAGGCGAAATCGATCAGCTAAAGACTGCTTTCTATAAATTACATCTTGCAGAACGCGAAGCGCAACAGCAAGAATATCTGAAAGCTGGTGGCGATCCAGAAAAATATCAGGTTGTTCCAGATGCCATCGAAGAACAATTCAAAGCCGAAATGGGCATCATTCGCGAAAAGCGTGCAAAGCTTTTCCGTCAGCAAGAAGAAGAAAAAGCAGCCAATCTCGAACGCAAACAATCTATACTTGAACAAATTAAAGGTATGATTACCTCGCCCGAAGAGGCTAATAAGTCATACCAGAAATTCAAAGCACTGCAACAGGAATGGCGTGAGATTAAATCCGTACCTGCAGAAAAGGCAAATGAGCTTTGGAGAAACTATCAACACTACGTTGAACAATTCTACGATCTTCTTAAACTCAATAATGAAGCACGCGAATACGACTTCAAGAAAAACTTAGAGCAAAAGACTAAACTTTGCGAAGAAGCCGAAAAGCTTGCCGAAGAAGATGATGTAATCAAATCATTCCATCAACTTCAAGAACTCCATCAACGTTATCGCGAAATCGGACCTGTAGCCAAAGATCTCAGAGAGCAAATCTGGAATCGCTTTAAGACTGCTTCGACAACCATCAACAAGCGTCATCAGCAACATTACGAGCAGATTCGCGGAAAAGAAGAAGAGAATCTCGAAAAGAAAACAGCGCTCTGCGAAAAGGTTGAAGCAATAGCAAAAGAAGAAAACAAAGGCGCTGGCGACTGGGAAAAGCATACCAAACAAATCATCGATGTGCAAGCCGAATGGAAAAAGATTGGATTTGCACCACAAAAGATGAACGTTAAAATCTTCGAACGCTTCCGCGCTGCATGCGATGACTTCTTTGGAAGAAAAGCTGAATACTTTAAAGGTCTGAAAGACCAGTTTACCGAAAACGCTGCAAAGAAAAAAGCACTTGTTGAACAAGCAGAAGCTTTGAAAGACAGCACAGAATGGAAAGAAACCTCTGAAAAACTGATTCAGTTGCAGAAGGAATGGCGCACCATCGGTATGGTTCCAAAGAAATTAGGCGACCAACTGTGGAAAGATTTCCTTGGCGCATGCAACCATTTCTTTGAAGCACGAAACGCAGCCAACGCTGGAACACACGAAAATGAACGCGATAATCTGAAAAAGAAACGCGAAATCATTGAAAAGCTGAAAGATACAGCCGCAAACATCACAGACGACGCTAAAGAAAAAGTGCTCGCACTCGTTGAAGAGTTCCAACAGATTGGTCACGTGCCGTACAAAGAAAAAGATAAAGTGTACGAAGAATACAAAGAAGCGACAACGCAACTCTTCAAAGACTTAGGTATTTCGCTAAACAATCGTCGCAACAACTTCAGAAACAATGTTCGCAACGCAGCACAACGCGGTGAAGAAGCATTCGACAACGAACGCTCACGCCTGATGCGCAAATACGATCAGCTTAAACAAGAAATCCAAACCTACGAAAACAATCTCGGATTCCTGAACGTAAGCAGCAAAAAGGGCAACAGCCTCATTGACGAAATGAACAAGAAGGTTCAGAAGTTGAAAGATGAATTTGAAAGCGTAAGACAACGCATTCTCGCCATCGATCACCAAGAAAAAGAAGCAAAGACCGAGCAACCTGCTCCTGAAGCAACAGCCGACGACGAAGAAAAAGCAACCGACGCTGCTGAATAAGCAAACCCTCATCCCAATCATAATGAAAGCCGTATTCCATCCACAGAATACGGCTTTCGCTTTCTTTAGATTTTAAGTTATTTCTGCATACGATGAAATTTTGCTTTTCGTGCATCCATTTTTTCTTTCACGCGCACCCGCGCGCGCATGCGTACCTTTATTATATTTATATATAGAGAATGAGTCAAATTAAACCTTTTGCCATTTTTTTCGTTTAATAAGATAGAGAGCTAAAACAATTGATTATCAACCATAAAAAACCATACAACTATGAAAAGATTGATGACAACCCTCGCCCTTGTAGCATTGATAGTAATGCAGGCGAACGCAATGAGTTATTCACGCGCACGTAATCAGGCGCTGTTCTTAACAGATAAGATGGCATACGAGCTGATGCTGACCGACGATCAGTATAATGCTTGCTATGAAATCAATCTCGATTATCTTATGTTGATTAGTACGAGCGGTGATTTGTTTGGAATCTACTGGGAACGCCGTAATTCGGAATTGAGTTACGTGCTGACTTCGGCTCAGTTTAGCCGCTTTATCGCTTCAGAATACTTCTATCGCCCTGTTACTTGGGCGAACAATCGCTTCTACTACAGCATTTACTCGCGTTATGAGCGCAATCGCTACTTCCGTCCTGCGCCTGCCGTTTACGAGACTTATCGCGGTGGAAACAGAACGTATCGCAATAGCGCTTACAACGGACGTCAATTCAAAATTAATGGACAGAACCAGCAACCCAGAACGCTTGGCGGTGGCAAGAGTGCAGGGCGTCCACCTCTGAAGAAGAGCGAGGCAATTCGTCAGGGACGTCAACAAAATACGAATCAATGGAAGAATGGCACGAGCAACGGCACGTTTGGCACTCGTCAGTCGGGCACAACGCAACGCCAAACGACCATCGGTGGCGGTAATCAACGCAACACGCAACCGTCAACACCACAACGCTCAACTACGACAAACACGAACAAGTCGAGCGGACTGGGTGGACACCGTTAGGATATGACCTACTGCCTGAACTGTCAGGCGGAAACCACGCTAAATTTCAGCTTTAAAGGAACAGCCAAAAGGGTTGTTCCTTTTTTTATTGTATTAAAAGAAAATCGCAACAAACTCATTTGGTGTGATAAAAAGCGCAAAAGTCTTGCAAAATTGAGTATTTTTGCGTACTTTTATATTGCAAATTAAAAAATAAAGATGGTAGAACAAAACGACAAAAGACAGATTGCCATTCCTAATTTTTACGGAGAGGGGAAGCATATTTACGAAGACGAACTCGGTTGGCGTGAATTAGAAAAACAAGAATCGGAAACTGACGTTTCAAGAGAAATCTTTAGATTTGAAATTGAGCGAGTTGGACTTAATTTAGGCTTTTATTACATCGACAACGACACGTTCTACGGCATTCACACTGAGGGTTATCCGATTAAAGTAAAAATTCTGCCTCGTAATCGTGCAGAAGAATTTATTGGATGGCAGTGTGACGGCGACACACATGCAGACGGTGAAGTTATTGCATCGTTCGACGATGTTCACGACATTTGGAACAATCTTAAAATCAATGGACACTCGCTCGAAGAAGTATTAGCTCGTTCGTATATCGTGTATCTCACATAAAATTTTCATAAAAAAGGAACAACCAAAAGGGTTGTTCCTTTTTTTGTTTTGTAAGTTTTTCGCAAGAAAATGCAGTGGTTTTGCTTTGCTTTTCGCACGAAAAACGTATTTTTGTGGATGCTATGACAAATTCTTAAAACCTTATGTATATGAAAAAAACATTTATTTCACTCTTATTCCTTGCTTTTTGCGGTGGTCAAGCGATGGGACAGTCGCTCACATCGGGCATTGACAAAGCTAATCTTGACACAAGCGTAAAGCCAGGCGATGACTTTTTTCAGTATGCCGTTGGCGGATGGCTGAAGAGCCACCCTCTGGACGAAGAACACCCGATGAATGGCAGTTTCGTTGACTTGTCCGAACTGAATAATGAGCGCATTCTCGGAATTATTCAAGAGTATTCGAGCACGCCACAACCGCAAGGCACGCTCGGACAGAAGATAGGATCGCTTTACAACTTGGCGATGGACAGCGACCGTTTGAACAGAGAAGGTTACGAACCACTGAAACCATACTTGCAACGCGTTGCTTCAGCGAAGTCGAAGAAAGCGCTGGAGTTGCTTTGTGCAGAGTACGATTTGCAGGGCATGGATGTAATGATGTTTAGCGTTGGTTGCGGAGCCGATATGCGCGATGCAGACAACAATCTCGTAAGCATTGGACAAGGCGGACTGGGTTTGCCAAACCGCGATTACTACTTTAAAGATGACGCGCAAACGGTTAAGATTCGCGAAGCATACAAAACGATGATGAAAAACTTGTTCGTTATGACTGGCACTGACGCGAACGCCGCTCAGAAAAAAGTGGATGCGGTTTATGCCATAGAGAAACGCATCGCCAGCAAGAGCTACGATCCTGTGAAATTGCGTGATGTAGATGCAAATTATCACAAGATGCGCTACGAAGACCTGCTGACCGATTTCCCAGGCATTGATTGGGGAAATTTCTTCTTGCGACTTGGTTTTCCAGCATTCGAGTATGTCGATGTTGGACAGCCTGAACCCGTTCACGAAGTAGAGAAGATTTGGGCAGAAACATCGCTCGATGATTTGAAAGCCTACGTAGAAAGTCGTGTTATTTCAAGTGCTACAAGCGCGTTGAGCGATGATTTCCGCGCCGAAGCGTTTAAGTATAGCAGCATCATGATGGGCACTCAGCAAGACCGTCCACGCTGGAAACGTGCGGTAAGCACAGTAAGTGGCAGTCTGGGTGAAGCTGTTGGAAAATTATATGTTGAGAAATATTTCCCAGAAGCCAACAAACAGCGCATGCTTGAGCTGGTTCGCAACTTGCAGGTTGCCCTTTCGCAACGCATAGATGGACTAACTTGGATGAGCGCTGCAACAAAAGCGCAAGCCAAAGACAAACTGCAGAATTTTATCGTGAAGATTGGCTATCCTGACAAGTGGAAAAACTATGATGCTTTGCAGATTGACGAAAAACTTTCACTGTACGAAAATACGCGTCGCGTAGCAACTTTCCTCACGAAAGACTACATTGACCGCACAGTAAATAAACCTGTTGACAAAACACGCTGGGGCATGACGCCACAGACTGTGAACGCCTATTATAACCCAACGACCAACGAAATTTGTTTCCCAGCCGCCATTCTTCAACCGCCTTTCTTCGACATGGAAGCTGATGACGCAGCAAATTATGGCGCTATAGGCGTGGTGATTGGCCACGAGATGAGTCACGGATTCGATGATCAGGGATGCCAATTCGATAAGACAGGAAATCAACACAACTGGTGGACAGAGCAAGATAAGAAGAATTTCGATGCTCGCGCAGAGACTTTAGCAAATCATTTCAGCACAATTGAGGCTGTACCTGGTAAGTTTGTCAATGGTAAACTAACGCTTGGCGAAAATATCGGCGACAACGGTGGTCTGAACATTGCATACCGTGCTTTCCTGAACGCAACACAGAAAAATCCGCTCGCAAACAAGGATGGTTTTACACCTGCACAGCGTTTCTTCTTAGCTTATGCACGTGTCTGGGCTGCTAATACGACGCCACAATACGTTGATTATATTATTTCATCCGACCCACATTCGCCTAATATGGCACGCGTTAATGGCGCTCTGCCAATGATCGACGCTTGGTATGATGCATTCAAGGTGAAGAAAGGCGATAAACTATTTGTGCCGAAAAACAAACGCGCACATATTTGGTAATGTAATCCAACGATAATACACAAAAGAAGCGACCCGAAAGAGTCGCTTCTTTTTTATATATATAATAAGGTGTAAACGTCAGGCGTTGGTTTGCGATTTTTGTTCTTCAGCCATCCCTTCGCGTTTCACTTCTTCGCAAAGCGGAAGCGTAAGCGCTACGCACACAACTGCACCAACGAGCATGATAACGGCAGACGTCTGCATCACATCGCCAAGCGCTACGAGCGGACTTGCTATCGCGCCTGCCGTAAACTGAAACGCGCCAAACACAGCAGCTGCTGCGCCAGCGTGATTGCGTTGGGAATCCATCGCGATGGCAGTGCTTACGGGTTGCATCATGCCGAAACAAACGAGCATGTAGATGTAGCACGGCATCAGAATGGCGAGTGGCAAACGTAGGAATTGACAAACAGCAACGAGAATGGTGCTCGCCAGCAAATCGATGCTACCCCACTTCAGCGCTGTGTTAGCGTGATGGAATCGCGGTCCGATGACTGCGCCAACGCCAATCATGAGTGCGTTGAGTCCAAAGCAGATGCTAAATTCGAGCGGTGTGAGGTGATAGACTGTCTGAAAGATAAACGGCGATGCGGAAACGTATGCAATGAAAGTGAAAAACGCAGCCATTTGCGACAGGGTGCATAGCGTGAAGCGACGACTTCTAAATACTTTGAACAGATTTCCATACACGCGAATCACGTTTTTCGTAGAACGCGCTTCGGGTTGTAGTGTTTCGGGCAATCGCATGCAGCAAACCAGCAAAATAATGCCAATCACGAGCAAGAGGATGAACACGCCCTGCCACGATGCGAAGTTGGTTACCGCACCGCCAAGAATAGGCGCAAAGACGGGTGATATGCCGTTGATGGCGGCAAGCAATGCCATAAAATCGGTAAGCTGCTTGCCAGTGAACAAATCTGTTGCAACACTTTTCGAAAGCGCTACTCCACCAGCGCCTGCTGCGCCTTGAACAACGCGCATCACGTTAAAGAAGTGGATGTTTGGTGAAAAGATGCACAAAACAGACGACAACGCGAAAAGCAACATCGAGAGATTCAGCAACGGTTTACGACCATATTTATCGGAAAGCGGTCCGATAAATAATTGTCCTACCGCCAGACCAATCATTCCCGCAGTGAGACTGAGAGAAAGCATGGCAGGCGACGTGCTGAAGTAGTCAACCATTTCCGGCATAGCCGGCAAATAAATGTCTGTAACAATGGGGCCGAAAGCGGCGAGCGTTCCTAATGTGATGGGAACAAAATAACCTGTTTTTTTATTCATTCATAAACTGCTCAACAACAAGAAGAGCGAACGCGCTTAAACAACCAACTGTGGCGTTTAAGCGTGTGCAAAAGTACGCAAAAAATGCTTTTAGAACAAAAAAACGTGTGATTTTCCTTCTTTATTTACCTTGTTTACGCAACCGACGCTTCAGTTTGTCGATGGCGTTCTCTAAACTCTCGTCGGGTTCGATGATGTTGTCTTTGCCCCAAAACTGCGGATCATCGAAAAGCGCCACTTTGTCGTAGAGAGACTCGTGCGGGCGGAAACTACTTTTACCACTTATTTTGTGAACTTGTGGATATCTGTCGGTAACGACCATCTCTGCGGTGACGGTGTACGGCGAAGAAAACAGCCGACGCTTCCAATCGCACTTGAATTGCGTGATGCTGCTGACGTAGGACAATCGGCTGACGCCATTTTCGAATGAATACGTGGCGACAAGATGCTGCCCGAGTGGCTTAAAGCGTACACCTGCAGGCTTAGAGACAAGCATGAGATACGCCGCGCGTTCAGTGAAGGAAACATCGAGGTCGATTTCGATGCGCGAAAACGCAAGTGTCTGTCGGTCGATGTAGATGTAACCGCTGTAAAGCGCGAGCAACTGGTTCGATTTCGGTGTCAATCGAATCACATATTGCGGTCGGTCGTCGATAGTTTGTGGATCTGCCATCGCAATGTTGTGCGCTGAAAGTATATCTTCATCAAATAGGAAATCAAAGTTTTTCGCTGCGTCGAGATAGAGTCCAATTGTAGGTCCACCTTGCATCTTTGCGCCCAGCGTGTCAGTGGCTCGCGTGCTGATTAGACGTCGAGCCTTGTCGATACTCACGCGATCGTGATCGGCGGAGAACTCGTAATCAGTCTTATACATATCAGCGACCGCCTCAGCGACGTAGATGTAGCGCTTACCGCGACGTGTTGTTTCGCGATAGAACGTGCGAAAAAGTTCTGGTTTTTGGCTATAGTTGACGGTTATTTTAGCGATAGCCGCGTGGAGAATAGAAAACGGATCGTCGGGCTTAACAACGATGTCGCGCAATCGTATGTCTGCCTGATGCATCTTAATGCGAAGTCCTTCCAGTTGGTTGCCTATTTTAAGTCGAATCGTGCGATAACCAACGTGGGAGAAGCGCAATTCGTGCGGAATTTGATAGGTTTTAAGAATGAAATGCCCATCAGCGTTGGTGACAATCGACGTATTCTGACCCGTAACCGCGATGTTGACGGCAGGCATTGGTTGCCCTGTGTCGCTATCGACGACAGTGCCAGTGAGGGTGAAGTAATCTGTTTGTGCTTGAAGTGTCGCTGCGAAGCCAATGAGCAAGGTCAGCAACATCATTCGCAGGCTTTGGTGCATGTTGCTTGTGTTTTAGGTTTTTAAGTCTTAATAGGCGTGGTCGATAAGCGACCAGTCAGCGTTGGTAATGAAAGAGAAACTGCTGCCGTCGGTAGGAGATGTTGTATCGCCGTAGGTTTCTCCAGTCGAGAAAAAGGCGCAAACTTGTTGCGTGATGACGTTTCGCTTGACGGTTATACCGTCGAAAGTTCGCTCAATGATGGTTGCACCTCCCGCGTTCAATGCAGTGATTTTGATTTTCAGTTCGTCAGTTTCTTGATGCGGGAAAGTGAAGATGCTAAAAGCGTTATAGGTTGTTCCAATTTGACTTTCTGCGACATCGCGAAGCTCGGTTTGGCGTGAGTTGACGCAGCCATAGCCCGTTGTTGGGTTGAACGTTGAACTTCCGCCAGTGTAATAGAATTTCATCTGCGCGAGATTGGATGGCAATGCATCTGTAACAACCAAGCGATACATGGCGACAGCGCGCTTAACGGTGAGATTATACGTGCCGCCCTTCGTGACGTTGGTCTCGAGCAATGCGTAGAAAGTGTCGGTTGTTTTGTTGCTGGCGAATTTCACTTCTTCAGCAGAATTTATCGTTGCTTTACCGAGCCCGTTGTGCGCGATGATGACGACAATGACTGCACCGTCGTCGATTTCTGCAGAGATGGTGCCGTAATTCGTTGCGTCGTTGGTCTGACTGCCTTTGGCAATCTTGCTACCCGAACGGAAAATGGCGTAATCAATGCGAGTAGTGAGCTGGGCTAACGTTGCGTTGACGTCGCCTTCGTTGTCGTTGTCGTAGATTGACTTTTCGATGCCGTTAATTCGAAAAGTTACAGCGTTGGATGACGTCGTTTGAGAAGATTCTTCACCAGAACCTTCGCTATTGTTTGCTTGTTCGCATGCTGAAAGAACGAACAGCAAACACGAAACACATAAAAGACTGCGCCAACGCATGGATTCAGAAAAAAATATTAGATTTCGTCGCCTTCGAGTTTGTTGCTTGAACCGAGTCCTTCGAGTATGCCACGAATCTCGCTACCGATGCCAAAGACGCCGTTCTTCAGACTTTCTTTCGCGTTTTGCTTGAGATATTTTGCATATTGACCCTCGAGCGTGCCGATATGCTTGCGTTGCGCTGGTGAATAATCGAATTTCGCCATGCGTTTGCGCACTTTATAGAATTTTTCGATGGATTCTTTCCAATCGTTTAGGTCGTAGTAAGCGCCATATTGCTGCACATCGCTTGTCAAGCGTTCCATTCGGTTGATGGCGCCTTGCTTTGTGATGCAGCTGCTAAAGCCTACGAGAACAAAAAGTGTGATTGCGAAAGAAAAAAGAACATGTTTTATTTTCATGGGATAAGGGTTTTAGAAGTTTTTTCTTTGAGTGCGCAAATTAGTAAAAATATAATAAGTTTGCAAATTTTGCGTCTTTTTTTCGATGATTGGCGAGATGGAGCAATAAAAAAAGAGGAACCGCGCGCGATTCCTCTTTCTTTGTATTTGGAAGTTAAAGATTTAGAACTTCTTGTAGCCGTATTTTGCAACTTCTCCCAGTTCTTCCTCGATGCGGATCAGTTGGTTGTATTTTGCCATACGGTCTGTGCGGCTCATAGAACCAGTCTTGATCTGACCAGAGTTAGTTGCTACAGCGATGTCAGCGATGGTTGTATCTTCTGTTTCGCCTGAACGGTGACTGGTAACAGTGTTGTAACCATGACGATGTGCCATTTCGATAGCCTCGAGCGTCTCTGTGAGAGAACCAATCTGGTTAACCTTAATCAGAATAGCATTAGCTGCACCCATACGGATACCTTTTTCGAGGAATTTCGTGTTTGTTACGAACAGGTCATCACCAACCAGCTGGCAGCGATCGCCAATTGCCTTTGTCAGTTTTACCCAACCATCCCAGTCGTTCTCATCGAGACCATCCTCGATTGAATCGATAGGATATTTGTTGATGAGTTCTTCGAGATATTTAATTTGTTCGTCGTCAGAAAGCTTCTTTCCGTTAGGATCTTTCTTCATGCCACTCTTGAGCTGACGATAGTCGTAGAAGTATTTGCCGTCTTCGATTACAGCAAACTCGCTTGCTGCGCAGTCCATAGCAATCTTCACGTCTTTACCTGGTTCATATCCAGCGTCTTTGATAGCTTGACAGATGCTGTCGAGAGCGTCTTCGATGCCGTTGAGTGCTGGTGCAAAACCACCTTCATCACCAACTGCGGTGCTCAAGCCACGTTTCTTCAACAGTTTCTGCAGTGCATGGAACACTTCTGCACCCATACGGATAGCTTCGCGCTCGTTTTCTGCGCCTACAGGACGAATCATAAATTCTTGGAATGCAATAGGTGCGTCAGAGTGAGCGCCACCATTGATAATGTTCATCATCGGAACAGGAAGCGTATAAGTGTTTGCGCCACCGATGTAACGATAAAGAGGAATGTTGAGATATTCAGCAGCTGCGTGTGCTACTGCGAGCGAAACGCCAAGGATAGCGTTAGCGCCGAGTTTTGATTTAGTAGGAGTACCGTCGAGCGCAATCATTTTGTAATCAATAGCGCGCTGGTTGAGTACTGACTCACCAATAAGTTCAGGAGCGATAATTTCGTTGACGTTCTTCACTGCTTTCAGAACGCCTTTACCGCCATAGCGTTTCTTGTCGCCGTCACGAAGTTCCAGCGCTTCGTTTTCGCCTGTTGATGCACCTGAAGGAACAGATGCGCGACCAACAAAACCTGAAATAGTTGATACTTCTACCTCAACCGTAGGGTTACCTCTTGAGTCCAGAATCTCTCTGGCGTGAATGTTTTCAATAATCATAACTAATTAGTAATGTTTAAAAAAATATCGATGTTGCAAAAGTACATCTTTTTTTTTAATAAGGTATAATGGCAGGAGAAAAATCTATACAAATCGGGCGACAAATTGACGTATGTAAAGCGTTGGTTTACAGTTTCGGAGCGCATAAAAGAAAGAGAGGGCGACTGTTGCTGTCGTCCTCTCAAACGAGTATGTTATGTTGCTTTGTTTATTTCACAACGTTGTCCCACATGGATTGTCCAAATCCTGTCGTTTCTTCCTCATCATCTCCGATGAAAGTATCGCCTGAATCGTCTGAGTCAACAAAGTCAGTCTGCGACCGATCTTCCATAATCGGTGTAGTGATGAGGCCGACAACCTCGGTGGAGGGTTCAATATATACTTTTTTCATCATACTAACACATATTTTTATCTAACAACTACCTTTTTGCCTCCAACAATATAGACGCCAGCGGCTACTGGAACTGCCTTTGTCTGTCCTGATGAAAGTTGAACTTTTGCAACGGCTGCGCCTCCAATGGTGTAGATATTGACGTTCACATCGCTGAATGCTGCGATAGCGATTTCGCCTTGTCCACCATAAACGGAGTAACCCTTTGCATCTTGAACCTCGCCGATGCCTGTTGTCGATTCATCATCAACAAAGCGTGGGATAAAGTACTTCGCTGCCGACGTACCTTCGTAGGTTATGAAGCCACGGAATGGATAACATTTTGCAGTCTTATCGTCTCCGCGAAGGTTCTCTGAGCAATAGAATTTTTCATTACCGTAATAGAAACATTTTTCTTGCTTAACGCCACTGTAAGAAGCTTGTGCAGTAAATTTAATGTCGGCTCCGTTGAGCGAACCTGTTGAAGTCCAGAACGGCATTGACGTTAGACCACGGTGCCACGTGTAAGAGCTTGCGTCATCATAGTCAGGGATGTTCTTAGTGTTATCGTTTGGAATACGACTTGGTGCAATTACAGTACCACGTTGTACAATGACGAAGCAAACTGAATCAGGCACAGCGCCTTCTTGCACTTTCTTGTAATAATCGTCTGTCAATTCGATGAAGTAAGGACGGTTAGCGTAGAGCGTATCTACTTTGCCTTCTTTACCAAGCTGTACAAAGTTAACATAATCCGTATAGTCGAATCCAATTTCCGTTGATGCTTCTTTCACCTCGTCTTTAGCCTCCATTGTCCAAACAGTGAATTCGGTTCCTGAAGGATCAAGATCGGTATCGCTCGAATAGAGTTTGTCTTTCAAAAGCATACGGAATGGCAACGCGATGGTTGCTTTCTGCGGCTGTTTGTTCTTTGTCTTATTCGAAACGATACGTTCGTACTTCACGTAGTTGTCAGATGGAATCTGAATGTGGTAAGGACTGAAGAATGGATAGCGGTCTTTGATGACGATGTTACCCGTCGAAGTAAAGTAAACGCCCGAAGTCTGCGAGTCTTTACGTGCAAAGTTGTTTGCTTGCCAGTCGTTGTAAGCAGGCAAGAATGCCAAGCAGTTCGGCGAAGCATAGATCTGGAGGTATGACCAGCTGTTTTCTTGCGTTGTAATCAGACCTTTCAGGTTAGAATAGTCGATATAGAGAATTTGTTCACCCGAAACAAGATCTGGATAGTTGATAGAATCTACCAAGTAAGGCACAAGCGAGTTGTAAGCCTGCGTATCGGTCAGATAACCTGGCTCAGTGTGTGCTGAGTCTGCCCAAGCATAGAATGTAATACCATACATCGGCAATTCTTTCATATCTTCTGCGTAGAATGTCTTGTTGTAAATCGTATCGAAAACAATGATTGGGTCATACAGTTTCTGCTGGAATGTTACAGCCATCTTATAGTAAGCATAGAAACGGTGCTTAATAGCGCCTGTCGGTGAGATGTTGTAACGTGGTTCGTCTGATGTAAAGACGTAAACAGTGTCTGTATAGTAGTCATCTTCTTTGAATGTAAAGACTTTCTCTGCGAACTTACCGTAGATGGTATTGCCAAGAGAGTCAACGCCAGTTGTCTGATTATAAGCTTCTACTGAGAATGGATACTCGTGGAATACGTTGGTCTTCCATTTATCTTCTGTTTGAGCAACGTCGGAGATATCGTAAGCATTGTTGAACTTAAACGGCAAGTTACCAATCACGTCAACATACACTTTCTGCGTGTAGTCATACAACGAGTTAGTTTCATCTTCTTGCATCGCATATTCTGGATGGTTGTAGATGTTATTGTTATAACCATTTTCGTCACCAAACAGTTTGTAGTAAGAAGACATAACGAATGCGTTACGACCATGCTTGTGATATTCTCCGTTCCAATAGGTATTGTCGGTCATCTTGGTGTGGAGATTTTCGAAAGTCATCTTCAGCGGTTTACCAACGAGTGAAGATGGGATAGGCATCGTTACCGAACCACCACCGATAGCAAAGTCTTCGGCGTTGTAGGTTGCTTCAACGAAGTCTTTTGTTGTGTCATCTGCTGAACGAAGCACACAACTCATGATATCGATGTAAGGTGAAATAGCTTCGATAATAGGTGAGATATAAACAAGAGCCTCGTAGTCGAGATCTTCACTTGCTGCATTGTCGGATGTTTGTGGTTCAATACGTATCTTAATAGCATCGTTGTTAAACTCGCCATCACGGTTCAATTCTGTTCCCTTTGGCAAATCGTAAGATGCTGGAGCAGCACCTGATGCTACATCTATCTGCTTCAGGATATCTTTTCCATTCTTATCATAAATATATAAGGTGTAAGGAGCAAGATCTTGTTCGTCTTGCAGATAACTTACTTCTGCCCAACACCAAGTATTTCCCCAAGTGCTTAGACTTGATAATTTCAAGAACTGATAACCTGTATAATAATCATATATATCGAAAGAATAATATCTATTTAAATCAAGATAATAAGTTTCAGCATCTTGTTCATATGATGAATAATATGTACCATCGCTATTATACACCATAACAGTATCTATACTCTCATACGTAATACGACTTTCTGCGCCAGCAATATCAAAGTGTACAGCTTTTGTTCGGTCTGTCGTCAATATTGGCGTAATAGACACATTTGGTGGATATACCGTATATCCACTCCATTCACCACTTCCTGGTTGTCTTCTGTTGTACGTTGTTTTTTTAGATACACCTGCATAATATCGTGTTCCGTTTGCAGAGTTGGTATAGATTTTACCAGTACTTTTGTGATACCAATAAGTTGGCGTTGTAGTATATGACAATTCGCCATCATCGGTTGCGTAGGCGTAATATTTTCTACCGTTTAGCGTATCGACAATCTGCAAAACTTCGGTTTCACCATACTTTCCACCATAATAAATGGTACCACCTGTGATACGATAGCGCAGACCTTGATATACGATGGTGTCATTTTTGCCATCCTCGTCCATATCATAAGACAAGGCTTTCGTATAAGGAGTTTCCATATAGTAGGTTGTTCCTTCTTCGCCATACGCCAACGAATAGTAATACTGGTTGTTATAGCGTTTGGTGGTAATGGTTTGCTTACCTTCAAGCGTCATGGTGTCGCGATCTTCTACTGGGAGTGATGTGTCAACACAGTCCTCTTCGTAGAAAATCAAATCACCATAGATATCGCTCTCTTCACCTTTCATAAACGACAAGCGGTTGGTTTGCCCTTCGTAACCTGTTGTGGTTGTTTCTTTAACACGTGATTTAACAACACCGAGATCAACACGTCCTGTATAGAAAGGAATAGTGGTGCAAGATACACCGTCGGTGATACGTTCATCGAATTCAGCCAACGTACCAACTTGGTCTGGTTCTTCAGTGGTGTAAGTTACGGTGATGTTTGTCATCGAAATCGCCATATAGATACCAGATGCCTCATCTGTTAGGTCAGTTGCAAGTTTGAAACACAGCACGCGCCCCATGTCGGAGATACCTGTAGAAGTACGTTCCAAGCGAAAGGTTTTGTCGCTTATTTCAGTTCCAAGACTTACTTTCGGTAATTGGTCAGTAAATTTGTGATTTGCGTCAGTCTCACCGAAGTAGTAAGGTTTGCTGTGGCTACACCATCCAGAGTCTCCATTGTAGTTTTCAGGAATGTTGTTTTGCACGTCGATTTTGTAACCCGTAAAACGGTAGCCTTTTGGCAAGAAGATCTGAACGTAACTCTGGAACAACTTACCACCTACAAGCTGAAACGTTGTTGAGTTCATCTCGAATAGGTTGTTACCTAACTTTTTTACGATTCCCTCAGGTGAATAGACTTGTCGGTCAGAGCAAATCATGGTCAGACCGAGCTGGTTGTGGCGCCATACAGCAGAACCACCAGTACCGTAACCTGTTTCTGTCACTTCCGTAAGCGCGCAGATGAGGTTACCGCTTTCAGGCGTGATGGTTACACTTTGTGCGTTGGCGGTTGCTGTCACAACCAACAACAGGGCAAAGGCAGCCAGACGGGTGATTGATGCGGTCGTCCACTGAATTAGTTTTAGTTTTTTCATTTTAAGTTTCATTAATTTTTTATTTATTTTCTTGGTATTGTCTAATTACGCTTTATAATGCTATTACAAAGGAGAGAGAGGATTTAAAAAGTAGATTCTTTTCGTTCGCTTCATTATTATCATTTAATCGCACGCGAACATAATAAATATATCACGCGCAATTGTATGCAAAATTATACATTTTTATACAAACAGACAAATATTTATGCAAAAATTCGCAAAAAATCCTTACATTTTAACAAAAAAGAGCATAAAAATAGCGACTTCGTTGAAAGAAAATGCGTTTTTCGTGAAGTCGCTTTGGTTAAAATATCGATGCTTATTTCGTCAATATTTTTTGTAAACGGTCGCCAAGGAACGGTTTAATTTTTTCGTAACTGACAATACTTTGCGGAATACCTACTGCGTATGGCGCAATTTCATACTGCTGCCACGTAAAGATAACGCCATCCTGCGACAGACAGGGCGTTGTAATCGGAACGTTGAATGGTTCGATGAGCATTTCGTTGACGGCATCGGCGGTTGGAACGTCAAAGTATTTTTGCAGTCCTTCAAGCAAAAGGGCTTTGAATTCAGCGCTTTCGGTGTTCTTAAAGTCGCGCCACGTGATGGTGTCGCATGCGTTTTTGAGAATGGTGCGATGGTCGACCAGCGTAATGCCATGCGCGCCGCCTGTAAAGATGTAGTCGGTGTTGCTGAAGGTAACGAGTTCGGGCGTTTCGTAGGTCTTTTTCACTTCTGTTTCGCGATAGAAAGGCAAGGTTTCTTCGTCGAAATGGAGCGTATCGATCATCTGTTCCATCGGTTTTTGCAGTGCTTTGGCGTCGAGTGTTGCGCCTTCGGTTTGCAGCATTTGGCAAATGACGTTGGTAATGAGTTCGTTCAACTTTTTGTTTTCGCTCTTTGGCACATCCAGTCGCAACGAAAGCGAATCGCCTGCTGCACTTTTCCAAGCAACAGAGTCGGTTTCTACTGGCAGAACGGCTTCAACGGCTGCGTTTTTTCGTGTAAAAAGCAGATAGCACGCAATGGCTGCTGCAACGAAAAGAATAAAAAGAATGGATCGTTTCATAGGTTTGTTTGTTGTTAAGATATTGGACTACAAATGTATATTTATTCTTTTGAAAAAGCGAAAAATGCATAAAAATTTTGTTTTCACGCAAAAAAAGTTTTACATTTGCACGCTTTTTTCCATTAAGGGGTTGACTGGATTTGACGGCAAGCCGAGATGGTACGTAAGCATGCGGAGTTTCGTTTGCTCACTCCTAAACAAAGTGAACACAAATTAATTGGCGAAAACAACTACGCTCTCGCTGCTTAATCGAAGTACAGTAGATTACGCTTAATTTGGTTACAAGGTAGCCAAACGAGACGTCGCTCTGAGAACTGTTGTCCCGAAGTTCTGGATCAAGCGGCGCAGCTAAATCGGGAATAGCGTGCATCGTGCCTCGACGATTACGCGAAGATTAAGAGGATAAGGCAATGGATTAGGCGGTCTGGGTCTTGCTGTTGCACGAAAAATCAAACCAGAATAAGCATGTAGAAAGCGTATGGTTTCCTTGTGCGGACGTGGGTTCGATTCCCACCAGCTCCACAGAAGTGCGAAATTGACACAAAAGAGCACAACAGCGTGCTCGACTACAAAAGAAAAGAAGGCAAAACACTTGCCTTCTTTTCTTCTTTTTTATTCCTATTTTATAAGAAATAGTTTGCTATCTCTACTTTATAGAACGATAGCCGACTCAAGTGCGAGACGCATCATCTCCATAAACGATTTCTGACGCTCTTCTGCAGGAAGCGCTTGCTGTGTAACAAAAGAATCGCTGATGGTCAACAAGCATGCAGCGCCTTTGCCCAGCGCACGCGCATTCTCGAACAAACCAAAGCTTTCCATCTCAACACAATCGGCGCCTGTGCGTTCGCGAAGCTCTTGCCACGATTCCGATTTGTCGGTGCCATAGAATACGTCTGCCGAGTTCACGCAACCAAGTTTGCACTCAATGCCCAGCTCTTTTGCTTTAGCCAAAATCGTCTCGTTGATGCGTGGTGTTGGATAGAGTTTATGTGCAAGATTTCCACTGTTCATCAATGCGTAAGACGAATCGCTAACAGATGACTCTGCCAAAACAACATCCAGCACATTCAGACGCTCGGTATAAGAACCTGCACTGCCAATACGGATGATGTTTTCAACGCCGTAAGCAGTGTAAAGCTCGTGAGAATAAATGCCAATGCTCGGCATGCCCATTCCACTTGCCATAACCGACAAACGTACGCCTTTATAAGTACCTGTATAACCAAAGATATTACGTACAGAAGTAACCAATTCGGGATTCTCTAAAAACGTTTCTGCCAACAATTTAGCGCGCAAAGGATCGCCTGGCATCAACACCGTCTTTGCAAATGCACCATCGGGTGCGGAAATGTGAGGAGTTGCCATAAAAATTTGTTATTTTAAAAGGTTATTTGACGCAAAAATAGACATTTTTTCGCATTCTGCAAAAAACATCGCAACGATTCCGAAAAATATTCCATAAAAAATCGAAAAAAATCTACCAAAAAATTAGCCCAAAAATCACGCAAAATTTGACCCTATTTTTCGCGCAAAAAAATCGCCAAAAAACGCCCGAATTTAACAACTGTTAAAACGGCGAAAAAATCTCAAAACTCTGTTTGAGTTTTCCGTTTCCGATGTAAACTTTTTTCATCAAAATTTTGACGGTGGTCTAAATGAAAAATTTTTGCGAAAAAGCGAGATTTTGAATTATTATACAAGGAATATGCAATTAACACTCGTGAAAGAAAGTTGCAAAACGTTAAATCGCTGCACAAAACCGCTGATTTGTGCAATTTTTTCGTTGAGTTTTGAAAATTTTTCGCGTTTTTTGATTTCCAAAAAGCGCTGTTTACAAATTTATTTCACGTGAGATAAAAATCTATCTCACGTGAGATAATTTTCTATCTCATATCATTTAACTTTTTTAACAGTCATT
>Ga0065708_1000092_pt1 | contig 24845 bp, 23 predicted proteins | sample Hoacrofraction12_2_FD_59095 | JGI IMG/M metagenome (GOLD analysis project Ga0065708, IMG submission 59095) | Hoatzin crop microbial communities from Cojedes, Venezuela, sample from fiber fraction 12 v1 | ecosystem: Host-associated > Birds > Digestive system > Esophagus > Crop | place: Venezuela... | reverse complement strand
TCGCTCAAGGCGGCGCAGAGTTCCACGCGGTCGGCTCCTCCTTGGGCGGCGGCGCGCACGCTCTCGACGGAGCCGGCGCAGATTTCCAATTGAACAGGATTCAAACTTGTTTTTGATGCCATTTTCCTTTTTTCAGATAGATGAGACTGAAAATGAGAATAAACCCATAGAACACGTGCTCACTCAGCCAGCCCACGGCGAGCGACGCCTGCATGCGCACAATCACAATCCAGATGAAAGCGACGTAGGCCACGATGGCGGCAAGGTCCACCACGAAGGCCGTGCGCGTATTGCCGCTGCCGACCACGATGCGGAACAGGATGTGGCCGGGAATGGTGAAGACGTAGGAGCTCACGAGCACCAGTAGCGGGGCGCGGCCGGCTGCGATGAGGTGGGCGTCGCTCGTGAAGATGCGCAGGGTGAGCNCNGGGAAGGCGACGACGAAGGCGGCGATGGGGAGCAGGAGCAATGCGCACAGACCAATGCAGCGGCGCAAGGCTCGGGGCACTTCGGCGGTGCGGCCTTCGCCCATCAGATTGCCCGTGAGCGTCGTGGCCGTGAGTCCGAAAGCCGCAATAATCATGAAAAANACGCTGGAGATGGCGCGCACCACGTTGGAGACGGCCAGTTCGCTCGTGCCCAAAGTGCCCACGGCGGCGAAGAAGAGGAACCANGTGAAGCAGTCGAGGAAGTCTTTGAGCATGGACCAAACGCTCACGCTGAAGATGCCCCNAAAAAGGCCGGCGCGCAGACGCGGCAGGCGGTTGAGGGCATATTTGCTCAAATNGATGCGCGCCTTGGTGTAGATGATGAAGAAGACCATCGACGCCAAGCCGGCCAAGGCCGATGCGAGCGCNGCGCCGGCGATGCCCATGCGCGGCAANCCGCAATGGCCGAAGATGAGCAGATAGTCCAACACCACATTCACCACGACCATCACGACGGAATTCCACGTGAGCACGGCGGTCTGCGTGATGGCCACATAGAAGCCGCGATAGAGGCAGGCCACGGCCGAGAAGAACAGGCCGAGCACGCGCCAGTCGANGTAGGCCACGGCCGCGGCGGCCACGTCGGGCGACTTGGCGACGAGCGCCATCACCCACGGTGCCGACCAACGCGTGAGCACAAAGACCACGGCAGCGAGAAGGAGCAGGAANANGAGGCTGTGGAAGAAGACTTCGCCGATGGCGGCGTGGCGGCCTTCGCCGTTGCGGCGGCTCATGATGATTTGCGAGCCGGTGGCGAAGCCGAGGCAGAGGACAAAAATGGAAATGAAATAGACGCCGCCGAGCGCCGACGCCGCNAGTTCCACCTCGCCCACACGGCCGAGAAAGGCGGTNTCGGTGAGGCTCACTATCTGCTCCACCATCACGCTCAAGAGAACGGGATAGGCAATTTGCCAGATGTGGCGGTTGGAAATGGGGGCGGCAGTCATGCGCGAGGCTTGGTCTTTTCGCTGGCAAAGGCGCCCTCTTGCTCGAAGGCGCCTTTGCCCGATTTTAATNGGCTTGNAAGAAAAAAATTATTTCTTCTTGGCTGCTTTNTTNAGTTGCTTGTCGATGGCTTTTTGAACCTTCTCCACGTATTTCACGCTGACGGCGTTGGCTTCGGCGGTGTTGGCAGCCTTGTCGTAGGCGGCCCAAGCCTCGGCGGCGAGGTCNTTTTGCGCTTTGGTCACGATGTCGGCCACGTCGCTGACGGCCTTTTCGTCGGCTTCGGAGGCGTAGGCGTGCTTATAGCCCTTCACGTCGTTCCAATGTCCGCGGGTGAAGTCGGGGAATTCNACGGCGGCGCAGTTGTGGTCCATCGAAAGGGTGCCCAGTTCGGCGAGGCAGCACCATTCGGCAAGGTCGTAAACGTCCATGTCGAGGGGCAGTCCGTTTTGGAGGCAATANACGAGGCGAGCGTCCATGAAGAAGTCCATGCCGCCGTGTCCGCCCACTTTCTTGGCGAGGGCGCCGTACTTTTTGATGATGGGGTGTTGGTATTTCTCGACGAGTGCCTGATGTTCGGCGGCAGGCATGAACTCGTGGCTGGTCAGGTTGTCCACTTTGGGCTGCGAGCCGGTGGATTTGAGCTGAGCGGCATCCACGGCGTAGTGCTCTTCGGGATATTTGGTGGCATAGCCCTTCGTNCCGGTGAGTTTGTAGAGGCGGTTGTAGGGCTGCGGATTCATCACATTGTGCTGGATTTCAACCACTTTGCCGTCGGCGGTGCGCATNAGCGTGGTGGTGTGGTCGCCATTGCGGAAGTTCACGTTGGTGCGTCCGGTCTTCTTCTCGACATATTCCTTGCCGTGGGCGCTCTTGGTGTCCATGGCCACGAGGGTGGTGAAGCGGTCGCCGCGGTGAATGTTGAGCGCTTGAGCCACAGGGCCGAGGCCGTGGGTGGCATAGACGTCGCCGCGATTTTCCATATTNTACTTCATGCGCCAACCGAGNTTGTCGGGGTCGGAGCCATCGGGATTTTTCCAATAATAATCCCAGAAATCATCAAGGTTGTGGATATAGGCACCTTCGGCACGGAGAATTTCGCCGAAAACGCCTTGTTGNGCCATATTGAGGGTGTTGAGCTCGTACCAGTCGTAGCAGCAATTTTCGAGAATCATGCAATGCTTGCGATTGCGCTCGCTGAGGTTGATGAGCTCCCAGCATTGNTCGAGATTCATGGCNGAGGGCACTTCGATGGCGGTGTGCTTGCCGTTTTCGAGGGCGCACTTTGCCACGGGGAAGTGGTGGTCCCAGTCGGTGGCCACATAGACGAGGTCGATGTCGGCGCGTTTGCAGAGTTCCTCGTATCCCTTTTCGCCGGANTAGATGGCTGCGGGGGGCAGGCCGGCNTTGCGCANNGCGTTCTGCATATTCTTTGCGCGTCCTTCCTCATAGTCGCAGAGTGCCACGATTTCCACGCCGGGAATGTAGGTGAAGCGCTGCACGGCGCCGGGGCCGCGCATGCCGAGGCCTACGAAGGCGACGCGNACGTTCTGCATTTTGGGAGCGGTGAGTCCGAGGGCGGTCTGTTGGCCGGCGGGCAAAGCGGGCGAATCGACCACGATGGTGCCCTCGTTCCAGTGCCAGCGCGTGGAAGGCGAGAGCGATTGTGCCGCGAGTTGGCCCGTGGAGAGCAGGGCGAGGGCGGCGATGGGCGAAAATCTTAAGCTTTTTCATAGTTAAAGTCTAAAATTTAGGGCGAAGCACTCCCGTTCTCTCGCGAGGGGAGCGCTTCGCCCTAATAGGGTTTTATTTGATTTGGANATGATGCATTCGAATTACTTCACGAGGGTTTCGAGGAAGTCCTTGTACTGCTTAGCCGTTTCGTCGTTGGGTTCCATTTGGAGCCACTCCTTGGCATACTTGAGTGCGGTGGCGTAGTCCTTGGTGTCGTAGTAGTAGAACACGATGTAGCGGTAGGCGGTGTCGCGAGCGGAGATGGCGGTGTCGTCGTCGGGGTCGTTGGGAGCCTGCTGCAGGAGTTCTTCAAAGATGTTCTTCACTTCGGCATTGGCGGAGTTGTCGTCGGGCATGTGGAGGTAGGCACGCTGCAGGGTTGCGAAGTAGAGCGTGGGGTCCATTTCGACAGCCTTCTTGAGGGCGGCGTCGCCTTCGTTCACNAACTTGGCTTTCTCTTCGGCGCTGATGCCTTCTTGGCCGGCAGCGGTGCGGCAGAGACGTCCGAACTTATAGTAGCTCTGNGCGTTGGGAGCGTCGTCGCCTTGGGCTTTCTCGAAGTATTGGTTGAAAGCGTCGACGGCCTTGTCGTATTGGTTGCAACGGCCGTAGAGGTCGCCCATGCGGGANAGCTCGGTCACCTTGGTGTTGTCTTTGTTGTAGGCCAGTTCGGCATANTTGGCAGCNTTGGCGTAGTCGCCGGTGTACTCGTAGTAAACGGAGCCGATGTTGTAGTCGTAGTAGATGTAGTTGTCGGCGGGATACTCGTTGTTGGCGAGGTAGGCGATGTCGTTGCCGGCGTTGTCAAGGTCGTTGGAGCCCATNTCGGAGATGAACTTCATNCGCTTGAAGGTGATGTCTTCGGGGAAGAGGTCGCCGAACTGCTTGGCGCGAGCGGAGAGTTGTTCGAACTCGCCGAGGGCGAAGAGGGAGTTNACGTAGTTCTGNGCGGAGATTTGGTCGATTTTGTCGGTGGGCACCTTGGAGAGATACTTTTCGTAGTTCTCGGTGGCCGATTTATATTCTTCCAAACCGTAGTCGATATCGCCAAGGTCGCGCTCAACGGTGTAGTCGTTGGGGTCGAGGGCGGCAATCTTGGACAGATATTCGCGAGCCACGTAGGGATTGTTCTTCTTGTACATCGTGACGTTCTGGTAGAGGGCGGGCACGTAGTTGGGGTCGAGTGCGAGCACTTCCTCATACTTCTGGCCGGCGCGGCTGAAGAAGTCGTCCTTGCCGGTGGCGAAGCCGCGAGCCTTGTTCACTTGGCCGGCGAACATAAGTCCGGGGATGTACTTGGGGTCAACTTTGTAAACCTGCTCGGCGCACATATTGGCCACGGCGTACACGTTTTTGTTGAGGAAGAAATCGCCCACGCTGACGAGTTGTTCTTTGTTGCGCGAGATTTTCTTGAGCACTTTGCCAAAAATCTTGTTGCCTTGGTCGGGGTCGTCGATTTGCAGGTCGATAACTTGNTTGCACATCGATTCGATTTCGGGGGACATGGGCTCAACGTCGTATCCCTTCGACACCTGTGCCTGAGCTGCTTCGAAGCCGAAGAGGCTGAGCGCTGCAAAGGCCAAACTGTAGAGAACGTTTCTTTTCATACTCTCTTGAATGATTAGTTTTGCTTATTAAATTTTAGACTTGATTTTCGCGTTTTGCGCGCTGGTGCCTTTTTAGCCTTAAGACGTCGGCGCCGCGCAAAGGTTTAAGCCGCTTTGTCGGCGTTGTTCGCTTTTTTTTCGCTTTTTGGGCATTTGGCGCGCACAAAAGTGTGGGCAAAAATAGTAAACGTCGGCGAAATNGCCAAAAACTTTCTCTCTTTTTTGGTTTGCTCGTGCTCGAAAACGAACAAACCGGCGCGCGAGGGCCGCTATGCGCGCTGATTGGCGGGCCAATTCACGAGGTAGAGGCGCTCCGTGGTGCGCGTNAAGGCGGTGTAGAGCCAGCGCAGGTAGTCGCGGCCGATGCTCTCGGGCGGCAAATAGCCTTGGTCCACGAAGACGCGGCTCCACTGACCGCCCTGCGCCTTGTGGCAGGTCACGGCGTAGGCAAANTTGATTTGCAGGGCGTTGTAGTAGGCGTCGGCGCGGATGGCTTCCATGCGCTCCTTCTTGGTGCGCAGATGGGCGTAGTCNTGCTGCACGCTGTCGAAGAGGCGGCGGCTCTCGTCGGCCGTGAGCGAGGGCGATTCGCTGGTGAGCGTGTCGAGCAGGAGGCGNCAATCCATCTCAAAATCATTGTAATCGGGGAAGCGCAGCGTGGCATCGGCAAAATGAAAGCCATGCTGCTCGTGGAAATTGCGAATGCGCANAATTTCGGCCGTGTCGCCGTTGGCAATAAAGGAGAACGGCAGCGCGGGAGCGTCTTCGCCCANGTCGGCGGCCTGCTCCTTGGCNAGTTTTTCGGCCCAGAAATAATTGTTTTTCACCACCATNATNCGGTCGCCGCGGGTGGGCTCGCCTTCGCGGTCGAAGATGGTNGCGCGAATGCCCATGTTGTAGGCGTTGGCGCGCTTGTTCGACCGCGTCACGACGATGGTGTCGTCTTCGCCGCAGTCTTGGTAGGCCGACACGAGCGTCTCGANGAGTTCGCTGCCGGGCAGGAACTGCACTTCCCCACCCTCGGCGCCCTCCACCTTGGGCAGTCCGTCGAAATCGTCGGCCATGAGCAGGCGCAAACGCGTGGCGGCGGNGAGCACGTCGGAGCCCTCGCTCTGGCGCACCACATCGGTGAGGTCGGCCTCATCCACCGTGAGCCCGTAGAACTCCAACACTTCGCGCATGAGGGCGGGGCTTTCGTCTTCGCCCACCGGCGGCAGCTGCGCGCGGTCGCCCAAGAGCAAGAGGCGGCAGCCTTCGGCCGAGAACACATAGCGCACGAGGTCGGCCAACAGGCAGCCCGTCCCGAAGGCGGACGACGGGTTGAATTCGTTGGAAATCATTGAGGCTTCATCCACGATGAACAGCGTGCGCTGTTGCTTGTTGAAGCCGAGGTCGAAGCGCGACTCGTCGCCNTCGAAGGCCTTTTGGCGATAGATTTCTTTGTGAATGGTGTAGGCCGGCGCGCCGGCGTGGGNGGCAAACACCTTGGCGGCGCGACCCGTTGGCGCGAGCAGCACTACATTATATTTCGCGCGNANNAGCAGTTTCACCACGCTGCCCACGAGCGTCGTCTTGCCCGTTCCGGCATAGCCGCGCAAGATGAANGCCGGACGTTCGGCCCCGCTGAAGAGGAAGGCGGCGAGCTGCGCGGCGGCCGCGCTCTGCGATGGTGTGAAGGGGAACGGAAATTCGGCCTCAAGGCGCTCCAAAAAGACGTTCTCAATCATATTTTTGCGACATTCAAAGCGATTTCGAGTGCGAAGATAGATAATTTGGCGCGTCTTTCTTGCATTTTGACGCTAATTTTTCCTAATTTTGCCCTCTGATTCTCACAATCTCCGCCAAAACGCCCCAATGAAAGCGCTCCGCCACTACCCCTTCTCGCTCATCTGCGTCGCCATTATACTCTGGCTCACGCTGANCAAGACGCCGTCCACGGGCACGCACCTCTTCCCNAATNCGGACAAGGTGGCGCATCTGCTGATGTTCTTCGGACTGAGCATCACCATNTGGTGGGAGCACCTGAAGTGGCACGGNCGCACGCTCCGCACGCTGCCGCTCTGGGCCATCGCCGCGCCCATCTGCCTCGGCGGCCTCACCGAAATCATGCAGGAGCAGCTCACCACCTATCGCGGCGGCGAATGGGCCGACTTCGGAGCCGATGTGNTCGGCGTGNTGCTCGGCGCGCTCTTTGGCCGNTTTGTGCTGCTGCCCATCTATCGAGATTGATTTTTAATTGATAATTGATAATTGATAATTGATAATTGATAATTAAAATTGGACAGTGATGGTCGAAAGCGAGTCTTTCACTTGTCACNTGTCACTTATCACTTGAATTCCATGCAATCGCTCTTCCTCCGCCTCGCCGGCCGACGCCTGCAATTCGCCCAACTCAAGGACGACCAACTGGAAGCCCTGCCCTTCCGCGCACGCCCTACCACCTCGCTGCTCGACAACCTGAACAACTTCGCCGAAAGCCTCTCCGGCGACGAAGCGCCCGAAGTGAACGTCGTGGTCGATGCGCCCGTCGTGCCCGTNCCGCTCAATAATTTCAACGAGGAAGACTGCGCCATTTTCTTGGACTATTGCATCAAGAGTTCCGCGGAGCAGACNGCGTTCTACGACCTGCTGCCCAACGCCAANGCCGCGCTNGTTTTCGGCTACGACAAGGAGCGTTGCGAGGACATTCGCCNCGTGTTCCCCAACGCCTACTTCACAGCGTCGCTCACGCACATCCAAAAGTATTTCGACAGCGTGCCCGTGGCCGACCCGTCGTCCAAACGCATGCTGCTCTACTTGCACGAGCGCAAGGCCGACATCGTNNTGCTGCATGCCCACCGCCTGCTCGCCCTGAACTCCTACGAATTTGCGAGCGCCGACGACATTCTCTACTACGTGTTCAACATCGCCCAAAAGATGGGCCTCCNNGCCGCCACCGACGCCTTCTACATTCTCTCCGACAACAACCAAGACGAAGCCGAAATGGAGCGCCTCGACAAAGCGTTCGACGCTCANGGCGTGCGNCCCACCGTGCTGCCGCTGCAGGCCGACCTCCACGTGCAGCCCGACAGCGAAATCGCGCTCGACATNCTCGCNGCCGTGCGCACTCGCCAGAACGATTAATTCCCCTTATATATATTATTGTATGCGCATCATCACCGGAAAATACAAAGGCCGCCGCTTCGACATCCCTCCCCGCTTCAAAGCGCGNCCCACGACCGACTACGCCAAAGAAAGCCTGTTCAACGTGGTGCGTGCCTACCTNGACTTCGAAGAAACCGAAGCGCTCGACCTTTTCGGCGGCACGGGCAGCATCAGCCTCGAACTGCTCTCGCGCGGCTGCCCCAAAGTGGTTTGCATTGAGTTGGAACGCATGCACTACGACTTCATTCGCCGCAACTTCCAGACGCTCGGCGACGAAGCCGGCATCGTGCTCCACGGCGACGCCTTGCGCTACATCGAACGTGCCACCGGCGCCACGCAGTTCGACTTCATTTTTGCCGACCCGCCCTACAAACTGCCCGAACTGCCCGAACTGCCCGACCGCGTGATGCAGAGCCCGCTGCTGCGCGAGGGCGGACTGTTTGTGCTCGAGCACGGCGCCACCAACCGCTTCGACGAACGCCCCGACTTCCTCGAGCATCGCGCCTACGGCAGCGTGAATTTCAGNTTTTTCAGAAAATAAATTTTGAACGCGAGGCTGACGGAAAAACTAATCGGCCTCGTAAGAAGCAAACTCGATGAGGTTGCCGTCGGGGTCGCGCACATAGACCGACTGCATAGNGCCNCGCGCGCCGTGCCTTTCGACGGGNCCCTCTTCCANAGCAATGCCGACTTCGTTCAAATGGCGGACGAAGTCGGCTATTTTGTTGTCGATTTCGATGCAAAAGTCGGCATTGCCGGNCACGGGGNGCAATGCTTTGGGATGAAGCGCCGTCGCGGCNGTGTGNACGTTGATTTTGAACGCGCCGGCCAGCAATTCGCAGCGCTGTTCGCCGCGNCGCACCTCNAAACCGAGCCGGCTGAAGAAGTCGGCCGTGCGCTCCACGTCGGTGGCGTTGAGCACGAGGTGGTCGATGGCGCGAAAGTTCATAGTTCTGCTGCANGAAAAAATTTCGGGGGAAATTGATGGCTTATTTTTCCCAGATTTTTTGTATTTTTGCTTCCACAATTTTTTCGGTGCCGAAGAGGAATTCGACTTCNACGGGCTGCACCCANAGGTCGGCGTTTTGGCAGAAGTCGGCGGGCAGGCGGGCGGCGTCTTTCTCGGTCGTGATGCCGGCGCCGCAACGCTCGATGGCTTCGGTCAGGTGGGCAAGGTCGGTCGCGCTGAAGTTGATGTGGTCGCGATAGAGCAGCGTTTCGACCGAGCCTATTTTTTTCTGCCAATGTTCCACAAACGGCTGCGGATTGGCGATGCCGGCGAAGAGCACGGCCTGNTGCGGCAAGACGCTGAGCTTCTTTTCGGGATGGCCAAAGAGGTAGGGCGTGCCGCTCTTGATGGTGGAGAAGGCCACGTGGTCGGGCGCGTTGGGCGACACCTCGGCGGCGATGGCGTCGGCCTCCTCTTTCGCGAGGTCGGCGGGGCATTTNGTCACCACGATGATGTCGGCGCGCGAAGCCCCCTTGCGTTGNTCGCGCAGCTTGCCGGCGGGCATCAAATAGTCGCGGGTGAAGAGGCGNTGATAGTCGGTGAGCAAGAGCGAGAGNGTGGGCACCACATAGCGGTGCTGAAAACAATCGTCGAGCACGCACACTTCCACNTCCTGCTGCATACGTTCGAGCGCTTCGGTGCGGTCGGCATCGACCACCACCTTGGCNTGCGGGAATTTGTGCTTGATTTGCAGGGGNTCNTCGCCCACGCTCTTGGCGNTGTCGGCATCGTGCACCTCGCGCAAGCCTCGCGTTTTGCGTCCGTAGCCGCGACTCAGCACGCCCACGCGGCGGCCTTGCCCGAGCAAGCGGCGCAGCAGCCATTCCACGTGCGGCGTTTTGCCCGTGCCNCCCACAGCCAGATTGCCCACGCCGATGGTGGGAATGCGGAACGTGTGGGAATGTAGCAGCCACTGGTGGTCGAAGAGTTCGTTGCGCACGCCGACGGCCGCGCCATAGACCCACGCGGCGGGCATCANGATGTAGTAAATGCGAGGTTTCTTATATTCTTTTGCCATTCGNAAAAAATCTCACTTCAGATTGGGGTCAAACGGAATGCGAGCCTGCAGCGAAGGCCGATTTTCCAACGTTTCGACAAATTGCAGGGGGCGATAGTAAATGCCCAGCATTTCTTTCAAGCGACGCTCCATGTAGTCGTCGCTTTTTTCGTTCAAAAATCTATCCAGCCACGACGAAGAATTTTGGTAGCCGATGGTGGAATATTTCTCAATTTTTGCTAATTTTGCAGCCTGCGCCACNGCGTCGTCAAGTCCGCCGAGCGCGTCCACAAGGCCAATGGCCAAGGCTTGCGAGCCGGTCCAAACGCGGCCTTGCGCGATGGAATCCACCTGTTGCGTGGTGAGTTTGCGCCCCTCGGCCACNCGTTGNAGGAAAAGGNTGTAGCCGCGCTCCACGTAGGTCTGCATGGCTTGCGATTCGCCGGCATTGAAGCCGCGGCCCATGCTGCCAAAGTCGGCCGACTCGTTGGTTTTCACCACGTCGAAGTGGAGGCCCAGTTTTTCTTTCATCAGTCCGCTCACGTCGGGCACTACGCCGAAGATGCCGATGCTGCCGGTGAGCGTGGTGGGCTCGGCCACGATGTAGTCGGCCATACACGACATGTAATAGCCGCCGCTGGCCGCCATGCCGCTCATCGAAACCACCACGGGCTTCTTTTTGCGCAGTTCCTGCACGGCNCGCAGCATTTGTTCGGAGGCGTATGCGCTGCCGCCGCCGGAGTTGATGCGCANCACGACGGCTTTCACGTCGTCGTCGGAGGCGAGGGCGTCGAGGTCGCTCACCACTTGGCTGCCCACGATGCCGCCGCTGCCGGTCAGGCTGCCGGANACGTCGTCCACGATGCTGCCTTCGGCGTAGTAAACGGCCACNTGGTCGCCGCCGGTGCTTTCGTCGTAGAGCGAGGCCANCGCGGCGGGCTCTACGAAGTGGACTTCTTTGGCGTCGCAGCGGGTGCGCAGGTCGGCGCGCACTTCATCCACATAGACCAACGAATCGACGAGGCCCCACGCGAGGTAGTTTTGCGCGTCGGTCAGCGCGGCGTAGCGGTCGGCAAANGCGTTGAGCGAGTCGGTCGGCAGGTTGCGCGCNGCAGATACGTCGGCGCAGACGTGCTGCCANATGTCGCCGATGAAAGCAGTCACCTGCTCGCGATTGGCGGCGCTCATTTCGGTCAGCATGTAGGGCTCAACGGCGCTCTTGTAGGTGCCCACTTTGAACACCTGCATTTTGACGCCGATTTTATCCAGCATTTCCTTATAAAAGATGGGTTCGCTGGCNATGCCGTGCCAGTCGAGCAGCCCGACGGGGTTCAGATATATTTTGTCGGCCGCGGAGGCCACATAGTAGGCCATTTGGGAATAGGAATCGCCGTAAGCCACGACGAATTTGCCGCTTTCCTTGAAGGCTTTGAGGGCGGCGTGAAGCTCTTCGGCNATGGCATAATCGGTCGAGAGCAGGCCGCANTCCAGATAGACGCCCTTCACGCGCTTGTTGGTGGCGGCTTCTTTGAGAGCGTCGCGTATGTCGGTCAGGGTGAGGGTCTTCTCCGTTTTGCCCATNAGGAAGTCGATGGGATTTTCTTCGGCGCGTTCCACGATGTCGCCGTTGAGCGCGATGNGGAGNACGCTGTTTTTCGAAACGCTCGGAGTCGCACTGCCCAAAGCGAGNCCGANAATCATCATCACGACGAACATGAACATCGCGAAGAACCACGTGAGCACGATGCCCACCACAGTGGCAAAAACGTATTTGAAGAAGTCTTTCATGCTGAAGGCGTTGGATTAGATGTCGAGGTCGAGAGAAACGGGGCAGTGGTCGCTGCCGTAGATGTCGGTGTGGATGTCGGCGGCGACAACGCGCTCACTCAACCTATTTGATACAATAAAATAGTCGATGCGCCAGCCCGCGTTTTTCTCGCGCGAGCGGAAACGGTAGGACCACCAGCTGTAGATGNCGCGGGCNTCGGGATGGAGCAGGCGGAAAGTGTCGGTGAAGCCGCTCTGGAGCAGTTCGGTCATTTTGGCGCGCTCCTCGTCGCTGAAGCCGGCGTTGTGGTGATTGGTCTTAGGGTTTTTCAGGTCGATTTCTTGGTGAGCCACGTTCATATCGCCGCAGGCCACGACGGGTTTCTTTGCGTCGAGGGCGAGCAGGTGGCTGCGAAAAGCGTCTTCCCACGCCATGCGGTAGTCGAGCCGCCGCAGTTCGTCTTGGCTGTTGGGCGTATAGACGCAAACNAGGAAAAATTTGTCGAATTCAAGGGTNACNACGCGGCCTTCGTGGTCGTGTTCCTCAATGCCNAGGCCCANTTGAACGCTCAAGGGCTCCACGCGCGAANAAATGGCGGTGCCGCTGTAGCCTTTCTTCTCGGCANAATTCCAATAGGAGCGNTAGCCGTCGAATTGCAGGTCGAGTTGCCCGGCTTGCATCTTTGTTTCTTGCAGGCAGAAGCAGTCGGCGTTCAACCGGCGAAAGGCGTTTTCGAATTCGCCCTTGCCCACGCAGGCGCGCAGGCCGTTCACATTCCAACTCACGAATTTCATACGCTTTTNGGAAAATANTTCGACAAAAAANTCGTTTTATAAAAAGGGAAATGTCGCCCCCCTTTCGCGACGGGAATCGCGGAAGAGGGGCGGCGTTTTGATGGTTCTGAAATGCGNTGATTAGTCGCAGTTGGCCAGTTTGCCGTCGCTGCCGAGCACTTCCTTGATTTTGTGGCAATAGAGCTCATACATCAAGTCGCGTGCGGGGCCGCAGTACTTGCGCGGGTCGAACTCGCCCGGNTTCTCGGCGAACACCTTGCGCACGGCGGCGGTGAAGGCCAGACGGGAGTCGGAGTCGATGTTGATTTTGCAAACGGCGCTCTTGGCAGCCTTGCGAAGCTGTTCCTCGGGGATACCTACGGCATCGGGCANCTTGCCNCCGTACTTGTTGATGATGTCCACATACTCTTGGGGCACGCTGGAGGAGCCGTGGAGCACGATGGGGAAGCCGGGAAGTTTCTCCATGATGGCGTCGAGCACGTCGAATGCCAAGGGAGGAGGAACGAGGCGGCCGGTCTTCGGGTCGCGCGTGCACTGTTCGGGCTTGAACTTGTAGGCGCCGTGGCTGGTGCCGATGGAGATGGCCAGAGAGTCGCAGCCGGTCTTGGTCACGAAGTCAATCACCTCTTCGGGCTTGGTGTAGTGGCTTTCTTCGGCCTGCACNTCGTCTTCAACGCCGGCGAGNACGCCGAGTTCGCCTTCCACGGTCACGTCGAACTGGTGAGCATATTCCACCACTTTCTTCGTGAGGGCCACGTTCTCGTCGTAGGGCAGCGAGCTGCCGTCAATCATCACGCTCGAGAAGCCCATGTCNACGCAGCTCTTGCAGAGTTCGAAGCTGTCGCCGTGGTCGAGGTGGAGCACAATTTCGGGATGCTTGCAGCCGAGTTCCTTGGCATACTCAACAGCGCCCTGAGCCATNTAGCGCAGCAGCGTCTGGTTGGCATAGTTGCGAGCGCCCTTCGACACTTGCAGGATTACCGGGCTTTTCAGGTCGCTCGAAGCCTTNATGATGGCTTGGAGCTGCTCCATGTTGTTGAAGTTGAAGGCGGGAATGGCATATCCGCCGTTGATGGCTCTTGCGAACATATCGCGGGTGTTCACGAGCCCAAGTTCTTTGTAGCTTACCATAGTTTTATATTATTTAAAAGGTATAGAGTTCTCGAAATCGAAGCCAAAAGTAGGGATTTTCGAGCGAAGTACCAAATAAAACCACTATTTTTTGCGCTCCGAGGCCTCTGCGGCCGCCCNTGAGCCGCCTTGGCGCGCGCCGAAGGGCTCCTTTGACGCCGCCGCGAACACTCGTTTCAAAATTTTCGAGGCAGGGCTCCGCCAAAAGATGTACATGTTTTTCNAAAAAGATGTACATGTTTTCNGAAAAAGATGTACATGTTTTGGCGAAAACATCTANATNTTTTGACGACGAGATGCCCGCGCAATCCGAAGAGAACGAAAAAAATTGAAAAAACTTCGATATTTCTTTTTTTCTTCTCTGAGAATGTGCTAATTTTGCGCCCTGAAAATGCGGCAAAACGCGGAGCCATTACCGTGGCAGTGCTTACCCCACTGCGGCCGACAAACGCAAACAAACCAAAAAATACACATACAGAAATGAAAAAAGGCATTCATCCCGACAACTATCGTCCCGTNGTGTTCAAGGATATGAGCAACGGCGATATGTTCCTCTCGCGTTCCACGTGCAAGACGAGCGAGACCATCGAATTCGAAGGCGAAACCTATCCGCTCGTAAAGCTTGAAATTTCGAGCACTTCGCACCCCTTCTACACGGGCAAGTCGAAGTTGGTGGACACCGCCGGACGCGTGGACAAGTTCATGAGCCGCTACGGACAGGCGCGCAAGAAATAAGGCCGCCGCGGGGCATAGGCAGCCTCGCCAATGTCCTTTTCTGCAAAAGTACAAAATTCGCACAAATAAGAGGCGTGTCTTTCAAAAAAAGATGCGCCTCTTTTTAATTGATAATTGATAATTGATAATGAATAATGGATTTTAGTCCGATGAGCCTTGGAATTTTTCGACCAAGACTCCGGCGCTAATTTCCAACAGGAACTACGGCGATGAGAACGTCGATGCTCGCCTTTCGAACCGACCCGCTGCCTCACGTGCGCATTGGCCTCGTGGGACTCGGGCAGCGCGGCCTGAAAACGCTGCAGCGCTACCGCTTCTTGCGGCACGCCAGCATCGTGGGCGTGGCCGACTTGGACGAAACGCGCACTGCCGCCGCCAACGCCGAACTGGCGGCTTCGGGACGGGAGCAGGCAGTGGCCTACAACGGGCCGAACTGCTGGCGCGACATCTGCGGGCAGGCCAACGTGGACCTCATCTACATCTGCACCGACTGGGAGACGCACGCGTCCATCGCCGTGGAGGCCATGCGAAGGGGCAAACACGTGGCCGTGGAAGTGCCCGCCGCCACCACCGTGGACGAGTGCCGCCTGCTGGTCGAAACGGCCGAGGAGACGCAGCGACACTGCTTCATGACCGAGAATTGCTGCTACGACTACTTCGCCCTCTGTTCCTACGAGATGGCGCGCCAAGGCAAGTTTGGCCACATCCACCATTGCGAAGGCGCCTACATCCACGACTTGAGCGAGGAGGAATCGGGCGAGACGGCTTGGATGGAGCGCACCTACGCCCGACACGGCGGCAATCCCTACCCCACCCACGGCATCGGAAGCATCGCCTTCTTGCTCGGACTCCACCGCGGCGACCGCATGGAGCGCCTCACGTCGCTCACGTCGGCCGGCCATCAAAATACGTCCATTATTCAAACGGCAAAAGGGCGCACAATATTGCTCCAACTCGATGTTTATACGCACCGCCCCTACAGCCGCCTGCAAACCACCTGCGGCACGCTCGGATATGCCCAGAAATATCCCACGCCTACGCTGCAATTCGACGGAAGTCCCGTCCTTGTGGGCGCCGAAGCCGAAAAAGCCGCCGAAGCCTACGCCACGAGCGACGCCGCACAGCGCTGGAAAGTGGGCCGACGCTTGGGCGTGCCCAACGAAATGAACTACGCGATGGACAGCCGCCTCATCCATTGCCTTCACCACGGCCTTCCGCTCGACATCGACGTCTATGACGCCGCCGAGTGGTCGTGCTTGGCCGAACTGAGCCGTCGCTCTGCCCTGCAAGGCGGCATGCCCGTCGATGTNCCCGACTTCACCGGCGGACGTTGGCGCGAACTCGACGGCCACACCTTCTACGACATTTCCGAAACCTAAGATTATGTCCTGCATACTCCATATAGAAAGTTCGGACGCCCTCTGCAGCGTCGCGCTCTCACAAGACGGCGCGTGCATCTACNCCGAAGAGAGCGCCGAGCCTCGCAGCCACGCCAAGCGGCTCGCTCCGCTCGCCGATGAAGCCATCTCGTTTGCCGACAGCCACGCCATTCCGCTCGACTACGTGGCCGTGAGCATGGGCCCGGGCTCCTACACCGGNTTGCGCATAGGCTCCTCGCTCTCCAAAGGCATCTGCTTCGCACGCCGCCTGCCGCTGCTGGCCATTCCGACGCTCGAGCTGCTGTGCGTCCCCGTGCTTTTGGGCCACGACCTGCCCGACGACGCCCTGCTCTGCCCCATGGTGGACGCGCGCCGCATGGAAGTCTATGACGCCCTGTTCGACCGCGCGCTGAAACCCNTGCGCGAGACGGCCGCCACCATCGTGGACGCCGACACCTACAAGGCGCAACTCGACGAACGCCCCATCTACNTCTTTGGCAGCGGGGCCGACAAATGCCAAGCCACCATAGCGCACCCCAATGCGCACTTCATCGAAGGCATCATGCCTCGGGCCAAATGGATGTTCCCTCTGGCCGAAAAAGCGGTGGCTCAGGAACGCTTTGCCGACGCCGAAAACTTCGAGCCGTTCTATCTGAAACAATTCATCGCCGGACTGCCCAAGAAAATGTTCTGACCNCTCGCGCGCACGCACGCGCGTTCCTATATAATATATAATATGGAATACAACACCAAACAAACGCCGCTCAAATTGCCCGAATACGGAAGGCTCGTCCAGCAAATGGTCGAAAACGCGCTCNCCATCGAAGACCGCGACGAACGCACGGCGTATGCGAAAGAAATCATCGCGCTCATGACGCGAAAGGCCGGCAAAGGCGCAGATGCCCAGAAACTTTGGGACCATCTGGCCTACATCGCCGACTACCAACTCGACATCGACTATCCCGTGGAGATTCAGCGCCACGAAGCCCACACGTCGCCCGAACACGTGCCCTATCCNTCGAAAGAAGCCTTCTATCGCGAATTTGGCCGGCTGTTCGAACAGGCATGTCGGCAGGCCGTCCAAATTGAAGACCCCGACGAACGCAAACGCTGCGTGGACGGNCTGAAAAACCGCATGGCCTACCTGCTCAAAAAGAAGCCCGCCGACGACATGGCACGCATGCGCTTCGAAGATTTCATGAACCGCCTTTTGCAAAAGGCCGACAAAGCATAAGACACCATGGCAAGCTTCAAAATTGAGGGCGGACACCCCTTGAGCGGCACCATCACGCCGCAAGGCGCCAAGAACGAGGCGCTCGAAGTGATTGCCGCCACGCTGCTCACCGACGAAGAAGTGCGCATGAGCAACGTGCCCGACATTCTCGACGTGAACAACCTCATCGCCCTGCTGCGCGACATGGGCGTCGAAGTGAACAAACTGGGCGACGGCGAATGGAGTTTCAAAGCTGCGAGCCCTAATTTGGACTACCTGCACAGCCAAGAATTCTTGAAGCGCTGCCAACGCCTGCGCGGCTCCGTGCTGCTGCTCGGCCCCCTGCTCGCGCGCTTCAAGAAAGCCGTGATTTCGAAACCCGGCGGCGACAAAATCGGACGCCGACGCTTGGACACCCACTTCTACGGCTTCAAAAAACTGGGCGCCGACTTCGACTTCAACGATGCCGACGGCCTTTTCGAAATTCATGCCGACCAACTGAAAGGCGCTTATATGCTGCTCGACGAAGCCAGCGTGACGGGCACGGCCAACATCATCATGGCCGCCGTTTTGGCCGAGGGGCGCACCACCATCTACAACGCCGCGTGCGAGCCCTACGTGCAGCAACTCTGCGGCATGCTCAATCGCATGGGCGCCCACATCGAAGGCGTGGGTTCGAACCTGCTCACCATCGAAGGCGTGAAGCAATTACACGGCACGACGCACCGCATCTTGCCCGACATGATTGAAGTGGGCTCCTTCATCGGCATGGCCGCCATTGCCGGCAAGGGCGTGCTCATCAAAGACGTGGGATACGAGCATTTGGGCATTATTCCCGAATGTTTCCGCCGCCTCGGCATCAGCTTTGAACACCGCGNCGACGACATCTTCGTGCCCGAACACAAACACTACGAGATTGAATCGTTCATCGACGGCTCCATCATGACGCTGGCCGACGCGCCTTGGCCCGGCCTGACGCCCGACTTGCTGAGCGTGCTCATCGTGGTGGCCACGCAAGCGAAGGGCTCCGTGCTCTTCCACCAAAAAATGTTCGAGAGCCGCCTGTTCTTCGTCGACAAACTCATCGACATGGGCGCCCAAGTGCTGCTCTGCGACCCCCACCGCGCCATCGTAATCGGCCACGACCACGCCCTGCAGTTGCGCGGCCGCACCATGACCAGCCCCGACATCCGCGCCGGCATCGCCCTGCTCATCGCCGCGTTGAGCGCGCAGGGCACGAGCATCATTGAGAACATCGAACAAATCGACCGCGGCTACGAACACATCGAAGACCGACTCTCGGCCCTCGGCGCCCACATCAGCCGCTTGGATGCCTAAGCANCGCCCCGCCCTATGATTCGCGAAGACGACCTCTTTTGCATCGGAAAAATCGCACGCCTCCACGGCCTCGGCGGCGAGGTGGAAATGCCTTTCACCTCCGACGTTTTCGACCGNTGCGACTGCGACTACTTCTTTCTGCGCATCGACGGCCTCTTCGTGCCCTTCTTTTGGGAAGAATACCGCTTCAAAAACACTTCGACAGCCTACGTGCGCTTCGAAGACATCGACAGCGTGGAGGCCGCGCGNCCGCTCATCGGCTGCAAAGTNTATCTGCCCTACTCCGCCCTGCCCGCCGACGAAAACGAGGCCGACGTCGCCCTGCTCGAAGGCTTCCGCCTCTTGAACGACGACGGCAGCGAAGTGGGCACTATTGAAGGCGTGGACGATTCGTCGGAGAACGTGCTGCTCTCCGTGCGTGCCGCCGACGGCCGCGAACTGCTCATCCCCCTGCACGACGACCTTGTGGCCGATTTCGACGTGCCTTCGCGCACGCTCCGAATGCGACTGCCCGAGGGACTGCTCGATTTATAGCATTTGAATTATGAAAAAACGCATTGCCATATTAGGCTCCACCGGCTCTATAGGCACGCAAGCCTTAGACGTGATACGCCAGCACCCCGACCTATTCGAAGCCCACACGCTCACGGCCGGCAGCAACGCCGACCTGCTCATCGAACAAGCGCGCGAGTTCGGCCCCGACACCGTGGTGATTGCCGACGAGACGCGCTACGCCGCCGTGCGCGACGCCCTTGCCGACCTGCCCATCAAAGTGTTNGCCGGCAGCGACGCCCTCTGCGAAGTGGTGGAATCGGAGAACGTCGATATGGTGCTCGCCGCCATGGTGGGTTTTGCCGGCCTGCGCCCCACGCTTGCGAGCCCTGCGAGCCCACAAAGCCCTCGCGCTGGCCAACAAGGAAACGCTCGTCGTGGCCGGCGAACTGATGGTGCGCGCCGCCATGGAGAACCACTGCGCCGTNCTGCCCGTCGACAGCGAACACTCCGCCATNTTCCANTCGCTCGCNGGCGAGGCNGGNAACACCATCGACAAGATTTTGCTCACGGCNAGCGGCGGNCCCTTCCGCAANTGNTCGCTCGACGAAATNCGCAACGCNACNGCCGCGCAAGCCCTCAAACATCCCAATTGGAAAATGGGCGCCAAAATCACCATCGACTCCGCCACCATGATGAACAAGGGCTTCGAGGTGATTGANGCCAAATGGCTCTTCGGCGTGGACGCNTCGCAAATCGAAGTGGTCGTGCAGCCCGAGAGCATCATCCACAGCGCCGTGCAATTCGTCGATGGCGCCATCATCGCGCAATTGGGAACGCCCGATATGCGGCTGCCCATCCAGTACGCGTTCTCCTATCCGCAGCGCCTGCCGCTCAANGGCGACCGCCTCGACCTCTTCAAATTGGGCACCATGCACTTCGAACGCCCTGATTTGGAGAANTTNCCCTGCCTGCAATTGGCCTACGACGCCATTGCCCGCGGCGGCAACATGCCCTGCCTCTTGAACGCCGCCAACGAGGTGGCCAACTTGGCTTTCCGCGAGGAGAAAATCGCCTTCCTCGACATTCCAAAAATNATTTCCTCCACGATGGNGCGCGCCACGTTTGTGCAGCGCCCGTCGCTCGACGACCTCTTCGCCTCCGACGCCGAAGCGCGCCAAATGGCCGGCGAAATGCTCGCCTCACTCACCCACTAAACACTCATCCTCCCNATATGGAAGTATTTCTCATTCGAGCCGCGCAGCTCATCCTGTGCTTCGCCATTCTCATCGTACTCCACGAAGGCGGCCACTTTCTTGCCGCCAAACTGTTCAAAATACGCGTGGAGAAATTCTGCCTCTTTTTCGACCCGTGGTTCTCGCTCTTGAAATGGAAACCCAAGAAGAGCGACACGACCTACGCGCTCGGCTGGCTGCCCCTCGGCGGCTACGTGAAGATTGCCGGCATGATAGACGAATCGATGGACACCGAACAACTCAAACAGCCCGTGCAGCCGTGGGAGTTCCGCGCCAAACCGGCGTGGCAGCGCCTCATCGTGATGCTCGCCGGCGTGTTNGTGAACTTTGTGCTNGCGCTGTTCATCTATGCCATGATTCTCTTCAAATGGGGCGACACCTACGTGCCCATCGAGAATTTCCAGAATGGCTTTTTCTACAACCAAACCGCGCTCGAACTCGGCTTTGAACAGGGCGACATCCCCGTGCAGGCCGACGACTACCGCTTCGACCGCTTTAACGACGAAGTCTATCGCAAAATNAGCGAAGCCAGCCAAGTGACCGTGCTGCGCAACGGCGAATTGGTCCAAATCGACATGCCCCACACGGTGAGCCTGCTCGACATGCTTNNTGAAAATCCGCNCTTCCTNGAAGTGCGCGCNGTTTCGAAGGTGGACAGCGTNGTGCCGGGCTCCGTGGCCGACNNAGCCGGCATCGTAGCCGGCGACCGCGTCACGGCTGTGAACGGCCTCGAGATTTCCACGTGGAACGAATACCAACGCGAAATGAGCATCTTGAACGANCGCCTCGCCACCGACGCGGCCGACTCGCTGAANATTCGCAATGTGGCCATCGCCGTGACNCATGCCGACGGCGCCGTAGATACGGCCAACGTGANGCTCGGCTCCNACCTNATGCTCGGCGTTTCGTGGTTCAACCCCGTNGCTTCCTACGAGTCGAAGACCGTGAACTATTCGTTCCTCGCGTCGTTCCCCGCCGGCATCAAGAANGGCTGGGAGAAAATCTGCAGCTACGTTCACGACTTGAAATATCTCTTCACGAAGAAGGGCGCGCAGAGCGTNGGCTCCTTTGGCGCCATTGGCAGCCTCTTCCCCACCACGTGGGACTGGATGCGCTTCTGGGAACTCACGGCGTTCATCTCGCTCATGCTGGCGTTCATGAACGTGCTGCCCATTCCCGCGCTCGACGGCGGCCATGCCTTCTTCCTGCTCTGCGAAGTAATCACGGGCCGCAAGCCCAGCGACAAATTCATGGAACGCGCCGAGACCATAGGCATCACGCTCTTGTTGCTGCTGATGGCCTACGCGCTTTTCAACGACTTCGTGCGCTTCGNGCTCTAACGCTCCATGTTCGTGCTTTTCCTGCTGATTCCCCTTTTGGCCCACGCCTACGTGTCGTGGCATGTTTGGCAGGTGNTGCCGGTGCCCACGTTCGTGAAAGTGCTGGTCGTGCTGCTNATGGCCGCCGCCTTCGCGAGCTTCTTCGTGCTCTGGTTCATGGGNCCCGAAAAACTGCCGTTCAAGGCCGATGTGGCGCTCTATGAAGTGGGCACGTCGTGGCTCATCNTCCTGCTCTACTTGGTGCTNNTGTTCCTCGTGATGGACGTGCTGCGCCTCGTGCGCATTCTGCCGGCCGGCGCGCTCCACGCCAATCTCACGACCACGCTGCTNCTCGTGCTCATCGTGCTCGGATTGCTGGCCTACGGGAACATTCACTANCATTCGAAATATCGCCAAGGCATCGATGTGGCCTCGCCGCGNGTCAAGTCGCACAAGCGCATCGTGATGCTCTCCGACCTCCACCTCGGCTTCCACAATCGCAANGCCGAACTGCGCCGCTGGGTGAACCTCATCAACGCCGAACGCCCCGACCTCGTAGTGTTGGCGGGCGACTTGNTNGATATGTCCACCTATCCGCTCGACTACGAAGACGACGCCGAAGTGCTGCGCGACATCAGCGCCCCCGTNTTTGCCTGCCTCGGCAATCACGAATACATCAGCGGCCTGCCGCAAGCGCTCGCATTCTACAAAAANGCCGACATCCACCTCTTGCGCGACGACGTGGCCGAGGTGGGCGACGACCTCTGCATCATTGGGCGCGACGACCGCAGCAATCCCCACCGCCAATCGCTGGCGCAGCTGTGCGAATCNAGCGACACNTCGCGCTTCCGCCTGCTGCTCGACCACCAGCCCTACCACCTCGAAGAGGCCGANGCCGCCGGCATCGACTTCCAATTCAGCGGNCACACCCACCACGGACAAGTCTGGCCGCTCTCGTGGCTCACCGAGCGGCTCTACGAGAAAGCGTTCGGGCGNCATCAGCGCGGCGCGACGCAGTATTACGTCTCCTCGGGCATGGGCATTTGGGGCGGAAAATTTCGCATTGGCACCCGCTCCGAATACATCGTTCTNACCCTCACGCCCTGACATTTTTCGAGCCAAACTCTGNCAAACAGACATTGCAAAAGCCGCGTTTCACAAAGAAAATGCGGCTTTTTTTGNATTTTTAAGTTGAAAACTTTTGCCGCTTGCAAAGTTTTCTATAATTTCGCGTCGCTTTTAGATTAGGGCTCATTGTGTTTTAATCTAATTTTTCGACAGAACAAACCAAAACAAACATCATAAAGTATTCAGAATTATGAAGAACAGACTCTTTTCCGCACTGCGCCCGATGCGCTCCATCGCCATGATGGGCCTCGGCCTCGCCGTGCTTGCCAGCTGCAGCAAGAGCCAGCAAATGCCCGATGCCGACAACAGCTACGCCGTNGAAACGGTGCAAACCTCGTCGGCCGAACTCGANACCTCCTACCCCGCCACCATCAAGGGTATTCAGGACGTNGAAATNCGTCCGAAAGTGGGGTGGNTTNATCACNAAAAATNTATGTGAACGAAGGCCAAGCCGTCAGCCGCGGCCAAGTGCTCTTCACCATCGACAACGAAACCTACCGCGACGCCGTGCGCCAAGCACAGGCCAGCGTGAACAGCGCCCAACAGCAAATCAACGTCGTGAAGACGAACATTGCCACGCAAGAACTCACCGTTCAGAACAAGCAGGCGCTCTACGATAAGAAAATCATCAGCGACTACGACCTCGCTTCCGCCAAAAATTCGCTTGCGAGCCTCAAGGCACAACTGCAAAGCGCGCAAGCCTCGCTGCAGAGCGCACAGGCNGCCCTTTCCAGCGCTAAAGAAAACCTGAGCTACTGCACCGTGACCAGCCCCGCCAGCGGCGTNATTGGCATGNTGCCCTACAAGGTGGGCGCNCTCGTAAGCTCNTCGATGACGCAGCCGTTCACCACCGTGAGCGACATTTCGCGCATGCAAGTCTATTTCTCAATGACGGAAAAGCAGCTGCTCGACATGACCCGCACGGGTGGCGGCGGCGTGCAGGCTGCCCTCCAGCAAATGCCGCCCGTGAGCCTTGAACTGGCCGACGGCACCACCTACGAACAGCAAGGCAAGGTGGACGCTGTGGGCGGCGTAATCGACCANNCCACCGGCGCCGTGCAAGTGCGCGCCACTTTCGACAATCCCAATCGCATACTGCGCAGCGGCGGCACCGGCAACATCAAAATGCCGATTTATGCCACCAATGCCATCGTAATCCCGCAAAGCGCCACGACCGAAATCCAAGACAAGAAGTTCGTCTTCGTCGTAGGCAAAGACAACAAGGTGAAGAGCACCGAAATCACCGTGGAATCGCAGAACGACGGCACCAACTACGTCGTGACCGGCGGTCTGAAAGCCGGCGACCGCATCGTGGTGGAAGGCGTGCAGAGCATGAAGAACGGCACCGAAATCAAGCCCATCACCAAGGCTGAGGCCGAGAAGATGCGCAAGAAGGCCGCCGAAGACATCAAAGAAGGCAAATTCCCCGAAGGAGTGGGCAAATAAAAATTGAAAATTGAAAACTGAAAATTAGGCCGACGCCTTTCTTTCACCTTTCACCTTTCACTTTTCACCTGATATGAAATTAGACACTTTTATAAATAGACCGGTCCTCTCGACCGTGATTTCCATATTGCTCGTGATTTTGGGCGTCATCAGCCTCACCAGCCTGCCCGTCGAGCAATACCCCGACATCGCACCGCCTACCGTGAGCGTGTCGACCGCCTATTCCGGTGCCAACGCGCAGGCCGTTTTGAACTCCGTGATTATCCCGCTCGAAGAGCAAATCAACGGTGTGGAAAACATGGACTATATGTCTTCCACCGCCACCAACACGGGTTCGGCTTCCATCACCATCACTTTCAAACAGGGCACCGACCCCGATATGGCCGCCGTGAACGTGCAAAACCGCGTTTCCATGGCCTCGGGTTTGCTGCCGTCGGAAGTGACGCAGGTCGGCGTGACCACGCGTAAGCGCCAGACCTCTATGCTGCTCGTCTTCTCCCTCGTGGACACCGAAGACAAGTATTCGCGTGAATTCTTGGAGAACTACGCCAAAATCAACATCATCCCGCAAGTGCAGCGTGTGCAAGGTGTGGGCGATGCCATGGTGATGGGCGCCGACTACTCCATGCGCATCTGGCTCGACCCCGCCAAAATGGCGCAATACAGCCTGATGCCGTCCGACATCACCACCGCCCTCGCCACGCAGAACATCGAAGCTGCCCCGGGTACGATTGGTGAACGCGAAAATCAGACCTATCAGTACACCCTGACGTGGCGCGGCCGCCTGCAGACCGAAGAAGAGTTCGGCAACATCGTCATCAAGGCCCTCAGCGACGGCGAAGTGCTGCGCATCAAAGACGTGGCCGAAGTGGAACTCGGACGTCTGACCTACGCTTACGGCGGTAAGGTGAACGGCCACAAA
>Ga0065708_1039921_pt1 | contig 25068 bp, 20 predicted proteins | sample Hoacrofraction12_2_FD_59095 | JGI IMG/M metagenome (GOLD analysis project Ga0065708, IMG submission 59095) | Hoatzin crop microbial communities from Cojedes, Venezuela, sample from fiber fraction 12 v1 | ecosystem: Host-associated > Birds > Digestive system > Esophagus > Crop | place: Venezuela... | reverse complement strand
AGGCCCCTCCAGCGGGGTGTCCCAGATATGGGGATATTGTTGTAAGTAATTATTTATTAGCTTTTTGCTGAATTTTTAACGAAGTATTGAGAAATAGATGACCTATGATAGAACGGGATACTATTGTTAGATGGCACGACATCGCTCTTTGGAATGATTATGCACAAGTAGAGCAAGATTTATTGACTCAAGTTTCTAAAGTTACTCCATAGCTCCAAACCAATAGAGGGGGCGGCTCCGGCAAGGACCGCCCCCTCTTGCAAGTGTTTCCTGTGCGCTGTTTCCTAGAAGCCGATCTTCTTCCTTGACTTGTCGTCCTTGGAGGTGAAGTTGTAGCGGCTGTCCATCTGGGCCCTCTTCTCGCTGTCGGATTCGCTCTGGCACATCTCCCTTATCTCGTCGAGGGAGGGAAGTGCGCCCCTTACCCGGGAGAGCATGATGACCTGGATGAGGACGTTGTCTATCTGCCTTCCGGTCAGTTCGTATCCGGTGGCTATCGTCTCGATGGCATCTTCCCCGAGGAAGGAAGCCTTGCTGGAGAGGATGGCTCTCCTGGTGTCGCTGTCCGGCCTGTGGATTTCGAACTTCATGGCGATCCTGGAGTCGAATGCGGTGTCGATGTTCGACGTCGTGTTGGAAGCTGCGATGAAAAGGCCGTCATAGCGCTCTATGGCCTGAAGCAGAATGTTCTGCACGGAGTTCACGTAGACGTCGTTTGACCTTCCTACGGAAACCCTCGGGGCGAAGAACGCATCGGCCTCGTCTATGAACAGTATGGCCCCTCGGCCGCTAAGTGCTGACATGTATCCCATGTTGCGGAAGATGTCGGCTACCGTGTTCTCCTCTTCTCCCACGTAGGACTTGCGGTTCTTCTCTATGCTCATGCAGTAGAGGTCCTTGTGGCTGCTGCGGGCGACCTGCCTTGCCATCTCGGTCTTTCCGCAGCCGGGGGCTCCGTACAGGAGAATCCCCAGCGACGTGCGCAGCTTGTACTTCTTCAGATCCTCCAGGACCATTTCGCAGTTGTCACCGCTGGCTATTCCTGCGATGGTTGAGTAGGCCATGCGGTCCTCCTTGTTGTAGAATAGGGGCTTTTCTTCTATGTCCTGCCACCTGTAGATGGTAAGCTCCTGGTGCAGCTTTTCCTTGCGTATGAGTTCGGTGTGCCCCGCGAAAAGGACCCTGGCCGCCTTCCTTGAGAGAAGGTATCCGGTTTCGGTGTTCTCGTAGGCGGCCTTCTGGCAGTACTCGACAAGGCCATCCGAAAGGAGCTCGTCCCTGTATTCCGTGAACGAGACAGGTCCGGTGTTTAAAATGTGCTCATCTCCTTCGAAAAAGTCGGTGTAGCGGTCCCTGAAACGGATGGCTACGGCAAGAAAGGTGAGCCTCTTTCCAGGTTCCATCTCCATGTACCCCAGGGAGACCAGCCCTCTTGCAAAAGGCTCCGTCTCCATGGAGTCCTCTATGAGGGAGGTGCAGTACAGGTCTAGCCTGGAGACGATCTCCTGCCTTGTCTCCGGGGTGGCATCCTCGAAGCTCTCGCCCGACCTTCCGAAGGTGCTGCCGCTTTCTTTCAGGAGCCCTGAGTAGGGGTGGCCGAGGGCGCTTGAAATGCTTATGAGAAGCTCCCTGAACCCCTGGCCCTTCCTGGTCCCGAGCGGCAGGTTCCTGAGCACGGCGATCCTTCCTTCGGGGGTGAGCCTTATGGGGATCATCCCGTCAAATGGTTCGGCACCTTCCACCTTCTCTATCCAACCGCTCTTTTCAAGGGACGAGGCTGCCATGCGGAAGGCCTCCCTGTCCCTGGGGTCTCTCGGAAGGATGGCCCTCATGTCCTCGGGAACTGAACCGGTCGCAAAGTGCGAGGCTACGGCGAGCACCATGGCCTGCGCAATTGAAAAGCCTCTCTCCTTCCAGGTCTCCTCCTGGCTCACCCTTGTGCGGCGGCCCATGTCGGAGTCCCTTCCATAGGAGCCCGGGTGCACCATTTCCTTAAGGAGAAGGTCCAGGTCCTGGGCAAACTCCGAGGGGTACAGGATGTCTGCGGAGTCGTCTCCGGAAGCTTTCCTGGTGTCGTCAGGGGAGTCCCCCTCTTTCATGTCCCTTATGTCGCGCTTGTCGTAGGCCTGGTAGCCGTACTTGCCGTCCTCGTCCTCTTCGTCGAAGACGGAGTCAGGATCGTCTCCTCCTAGGATGTCTTCCAGGGGTGAGCGTTCTTCTTCCGTGAACTCCTCCAGTATCCTGTGACATCCTGGAACTATGCCGCCTTCGTCATCCGGGGCGTCGTCCCTGTCAGGACCATCTTCAAAGGTGGCGCCGTCATTGTCTACTGCCTTGTCGAAGGAGATGCCTTCATGGGGGCAGGTGCCGTATGTATGGTTGGGAATGGGAGCGTCATTGACGTTCCCGCATCGTGGGACTCCGCCCGTCAGGGCGTTATCATCTCCTCTTTCCTCGAAGGGATCTCCCTTGGAAGACGGGCCTCCGTTTGCAGGGGCGCCGGAGCATGTGGAGCTGAATGTGATTGCTGTGCCGGTTGTACTGGTTGTGGAAGAGCTGCCTGTGGCGAAAAAGCCGCCATTGCATGTCTGGCTGTTCATATTATGTAGCATGGTTTTTTGTTTTTCTGTATCGTTTATGGGTGAATATCTAAGGTCGCTCTGCAGGGCAGAGTGTAAAAAAGGAGCCCCGCCCTTGCGGGCGGAGCCAGGTATGCTGTCTAATGGGAATCGTTCCTTGAAGCCGATCCATTGTGGGGAAGCCTCACGGCTTTCCGTTTTCATGCGGGTAGCGTCTCACGCCGCTATGGGTTTGGCAGGAGCCTTCTTTGGCGAGGAAGCCTTGGTCCCTTCCGCGCCCTGGTCCAGGGCTGAGAAGGCCTCCAGAGCCTTTACGAGGAAGACGGTCCTGGCCGTCCTTATCGCGAAGACTGTGTTCCCTGACGCGAAATCCGCCTGGAAGTCGCATGAGGTCACTTCCTTGTCCTGGGGAGTGAGAATGCGAAGGTGGCAGGAAAGGTGGTGCTTTCCGCTTTCCTCCTTTCTGAAGGTGACTCCTTGCGTCTCAATGCGGAGGGCGCTTTCGGAAAGAACGCCCGAGGCTCCCTTCACGAAGTCTTTCCTCCTGGCGGAGAAGTCTATGCCCTGGGATAGGAACTCGCGCGAGCGCTGGGCAAGTGCGCAGGCGAGACTGGTGTTCTGGTCTAGTTCTTTAATTTGGGTGATTTTGTAATGATTTAAATTAATCATTTTTTAAAATTTAAAGTTGCTTAAAATAACTAACCATAGCCTTTTTAGGGGCACCTATGCGCTACTCCGTCCGGGTGGTTTGGCAGCCCCCATGGCTGCTCACTGCCACCCCGTATGTTTGCACTCTCCTGCATAGGGGAAAAGAGTGCTGCAGCCGGGGCGTGGCTGCGTGGAGTCTGGAGTGGAGAAAGAAGGCTCTCCGTGGCCTTGGGCCCTGCCACATGCCGTGGCGAGACCCCTGGAACGCATGCGTCCCCTTTCGGTGCGTTAGCCGGCACCAGGGCTTTCAAGGAAACAAAGTGGCGATTAGCCTGCGTGGGCGGACCTGTCCTTTGGGGCGGGTTTCCCATGGGCGTCCCATATGGGCGCCTTGGCTAAAAGCTGCGTAAATAAATAAAGGAATATACGGCCTCTGACTGCCTATGTCGTGGAATGGATACGGCCTGTCCCGTCCTCGAAAGGGGGCAATCCGGCAGGGCGTAATTCGCCCGTTGCGTATATTGATAGGATAAAAAAAAGACAGTTTGTCACGCGCGGTTGGATATGATACTCTATTCCTGCAAAATGGGCGGGAGTGGGCCCGTCTGGGCGCACCAATCCCGTGCGGCAGGGTAGGTGTCTTGCACCTTCAAGGCTTGCACAGCCTTTTGGAAGCCAGGCACCAGGACCGTCGTATCATATCCCAAAAACATTAGATATTCAAAAAAAGGTGAAAGCCACCATGCAGCTTGTTTTAAGAGAGAGAGTTAAACGATACAGATACCGTGCGCTTACCACTGGCCCCGGGGCAGGGGTGTGCCCTCGCGTCCCGGGAATGCCATGGGCATGCCAATTGTTTCTGGCATGGCCCGGACCCGCTGTGGAGACGGGCCACTCAAAGAGGGGAGAGTGTCCTCGCGGAATCAACCTCTCTTGGCACAGCACTGTCAATGAACTTGCTGCCGGCAGGCCAGGTGGCGAAAAAAGCGACAGCAATAATATGTACGGAAATTCCTAAATTTTGTTTCAGGACGTGTGAAATTTCCTTTGGAAAAGTTTGTGCAGAGTCAGTCGGAGAATAGATATGTCAATCCAATTGGCTGATATATAGAATGTTGCTAGCAAAAAGGAAAAGGCCCCGATGTAGGAGCCTTGGACTGGAACGGACTTTTTTTTTCGCATCCGCCTCCCAATATGCATAGCCTGTCTGCCGCTTCGGGTTATCGGGTTCGCCCTTTTCCGGATTGACACATGTGTGGCGACAGGACAGGTTCCTTTTGCGCCGGGCGCTATCCGTGCATGGTAAGGTCTGAAAGCGCGGAGCCCTCGATTACGCGGGCCCCGATGGGGGAAGGATTGTCCTTGAAGTGGACGAACTCCATGGTGTTCTGCGTGAACTTCTCTCCGGTTGACTTGTCGGTCACGTATACAACATAGTAGATGGCGCACCAGTCGTCCACTATCAGAATCTTTCAGGACAAAAACATCATTTTCGGTTCAGTCCCTTTGATTTTTTCCAGCAGTTGCTAGCTGGCTTTCACAAAAGGACTTCCTCCCCGGGGAAGAATTTCTCAAAGAACATTATGTAATATATCGGCATATAAGTAATTCCGCCTATTGTTTTAACATCTATTTCATTTGAAAGCACCACAGCAGAATCGATATGGTATTCTGTAGTCGAAAGCATTCCATTGAGGGCACTATGGACAGTGTAGTCTCTTCCTGATTTTATCTTCAGCGGAAGGACTCTTCCTCCTTGGACATCATCTATCAAGAAGTCAACTTCTCCTTTCTTTCTATTGTCGTAATAATAGAGTTTATGCCCATGGGCTTTTAATTCGCTAGCGACTACACTTTCGTATAAGGCTCCGAGATTAACGCTACGAATGTCATCCAAAATTGACCGGATATTAACTCCAAACAATTTATTGGTTAATAGGCCAACATCATTTAAATAGAGCTTAACGAGATTCTTTTTTTCTGACTGAGCCAAGGGAAATACAGGATTTGCCACCGCATTGACGTTTATAGCTATGCCGGAGGATATGAGATATTCGAATTCATTGTCATATCTGTCCAGTCGGTCGCCTTCCTTGTCATTGATTTCCTTTGCCACGATTCTTTTTTTATGGTTTTCCATTTGAGAAGGAATCATCTCATAGATTCTTCTTATGGAAAGCTTTCTATTGTTGTCTTTTTCATATTTTGTGGCATCTTCCTTATATTGTTCACTTATAGCCGATTGCTGTTCCCCTATCTTGACGATATTTCTCGTCTCAAGATACAAATTTACCGCATCTGGCAGGCCTCCGACAATTAGATATCTCCGGAAAAGATTCATTACATACCTGTGGGTTTCCTGATTAAGGCTATTTTTCGAAAGAAAGCATTCTCTCATATTATCAATTGCATCTTTCCCGACATTGTTAGCTATTAAGAACTCCTCGAAATCCAATTGATACATCTTTTTTCGAATTATGCTGCCGACAGGGACAGATGTCGTTTGTCTCAATTTAGGGCCAAGCAGACTGCCGCTCGCAATGTAACGGAATCTTCTTTCGTTGCTTAAGAACTTCAGCATTGTCAGGAATTGGGGATAATGCTGGATCTCATCCAGAAAGACAAGCGTATCGGAAGCATCTCCCATTCGATCTCCGGCTATGGTGCTTAGGATAAAATAGAATTCTTCTGTCTTGTGAATATTTCTGAACAATCCATCGCCCACGTCATCTTCAACGAAATTGATTTCGATATAGTTTTTGAACAGTTTTTGGCCAATTTCCCTTATTATGAAGGATTTTCCAATCTGCCTCGCACCTTCGATGATGAGGATTTTGTTTGAGTCTGATCTCAGGTACTCCTCTATGTCTTATCCTATCTTTCTGAATAGCATAATTACACTTTTCAATAGAAAAAAGCAAACGAATTTGACGCTTTTCAATAAAATCCGTGTCTGATAGGACAGACATGGAATTACAAAAAATGCCCAATGGTTCGCAATTCATCCAGCCACTTATAGAAGTGGGGGATTTCTTGCCAAATTTTGTTAAAATGTTTATATTTGTAAACAAGTGAAAGTCATGATTTGTGCCGGTCGCATTTCTGGCAGGCATGCTCTGAGAACATTGTCGAACATCCTCGGAAAATCTAGACTCATTAGATAGACCATAAAAATTGATTGCCATGTTAGTCAATCACTTTGAAATCAATAATTACAGAGCTGTCCGGTCCTTGAAGTACGATTGTTCAAATAGGATGAATGTATTTCTAGGTATAAATGGTGCAGGAAAGTCAACAATCCTATATGCGCTCAATACTATGATGTCATGGTTCGTCGCAAAAATGAAGAGCAGGGACGGCCGTGGCAAGGCGCTATCGGATTATGATATAACAAAAGGAGAGGATTACTGTCGGCTAAAAATAAACACTGGTAGCTGTGAATGGACTATCTTCAAGCAGCGCTCGACTGTAAGAGAGATGATTGACGAAAAGAGCGACTTCGCAGCATTGAGAGATTACACTGATGACGCAGTAAAGGCATATATGCAATCCGGTGAGAGTGATTCTCTCCCAATTTTCGCATTCTACGGGGTAGACAGGGCTGTTACATCCATTCCCCAAAAGCTTCATGGGAAAAAGTCCATGACTCCACTGGATGTCTTTGGCGAGGACATTGGCGACCATGTTGATTTTCGCTACTTTTTCGAATGGTTCAGGGACAGGGAGGATATCGAGAATGCTGAATATCGGAATGGTGGGACCTTCAAGCCGGATAGGCAGCTAAAGGCTGTCAGGCAGGCCATCCATACCATACTTCCGGAGTATGGCGAGTTGAAAGTACATCGCGGTCCTCAGTATTTTTCAATGACAAAGGATGGAAGAGAATTCAGGATAGAGAGATTCTCTGATGGTGAGAAGTGCTATATCACTTTGTTTGGAGATATTGCCCGGAAGCTTGCAATGGCAAATCCTGCCATGGAAGATCCTTTGAAAGGCCAGGGGATAATTGTCATAGATGAAATCGACCTGCATCTTCATCCATCGTGGCAGATGAAAGTGCTCGGACAGCTGAAATCTACTTTTCCAAACTGCCAGTTCTTCATTTCAACCCATTCTCCACAGGTCGTTTCCAGTGTTGATGCGTCGGATGGGGACAGGCTTTCCATAGTCAGGAACGGGGAAGTCGTCATATCAAGTTCAAAAACGTATGGCAAGAAAACAGACGAGCTGCTTTTAAAGGAGTTTGGCTTGCCAAACGTAAGGAACGAAATCGTCCAGAGCCATATCGACAAAGTATGGGATATGCTAGGAGAAGGAGACTATGGTAGCGATGAATACAATGCCGAGATAGCATGGCTGGAACATCATTTGGATGCTACTGATTCTGAGTTTCGTCACATTGACCTTCAAGTTGCCATTCTTAAGAAGGGAAAGGTATGATACATGCAGACAGGTCTTTGCCTTTGAAGGCGTTTGTCGATTTTGTTGACAGAAACAATCCTCATGAATGGAGCGCGGATTTTTGCCAAAAGGATCCTGAACTGTATCATGCTTGTCGCGACGAATTGCTCAGATGTCAGAATGGGATGAGTGCCTATACGGAAATTCCGCTAGAAAAAGATGGTAACATCCATATAGACCATTTCAGGAAAAAGGGGATCAGCCCTTTTAGACGTCTCATGTTCATCTGGAACAATCTTGTCGTAGATGAGCGAGACAACCATGATTATGGGGCGGGTCATAAAGATGACATGGTGAAGTCCCCTGAGGATTACCAATTGCTCATCAATCCGGTAGAGCCTAGCCCTGAAAGATATTTCTCGTATCTTGTTAATGGCAGGATGGTTCCTGCCCATGGACTTGGCGATGAAGATATCAGGAAGGCAAATTATACGATCTCGGTTTTCGGGTTGAATCATCCTACGCTTGTCAATATGAGACATGTTGTGATAGATTGTGTACTTGCGTACATCGCTGCTGGTTTTACTGGCAAGGAGATTCGTGATTCAATGTTCGCAAAAGGTTTCCAGACGGTTGTAGAATACGCCATATCCTGCCTTCCAAGGTAGATCATTCACTGGTCACTTTACTTTACTTTTCCGCACATCCTTTTTCTCATGATGCGATTTTACATTTGCCCCCGGCATATGTCTATATAGATGCAGGGCGTTTCCATTTCATTTTTATAGGAGATAGAAGCGGCATGACAGCCATATGACGTGGATGCTCCGTGTGGCAGCAATTAGTAGCACACCTTTTCACGTCTGGAATCATCCAGCTCCTAGTGAAGGAAGCAGTCCCTGTGGCACATGATAATACACGATACCAGGGACATCAATTTTTTTTTATCAAAAACCATGAACACATTAGGCAAGCTTTCATCAATTGCGCTCGTTCTCTCGCTTGTAGCGTGCGGAAACGTTAACAACAGGTACTACGGTCAGCAGAACCGTCCGGGACAGAATCCTCCGGAGATGAACTCATCCCGTCAGGGCCAGTATGGCCAGATGCCTGGTGGACAGGGCCAGTATGGTCAGTACGGCCAGGGACAGTACGGGCCTGAGCAGCAGAAGCAGAGGCTCGAGATGGTTTTGCAGTATTTCACAAAGCACAAGCAGCTTTCTGTGAACAAGTATGCGAAGATGACCGGTCTTAGCCGCAATGCGGCCGAGGACGAGCTTGATGCATTCGCAAGGGACCATCGTTCGATCCAGAGCGTATCGAAGAGCGGCAGGAAGGTCTACATGAAAAGATAGCCTTCGCTTCGCGCCACGGCCCATGACCTAGGTGACGTGGCGGCTGGTTGCAATCATCCATCAAGGGGAGTGGCTCCAATGTCAGGGCTGCTCCCCTGATTGTTTTGTGGCAAGAAAATATAAAAAAAACTTATATATTTGCCTTGTTTCTTGCCTATGTCGGCAAGAAAATGTATATTGCGGTTGGAAACGTACATATATTATGCCCTGTAAATAGTAGAGATTGAGATATGGAATTCCTGTCAGTAAAAGCATACGCTGAGGCTAATGGCGTTGCAGAACGAACGGTACGCAATTATTGCGCTGAAGGCAAGATGCCGGGAGCGTTCCTTACAGGACGCACCTGGAACATTCCTGCCGATGCCCTTTTGCCAGAGCGCAAAAATGCCCGTAAGCCAAAGAATGCAGTCCTTCAGGCATTGCGCGAACAGAAGGAGATGCGCATGAAAGGCGGCATCTACCATCGCACACAGATAGACCTTACCTACAATTCCAACCATATCGAAGGAAGCAGACTCACCTATGAGCAGACTCGCTATATCTTCGAGACCGATACCATCGGAATCTCGGAAGAGGGGATACGTGTGGATGATGTCATTGAGACGGTAAATCATTTTCGCTGTGTAGACATGATTATAGACCATGGCTCAGATAAGCTATCCGAAGGATTCATAAGGAATCTGCACCGTGAACTTAAACAAGGTACATCAGACAGTCGCAGGGACTGGTTCCGGGTGGGTGATTACAAGAAACTTCCCAACGAAGTGGGAGGAATGCAGACCTGTCCGCCTGAGGATGTGCATAGGCAGATGAAAGCCTTGATTTCCGAATATAATATGAAGAAACGCCACGAACTTGAAGACATCATCGACTTCCACCAGCGTTTTGAGGCAATCCATCCGTTCCAGGACGGAAACGGCAGGGTGGGGAGGCTCGTGATGTTCAAGGAATGCCTGGCATCAGACATCGTGCCTTTTATTATTACCGACGATCTTAAGATGTTCTATTATCGGGGGTTGCGCAATTGGCCAAGGATAAAAGGCTTTCTTATGGATACTTGCCTCACTGCCCAGGACAGCTACAAGGCGTTACTGGATTATTTTGAAATCAAGTATCATATTTAGTTGATGGTTAGTAATTTAACTAAATCTATGCAATTTTGAAAGTCAACCTGTGTCTTTCACCTGAAGGTCAACATGTATTGGAAAATGGCGTTTTATTCGTCCAGAACTCGATGTTTTATTATCCTTGTGGAGGAATAAAAGCATATTTTTATGAATCATCGACAGGGCGGACAATGTTGTCAATCTCTGTGAGATGAAGTTCTACCAGAAAGAGTTCACAATTTACAGGGCTTATTTCCAAACACTCCAGAACAGGCAGGATCGCCTTGTCGAGGCCCTGCCAAGGCGCAAGGTTGTCCACTCCGTGCTCATTACCACCTACGGACTCACCTACAATGAGTACAGCGGATTCTTCCTCCGCACCCTCACCCTGGACGACCTGTTCTCGGAATAGGTCGTATGGCCGATAGCTAATCCATTTCTTGTCCAACCCGTGGGAGGACGATATGAACTGATGGATCAGTGGCTTGACTTCACTACCTTGTGCTTTCCTGACCAGGAGCTGACATCGATCCGGATGATCTCAACCCTGGAGAAGGACCCTTTGGCATACTTGTGCCCTATCTCCTGATCGTCAGGGGATAGCTTCTGGAGAATGAGGTCAAGGGCCTTCCACTTCTCTTCATCGGAAAGGTTTCGATATGCTTTCCCGAAAAGCACTATGCTCTCGTACTCGGTTGTGAACTTTGAAGGTAGGAGGTGCGTTCTTCCCACTACGCAGAATGACACTTTGCAGTTGGAGTCGATTATGCCAAGCTTCCTTCCCTCCGGTGCGCAGTGGATGTACAGGGAGTCTTTCCCGTCCCAGGCGTAGTTTACCGGAATCCCGTATGGCTGCCCGTCCGTATCAGACAGCGCCAGGAATCCGTATTCCGCTGTGCGAAGGAGATTGGTGGCTTCGCTCTCGTCCATTAGCCTGTCCTGCCTTCGGACGCTTTCGTTTGAGTAGATCATGGTCCTTGCCTTTTGCCGTTTATCGGTTTCCCGGGCAGCCGTCTTCCATGACTGGTGCTAATGCTTTTAGTCCCGGCTTTGCCATTGAAGGTCACTCCGGGTGCCGCACTGCAAAAATACGCATTTGCGATGAGATTGCAGTGGCATCTGTGTTTCCTCTATGCATCCATGCCGGAGGTAGCAGGGCAGTATGGGGCGGACTCCAAGGACTGTCAGCGTTTCTTGGCGGCTTTGGGATCTCTGGATGATAACTTCCAGACGGCCAGGCAGCTAAGGGCGAAGACAAAGAGGAATTCTCCGACGAGCTTTGCAAGGGTGTCTACGGGCATCAGGGCATGGGTCAGCAGTATGACAGGGACTAGTATGACCCAGTGCCATATGTAGAGCTTTGTTATGCCGCGGCTGCAGAAGGTGGCGAACTCCCGGATTCTCATGCCTGTCCCGGGGCTGGCCTTGGAAGGCTTCCCTCCGGGGACTTCCGTCAGGAACGCCTTTGATACCAGGTGCAGGACGCCCAGCCACAGCAGTACGACTCCGAGGGTCCACGCCACCTGGATGAAGTCCATGTCAAGGTAGGTTGTCGTGTAGAAGTCCCTTATCTCACGTCCGGAGAGGATTCCGATGACGGATGCTCCCACAAGGGCTATGATCCCTATGGTCATGGCTGAGAAGTAGAGTTCGTCCTTGTTCTTTGCCCCTTTGAGCTTCTCTCCGAAGAATATTCCGGCAAGCGGGAAGGGGAGCCACTGCATGAGTGGGAACGATGTGAAATCGTTCTGGTATGCAAAGAGCCCGACAAGATACTTTGGTATGAAGGAGTCGTCGCCGATTTCAGGGACGGCCTGCGAAAGGAGAAGCAGGGCGAGCACTATGATGGCGCACCACTGCATCCTCATCCCCGTCTTTTTCACAAGTGAGAAGAAAAGGAAGGCCAGTCCAGCAAATGGCAGGATGTCGACGCAGAATATCATCGCAACGAAAAGGGGCCTTGTCTGCTCCCATCCCTGCATTCCGCTAAGGTACATTGCTGCCGGAATAAGGCTCCTGTAGAGGTTCAGAAGATATCCTATCGCAATGAGCTTGACGCCTCTTTTTGCCATGGAAGAAGGGTCTGAGTGGGAGGAGTACACCATTCCTATTCCCATGCAGAACATGAAAACGGGTGCTGCCAGCGGGGACCCCAGGAACTCGATGAGGCCCCTGGCCGGAGTGGACCCTTCGAGCCCCAGTGTTGAGTAGTCAAAGCAGTGGACAAGCACCATGAAAAGAATCGCGAGGAACTTCGCGAAGTCTATCTCGAACTCCCTTCCTCCTTTTGGCTTCTCCGTGGGGGATGTGGTGCTGCCGCTTTTGTCCGCGGCTGCCTTGCCGCGGGTCTCCGCGACTATCCTTATGTCCTTGATGTCCTTGTCTATGCCCATATCAGTTCCCATGTTCGTTCCCATATCTGTACTTAAATTTATTTGTTTATTTATTTATTACATATGTGTTTCCCGGTCAGTGTATTGTCAGTATCTGTATCCTCGTCAGTGCATGCGCATGTACCGGTGTCCCGGCCTACCATAGCGGAGTCTTTATCCCGAAAAGGAAAGCGCACCCTCTCAGCCTCACATCCATGGAGTCCTCCTTCCCGAAGGTGGAGCTCCACTGCGTCTCGACATACATGGATATCTTCTCCGAAATCCTGTAGTCCAGCCCAGCCGAGGCGTTGTACTGCAGGGCAGCCCTGCTGTCCATCGAGATGGTGGCGATGCCTTCTCCCTTCACTGCGGACGGAGTTGCGTAGAAAGCCATTCCACCTCCGGCGCAGAGGAAAGCGGACAGCCTTCCAAAGGGAATGCAGTATCCTCCGGAAAGCCCCAGGGCGCTCACTGAAAGGTTGCCCTCCCATCCGACGGACGTACCGTCCTGCGTAGTGCAGATGCCGTATCTTTCAAGGTGGCACGATGGCATGTCGAAGTATCCCCTTGAAAACCATCCCCCCGGGTAATCCGCCTGTATGCTGAAGGAGTAGCTGATGCTTTTCCCCTTGAGAGAAGCTCCTCCCTTGTACGGGACGAAGTATCCGGCTGCCGTGTTGCAGTAGAGCTTCACTTTTCGGGGGCTTTCGGCAAATGCCTGCTGGCGAGAAAGCGCAAGCGTGGCGCAGAGGTCTGCCGCCGCTCCTGCAAGGTGCTTCCTTCCGTATGCCGCCATCAGGGATTCCATGGCGCAAAAGTACGGCTGAAGGACGGATTGTACGCTTTCATTTTCTGCTAGAAAATGTACTATTTCGGAACTATTGGCGTATTTTTATGATATTTTCAGGATTTAATGCTACTTTTGGAACATGGAAAAGGAACTGTTCTGGGACTACGGGATATCATCCGACCTCGTGAAAAAGGCGGAGGATACTGAGACGCTCATCTGCGAGAGCGGGGAGGCTACCATCTGCGTCGACGTGAGGGAATACCGCCTTGGGAGGAACGGCATGTGCGTCGTCTTCGGCGGAGACATCTACAGGATAAGGGATGCTTCGCCTGATTTCCGGTGCAGGGTATATGCGATAAACGAGGATTTCATCTACAATGTCAACATCCCTTCTTTCACAAGGACGTACGTTTTCATAAGGAGGTACCGGCACTTGAGCCTCACCCCTTCGGAGAGGGAGGACTTCGAGCAGATGTACTCTTCGATGAAAAGGAGATACATCCATAGCGAGGGGACCTATCGGCGCGAGATAGCCCAGCACCAGGTGACGGCCCTCATCTACGATGTCATGGAAATCTACGCTAAAAGGGGGCGCCTAAGCGAGGAGACATTCACGAGGACCGACATGATCTACTTCGATTTCATAGCGATGGCTGAGAAGGAGTGCTACGTGCAGAGGGGTACGGCCTACTATGCGGACAGGCTCTGCATATCTCCAAGGTACCTCTCCCAGATATGCAAGGATATTACTGGACTTACTGCGAAGCAGTGCATTGACGACCTAGTGATCGTAAGCTCGAAGGTGCTTCTCCGTGAGACAACCCTGTCGGTGTCCCAGATATCGGATAGGATGAATTTCCCCAGTACGTCATTCTTCGTCAGGTTCTTCCGCAGGAATACCGGAATGACTCCGATGCAGTACAGAAAGGACGGGAATCCGCTTGAGTAGCAAGGATGGGTGAAGTGATGTTTTTCCCATGATTGCCGGATAGGCATTTGCTTTGAAATGATCGGTCAAATTTACTCTGCCTAGTAATTTTGCCCTGCAAGTCAACTATCGGAGTTAGGGCCAACATTGCCTCAAAACGACCATGTTTGGCCCTGACTCAATGCGCGATGAAAAGACTCATTCCGCAATAGAAGTGCGTGTAGTGGGTTTTTACTCGTTATGACGGTTTCAGAGTTGGGGCCAACGTTGCTTAAAAATGACCATGTTTGGCCCTAGTTTGATATGTCTTTGAATAACTGATCCATAGTCACGACACCGTGGAATTCGCTTGAGTATATCCCTTCAGAAAGCCCTTTTGTGGTTACTAGAACAGCTTGTATGGCCTTTTCGCATTGCATCTCTTCAGAGAAAGCGCTTATTCTCCTTTCTATTTTGTCCCTTTCTGCACGGTCAAGGGTATACATCTTATCACTGTACTTCATTTCGCATATGTCTATCACACCATCTGCTCTATCGATAATTAGATCAATTTGTGCCCCTTGTTCCCTTTTATTTCCAACCATCTTACCGACTTTTTTCCAAGAATAGTACTCAATCCTCATCACCTGGAGTCCAAGTGCATAGATGATTTCCCATACATGTAGAAGGCAGACTTTCTCAAAAGTCAATCCGTACCAGGCTTCCTGCTGGCTACTATGAAGCCCTTTCCTCCAGAAAGCTTTGTCTGTACTCGGTTTTATACAGAACTTGTGATAAAATAGGACATATAGGTCTACAAGCTGGTAGATTTCCGAGTTCTTCAATTTCCCATTGTAGTATTTTCGCAGGAAATCGCACTGCACGAGGTCCTCCAGCAGTTCTGTCGCATGGCTGTTGCTTGGCATCTTCAGAGAATGGAGTATCTCCTGCCGTGTCATTCCCTGCCCCTTGTCGGCGAGGAGCTTTATGACGGCCATGTACTTTTCCGGATTCCTGAAGATGGACCTGAAGAGATTCTGGTATTCCTCTCTCATTTCATGATTTTCACCAAAGAAAAGCATGTCAATGTTCTCGGCAAGGCTTTTCCCCATATCAAGGAAGTTCAGGTAATATGGCACCCCTCCGAATACCATGTACGCCTGAAGTATCGCTTTCCTGTCCCAGAAAGAATTCCTGCTTTTGAAATATTCCTCGCATTGATGAAGATTGAATGGTCTAAGATGGATTTCGTGTGTTTTCCTGGCATGAAGGCCGCCCTTGTTCCTCAGGACCTTGTTTACAATCCACGATGTAGCCGAGGCGCATATTACCAGCATCACATTGTCGTGCCATGCGCAGACACTGTTCCAGAAATGCCCGAGTGCTTTGACAAATCCCGAATTTGGCGTGTCAAAACAGGATATCTCATCCAGAAAGATTACGCATCTGTCTTTTGAAGACATCTTTTCGGACAGGATAGCGGAAAGCGCCTGGAACATGTCGAGCCAGTTTTTAGGCATCTTTCCCTCATATCCTTTCTGGACAAGGGAATCATAGAAAGCCTTCTTCTCTTCGTAGGGAGTTCCTTCGATTATTCCTGTTGAGTAGAAATCAAACCTGTTCCTGAAGAACTCTTGCAGGAGGACAGTCTTTCCTATTCGCCTTCGACCATACACAACAATGAATTCAGGTCTTCCGCTATTATAGAATTCCGAGAGCTGGGCAAATTCATTTTCTCTTCCTACAATTTTCATCGCAGTCTTTAATTTTTGCATTAGTTTGGGCCAAAGTTAGTGAAAAATAATCATGTTTGGCCCTAGCTCTTTGGAAAAAATCAGTACCTAATTTTGCTATATAGTTGATTATCAGATGAATTTTGTTTCGATAATATTTTAAGAGTCTGGGCCAACGTTGCTTAAAAACGACCATGTTTGGCCCTAACTCCGATTTGATTATGGATTGTCTATTCGTTCTGCTGAATGTTTGACACTTTCCTGCAGGGAATTGGCTGATGCCACTTTCAACAGGACAGCCAAATGGGATATTTTCCATGGAACAGATGCCATGGGCTCCCGTGAAGGAATGACCTTCTATTTCTGAAAATGGCAGTTATCCATTCACATGTCTTTATATGCCTTTTGGATGGTTTTATGTTTGATTTGTCGGCCCACTTTCCTAACTTTACGCAGTTTTGGGAATGGACAGAGGACGGATGCTTGGGGATGGCCCTTTCGGTGCGCATTTCGCTTCGGCAATGCCATGAATTGAATCAAGGCGCAAGCGCCTCTACCGATATTGCATTGCAGGGATGCCATTTTGGCTTACTTCTATTTCTGCACGGGCGATCCTTGCTTTCCTTGTCACCTTCCTGTAGATAGATTGAGGATTGCACAAGTATCGCGACAGGTCCATATCGGCTGTCCGGGGAAAGGATCTGCAGGCTCCCTGACGGGCCCTGTAAATCCTTCTCAGAAAGAGACCTTTCCATCTATAATTTTATTGCGATAAGGCAGCGTAAATACTTTTATTTCACATAAGTCACATGGCGCTTTCATTAAAGATTGAGTACACTCCGGTCGTAAACCTTGCCATTCAGCAGAGCGGCATTCCGGTAATAAGGGATGTGATCCTTTCCCTGCCGGAGGGGGAGCAGGCGGTATCAGACCTTGTGGTGACCTTTTCCTTCGACCCGCAGTTCGCCGAGCCCCTCCAGATGCACGTTTCATCTCTGGAGCCGGGATCCAGCGAAAAGGTATCTCCCACTGATGTGAAAATGAAGGTGGAGTACCTCTCGACCCTTAGTGAAAGGGTGGAGGGAAGGATCTGCGTGAAGGTGACTTCGGGTGAGGACGTCCTCGCCGAGGATTCGCAGCCGATATCGGTCCTTGCTTTCAACGAGTGGCCAGGAGCCGGAGTGCATCCCGCCCTTACCGCTTCGTTTGTGACTCCCAACCATCCATCCGTCCAGGGAATCCTGAGAAAGGCCAGCGACATCCTGGGGCAGTGGACGGGCAACCCCTCCCTTGACGAGTACCAGTCAAGGGACCTCAACAGGGTGAAGAACCAGATGGGTGCAATATACGAGGCCATCCGCCAGGTGGGGATTTCATATGTGAGCGTGCCCGCGAGCTTCGAGGAAAGGGGGCAGAGGGTGCGCCTCTGCGGAGAAGTCCTCTCCATGGGAATGGGCTGCTGCTTAGACCTTGCGTGCCTTTATTCAAGCTGCCTTGAAGGGGCGGGCCTCCATCCCATAATAGTGCTTGTGAAGGGGCATGCGTTTGCAGGCTGCCACCTCGTGCAGGAGACTTTCGCGGACACCGTGAACGATGACGTCTCAATCCTTACGAAGAAGGCATCCGACGGCATTAGCGAAGTGATGCTCGTTGAAACTACGGCCCTCGTCCTGGGAAAATCGGAGCCTTTTGACAGCGCCGTATCCAAGGCGAGGAAGTATCTCCTGGAAAGGGGCGACGAGTTCATATGCTCGATTGACATCCGGAGGGCAAGGCTCTCCCACATACGCCCTCTTCCGCTCAGGACTGACGGGGGCATTGACACAGAAGCTGCAATTGAAGGCTCATCCCGCACCTGGGAGGCTCCGAAGGATGTCTCCTCCCTCGACCTTGTGGATCCAAACACCCCTGAGAGCGTAGGGAAGCTGAACCTATGGGAGCGGAAGCTGCTGGATCTGAGCCTTCGCAACAACCTTCTGAACTCACGGATGACAAGGGACACCATCCAGGTGATGTCCTCGGGCCTCTCCACGATAGAGGACAAGCTCTCCGCAGGGAAGGATTTCCAGATATGCCCGATGCTGCAGGAGTACTCCATTCCGCAGACCGATTCGAAGATATTCCCGACGATAAAGGAGGCGGACTCCCTGTACGGACTTGTAAGGAGCGAAGTCGACTCCGGAAGGCTACACTCCTATCTTGACGAGGACAGGACAAAGGCGGCGCTAAAGCACCTCTACCGCTCCTCGCGCCTTGCGATGGAGGAAAGCGGAGCCAATACCCTCTACCTTGCTATCGGAATGCTGCGCTGGTACGAGACATCAGCATGCTCCAGGCCCCACTACGCCCCTGTGCTCCTATACCCTGTGGAGCTCGTAAGGCGTAGCGCCCAGTCTTCCTATGTGCTTAGAGGAAGGGACGAGGACGTGAGCATGAACATCACCCTCCTGGAAATGCTCCGGCAGTTCTTCGGGATAAGGATTGGCGGGCTTGACCCTCTTCCCAGGGACTCTAGCGGAATAGATGTTTCCAGGGTGTTCTCCACCATACGCCAGGGTATAATGGACCGAAAGGGCTGGGACATAGAGGAGCATGCCATAATAGGGATTTTCTCCTTCAGCAAGTTCGTGATGTGGAATGACATCCACAACCACTCCGATGTGCTTCGTGAAAGCCCCATAGTATCTTCCCTCATAGACGGTGTCGTCGATGAGAGGGTACTGTCCGGCGAAGAAGGGAAAGCGGTCGAGGATATAAGGCCCGGTGAGATAGCTCTTCCAATAAGCGCGGACTCATCTCAGCTCGAGGCCATACAGTCCGCCATGCAGGGCAGGAGCTTCATCCTTCACGGCCCTCCGGGAACGGGAAAGTCCCAGACCATCACAAACATCATTGCGAACGCCCTATTCAGGGGGAAGAGAGTGCTTTTCGTGGCGGAGAAGATGGCGGCCCTCGAAGTCGTGCAGAGACGCCTCGAGGAAATAGGTTTGTCTCCATTCTGTCTTGAACTGCACTCCAACAAGGCCAAAAAGAGCGCGGTGCTATCCCAGCTGCAGAAGGTATCAGACGTATCCAGGGCGAAGTCTTCCTAGGAGTACGCCTTCATAGCGAAGAAGACGGCGGCCCTCAAGGATGAGATGGGCGCATTCACTTCAGCCCTTCACAGAAAGCACCCTAGCGGATTCTCGCTGTATGACTGCATTGCAGGGTACGAGACCCTTCCTAAGGAAAGCCCAGAAATGAAAGGGGAGTTCGGCGATGTGGATAGGGACACCCTTCATGAAATGGAGTCCGCACTCTCCGAATACATCGCCGCATGCTCCGTTGCCGGCGATCCTTCAACCCATCCGCTGAAGGGGGTCGGTCTTTTGGAATATACTCCAGGTGACTACGCCGGAATGCTTGACCGTCTTGTGGTTGCGTCAAAGGATCTTTTGGATGACCCTGTGTTCGGGGGAGAGGTGACCGGACTAAAAATGAAAGGCTCTCCTGCAACCACACCTGAAAAGGTAAAGGCTTTCGGGGAACTGGCAAAGGCTCTTGCATCGGGAAAGAATCTCGACTGCAGGATCCTTGCCTACGACTCGGTGACAAGGAAGACGGCAAGGAGGAACCTCCCTCGTCTTAAGGAATATTCCGCCTCCATTCAGGATTTGCTTAAAGTGAGCACGGAAAAGGTGCTGGAAAGTGAGCCCGGGGCCCTGTCGGCAACGCTTGGAGCCTCGTACGACAAGGTGAAATCCAAGGGAAAGATCGGTAGGCTGTTTTCCATGCGTTCTCTCCGCAGTGAGTTCTCGGGGTATGTGAAAGACGACATAAAGCCTTCCCTTGAGAAGATAGGATCCGTTGCGGATGCTTTGAGAAGATATGCTGCCGCCAGCCAGAACATCGAGAATGCCGACGGCTTCCCTCCTTCATTTGACAGGGAGTATTTCGCTAGAAAGGGCTCATACGAGGCCTTCGAGAGCAGTTTCGATGCGACCGACAGAGTGTTTTCCCTGCTTTGGAACACCTGTGACAGTACTTCGGGGCTATATTCCGCAAGGGACACTCTTTTGCGCAGTATAGGAGGCGATGTGGACCTTTTCCTTGAAAAGGGCGCACCGGCTCTCAGGGCATTTTCAAGAAAGGCTGACGCCTTCATCGAGGCTGAGGGGAAGGTGAGGGCAGCCCTCGAACCCGACATGTCCTATTTCGAAAATGGGACGAACGACAAAGCTTCCACTGATACTTCCATGCCTGCGGACCCTTCTTCACTTGATTGTGTCGAGAGGGCCTGTGTCCTTTCAAGGCGCTGGAGGCAGGGAATCTCGTCTCTAAGGGACTGGACTCTCTACAACAGGAGCAGAAGGAACCTCTTTGAGAAGGGGCTTTCCGGTGCCGTGCTCCTATGTGAAAACGGAGAAGTGAAACCTTCAGGGCTCAAGGACGCCTTTTGGAAGGGGTTCTTCCTCTGCTGCGCCGAAAAGATGATTTCCGAGGACGGGGATCTGCCGTATTTCAGCGGAGTGATGTTCGAACAGAAGATAGGGAGTTTCCGGAAGTTCTCTGAATGGCTGCAGGATCTCACCCGTCAGGAAATCCTTGCAAAGGTGTCTTCGACCATTCCCGACCTTCACAGGGAGGCTACGCAGACTTCCGAGGTGGGCATCCTGCAGAAGAACATCCGCAACGGCTGCAGGGGGACTTCGCTTCGGCGCTTCTTCGACCAGATTCCACATCTTCTTCCAAGGCTCTGCCCCTGCATGCTCATGAGCCCGCTTAGCGTGGCGCAGTACCTTGACGCTTCGGCCACATCGAAGTTCGACCTAGTGATATTTGACGAGGCGTCCCAGATGCCCACATGCGAGGCCGTTGGCTCCATCGCCCGCGGAAACGCCATAATAGTCGTTGGCGACCCACGCCAGATGCCTCCTACGTCCTTCTTCTCCGCCAACACCTTCGATGAGGAGAATGCGGACAAGGAAGACCTTGAGAGCGTGCTTGACGACTGCCTTGCACTCGGGCTTCCTTCAAGGTATCTTTCCTGGCACTACCGCTCGCGTCATGAGAGCCTCATTGCGTTCAGCAACTTCAACTTCTATGAAAACAAGCTCCTGACGTTCCCTTCCACCGACGACCTTTCCACAAAGCTCCACTACCGACATGTGGAAGGAGTGTACGAGAGGGGGTCTTCAAGGCAGAATAGGGAGGAGGCCCGCGCCGTTGTGGAGGAGATAAGAAGAAGGCTTTCCGATGACAATCTCTCCCGGTACAGCATGGGAGTCGTGACCTTCAACTCCAACCAGCAGTCCCTGGTTGAGGACCTTTTGGGAGACATGTTCGCATTCTATCCGGACCTTGAGAAGAAGGCCCAGGAAAGCGATGAGCCGATATTCGTAAAAAACCTCGAGAACGTACAGGGTGATGAAAGGGATGTGATCCTCTTCTCCGTGGGATACGGCCCCGACAGGAAAGGGGTGGTGTCTGTGAACTTCGGACCGCTCAACAGGGAAGGCGGATGGAGAAGGCTCAATGTGGCCGTATCCAGAGCCCGCTATGAAATGATGGTGTTCTCCACCCTCACTTCAGACCAGATAGACCTAAACCGCACATCCGCCGAAGGAGTTGTCGCGCTGAAGCATTTCCTGGAATACGCTGAAAAAGGAAGAAGGGCTCTCCTTTACAATACGGCCCAGAGTGAAAGGACCGAGGATGAATTCCTTCTGCATGTGGCTGATGCCTTAAGGGGAAGGGGATTCACTCTTGATACCAACGTGGGATGCTCCGGATACAGGGTGGACATTGCGGTCGCCGACCCTTCCTCTCCCGGAAAATACTGTGTGGCCGTCCTGTGTGACGGATACAACTATGCTTCCGCAAAGACTCCGAGGGATAGGGAGATAGTCCAGATGCAGGTCCTCTCCCGCCTAGGATGGAAAGTGGTAAGGGTATGGGCCCTCGACTGGTGGGTAAGTCCCGAAAAGGCCCTTGACACCCTTGTGAAGAATATAGATGAAGCTATCAAGCAAGGCAAAGGCGACGGCTATGAAACAGGGCTGTCCAGCGCACCTGACGCTGCACCGTCCATCCTTAAATCCACTCCTGGTACAGCTGGTCCAGATCAGGAAAATTGTGGCTTCCAAGGCGTGTATGGTGTGAGTGGAGCCAGCGGTTTGGCAAAGCTCGATGCTGGTGCAGGTGATGGTACTGCAATTGTTGATAGAAAGGAAGTTGCGGCTTCTGAATCAAATGGGCGCGAATGGGAAGGAAGTGAAGAAAAGACAGATGATGGGAAAGTGAATGAGGGAGAAGGAGTTGATGGAAATGTGAATGATGGAAACGGAGCCAATGGAAATGTAAATGAAGGGAGAGGAGCCAATGGGATAGGAGTGGAAGGGAATGTGAATGAAGGGAGAGGAGCCAATGGGATAGGAGTGGAAGGGAATGTGAATGAAAGGAGAGGATCTAATTGGATAGGAGTAGAAGGGACAGTGAATGGGGAAGAAGGAGCTGATGGAAATGTGAACGAACGGAATGTGGAGGCTAGCGCAGTTGCGAGGAATGAGTATGCCGAGAAAGTGGACGAAAGCGCAGCAGATGTGAATGTTGACGCCAACGCGGCCGCAGAAAATGCTGATAAGGGGATATCTGAGTCGAGCATGCCAGATCTGAAAGCGGATGCCAGCACTCCCAATGTGAAAGTGGATGTGAACACACCTAATACAACCAATGGTGGAGTGGATGGACATTCTCTGGTGAATGGCGGCAATCCTTCATCTGCGTCACCCGATTCCGATATCCTTGGTGAAATCGCTGGCATAAGGCACATTCCCTACCGCAAGGAGCAGCGGACATATCCGGGTCTTCCTTCCTCCAATGCCCTCAAGGACGTCAGAAACCGAAAGTATCTGGCCGAGTGCATCCTCCGCATTGTCGAAACCGAGGAGCCCATAAAGGAAGGGCTTCTGTACAGGAGGGTGGCTTCCGCGTTCGGGTTCGCTAGGGCCGGGGACAACATCCGTCAGATAGTGAAGGACCTTCTTCTGTTCCTGAAAATCCCCTACACGAAACTCTCGCCTTCGGGTGAGCTTGTGTACTGGAAGAGCGCGGACAACATCGAGCGGTACGATTCGTTCAGGACCCGTGGGGACAGGATAATAATCGACGTCCCTTACGATGAGCTCATAAATGCCGCCTTGTATGTCCTCGCAAGTGACATAGCCATTCCGAAGGACGACCTTGTGAAGGCGGTAAGCAACCTGTATGAATTCCAGAGGATAGGCCCCAAGCTGTCTGAGTACATAGAGGAGGCGATAGATGTCGCCGTCAAAAAGGGGATGATCCTGGACCAGGACGGTACGATGGTGTACCGCGGCTAGGACTGATTGTAAGAAAAGACATTCATTTGGCATGGAGCTGGAATACGACCTCATACTTCCGATCGGAATATCCGGTAGCGGCAAATCCACCTGGGTAAGGACGCTGCCAAAAGAGTATGCAGTAGTAAGTCCCGATGACATAAGGAGGGAGCTGACCGGTAAGGTCTCATCCCAGGGGTGCAACGACGAGGTGTTCCAGATAGTCTATAGCGAGCTTGACCGCATACTGTGGGATGGCGGCAGGGCGGTGCTCGATGCCACAAACTTGAACACGGTGCAGAGGAGGACACTCCTTGACCACCTTGCCGAAAGACATCCCGGAATCCGCATCGGCTACAAGCTTTTTCCCCTGGATGTCGATGAATCCCATGAAAGGATACTTAAGGATGTGGCAGCCGGAGTGGACAGGGCATACGTCCCGTATGAGGGATTGGCAAGGCAGGCGCTGATGTATGGCAGGGCCATTGAGGACATCAGGGAAGAGCCGATGGAGGAGATAGGGGAGTAGGAAGCAAGACTGTTGGCGTGTCGGTCTTCAATTCTTTCTACCCCTACACATATGAGTTATCAATCAGGAATGATGATATGATATCGTGCAGGAGTTTGTTCAGACCGGGATCCATTCCAGACCTTGTTGACGGTACAATTGAAAAGCCGCGCTTTCCGTAGAAGATACTCACTTCACATTTCTTTGATCCCATGCTTCCGGTCAGCCTTCTGCCATACTCAATGTCCCTGAATTCTGTGACGGTGATTCCGCGGTTCTGGACGTATTCCTGAAGGCTGTCGGATATCACCCTTATGCACTCTGGGACAAATACGGGCGCTTTCTCGGCTTTCTTCTTCTGCCGGAGCATCTGCCTTATTGCTTCGTAAGTCTTTTCGTCCGGGTCAAGTTCCTCACCAGGCTCTTTCTCTCCCGCATTATTACTGCTTTCTGCAAGCCGTTTTCTTATCTCCGGCATGGGTGAAGTGTCTTTACTCCGGAGATAGTCGTCTATCACCACGTTCTGTGGCTCGGGATTGAAGTAGGCGTCTTCATCTGTGCAGATGAAGCATGCCCTTGTTATGTCACAGGTGCATTCGTCAATGACATCTTCAAGCCCCGTCTCTGTCCGGAAGATGCTTATGAATTTCTTGTAGAATAGCTTGTATACCCCTGCATCGTGGCATCTTTCAGATAGCTGCATTACTACTTTCAGCCCGTCCGCACCGGGGGAGAGGTAGCATATCATCGTCCTTGGATCGCTCGTGATCTTTTTCTTCACTTCTTTTATGTCAAGACCGTTTTGGGGTATGTGGTCAAGGTCTATGATGAAGTGCTGGACATATTCCATGTTGGCGGTTTTCCTGTAGGATGGGGAGAATGATGCACAAATGAAGAAAGGAAGCATTTTCTTCTTTTCGTCATATGCGAACCCTTCAGATTTCTTGATAGCCCTGAGCTGCCTCGTTATTGTCGCCAGTGGAAGGGATGTGTCTCTGATTTTGGAAACGAGATCCTCCGCACTGATTTTTTCAAGGTTGTTGTTCCTAATGCTCATTCCGAAGGAAAAGGCCGCTTCAGTTTTCATGGATACGTATTTGTGTGAAATCAAAGTCAAGATTATGCATTAGTCGCTCATCTGTACATGGTCAAAAGAAATGTTATACATCTTCCTCATGTAGCATAAAGTGAAACATGCTCTAGGAGTATTAGAAACGGTATGAAAAGGTTAAAAACCTTAGTCTTAATCCTTCTTTTAGTGGAACATGCTCTCTGAGGTGACCATAACCTGTCCTGAACACGGCGATTTCAGAGTCTTAATCCTTCTTT
>Ga0065708_1039920_pt1 | contig 25105 bp, 19 predicted proteins | sample Hoacrofraction12_2_FD_59095 | JGI IMG/M metagenome (GOLD analysis project Ga0065708, IMG submission 59095) | Hoatzin crop microbial communities from Cojedes, Venezuela, sample from fiber fraction 12 v1 | ecosystem: Host-associated > Birds > Digestive system > Esophagus > Crop | place: Venezuela... | reverse complement strand
AAAATCCTGCATTTTTGGGGTATTATGCTCCGAAATAGGTGGGGGATTTTTGCCGTCTTGAGTGGGGTACTATGCTCCGAAATATGCACACATAGAAGTGTTAACTGCTATGGCTGAAAAAGGCTATGAAGCCACAAAAGACACCACTATGGCATTTTCAAGTTACAAAGAAGAATATGATTATTGTTTTTATTTTGGAATCAACGGTAATTCAGAATACCATCTCGGAGCTATGACTTTCTTGGGAAGAGGTATAGATATAACAGACCCTATACGCTGGATTGAATCTTTTATGGAATACTTTGGAAGATGTAGGAGAATCGCCTATAAACGCACAGTTAGTTCCTATACATACGCAATAGGCGATGAAGATTGTCCCCCGGAAGCTAAATTAGAATTGGGATATATGTACACCCATGGAGTTATTGTGGAGACAGATTTAGAGGAAGCTAAAACGCTATTAGAAAATGTAATTGCGACCACACCTGCTTCATCTGATTATGCAAAGGAAGCACAAAAAATTTTGAGCGGCCCTGTATTCAATCAATAACTTTAAGATTCATAAAATCGCAGAAGCAATAATGCGTTTACCACAGAAATTAGAGAAAGAATTTATAGAATTTATTAATGTATTAAAAAGAACAATTATGAGAAACTTAACGAAACTGAGTGTGGCTTTGGCATCAATACTGATGCTCACCGCATCGTGTGGCTCGGGCCAAAAGGGGAAACAGACGACGGACAACGACAGTTTAAAACTCGAAGAGTCCACAGTTCGCGGGGCTACTGACGATGTGACACAACAGAATGCGCAAGGGGCAAGTAACAATGATTACAATGATCCTAACCGCATCGCAAAGCTGATTGAGTGGTCTGAAACAATTTACAGAGCAACTCAATTGCCAGACACGACATTCAATGACTACAATGAAGAAGTTGAATATTATAAAAGGTACATTAAAAACGAAGGCTCAGATAAAACAGTTCTATGGCCAATCGTTCACTTGGGAACAATGTATTTCACTGGAAAAGGAGTTAAACAAAACTTCTACGTGGGTGCTTTGTGGTATCTAAAAGCAGCAGCAAAAAATGATCCTGATGAATATGCGTCCCTATTGGCGGGATATATACTCTCCCACGGGCTTTTTGTGGACAAAGATTTAGAGAAAGCTAAAGATTTGTTAGTGCCCAAAAGATATGACATTACTGTTGGTTCTGCAGTAAAAGCAGTCCTATTAGATTCTCCATATAAAGAGGAAGCCATGAAATATTTGAATGCTGCTGAACAAGGAGATACTGAAGCACAATATCAAATAACCCAATGCTACATGGAGGGATCGGGTGTTGAAGAGAATCATAATGAAGCGGAAAAATGGTGTATGAAAGCTGCAGAGAATGGAAATACCAAAGCACAATATATGGCCTACGTATTGTGTCGTTATGATGACTATTATAATAGAGCCAAATGGTTGAAGAAAGCTGCTGATAAGGGTTCTAAAGACGCTATTTTTGAGATTGAGATTAGAAAAGCATTTGCTGAAGAAGGTGACGAAGATTCGAAAAAGGTTTTAGAAGAACTAAATAAACTTCAATAACAAATACGCCTATAACGAAACCGTATTAACTGGCGGCCCTTGCCATGGGGAAGATGACGGCAAAAATCTAATGTCATCTTTTCACGGCACGTAGAAATAGGAGTGCCACTCGTCTCTCCTATTTCTACTTACAAAGACTGACTCAGACGAAATTACTAATTTAGCAATATAAAGATTATGAAAAGATGTCCTAAATGTAATAAGGTATTAGATAACGACTCTGCAAAATTCTGTAGATATTGCGGCAGTCCACTGCCTGCGGCTGACGAAAAGAGAAATACAGAGGCTGCAGAAAATGAGCCTGTCAATAGACCGGGAACTGACAAGGAAAAGAATGAAACCAAGGGAAATAAAGAAAATATAGAAAACAAGGAAAACAAGGAAAATAAGGAAAATAAGGAAAGCAAGGAAACTATAAATCAACCATATCAAGACAATGGTATTGAGATAAAAGAAACAGAGCCTGACAACAGAGTTCCTAAAAAACAAAATGCGGCTAAATCGTATTCATCTTCATCAATGCCTAAGGGAATAATTAAAATTGTAGGAGGAATAGCTTTACTTTTAATCGCCGGCTTAGGAATATATAAATATAATCAGTCTCTTGGAAAAGAAGGTTTACCAGGAGAAAACGACCCTGATTTTCCCAAACACATAGCCATTCTTACTTTTATGACAGAAATAGGCTATGAAGCCACAAAAGACACCTCTGGAGTATTTCCCAACTTCAAAGAAGAAAAGGAGCATTATATTTCAAACACAAAAGGGTATGCCAAATATCATCTTGGGGCGATGTATTTCTTGGGAGGAGACAGTTTGAAAAAAGACTATAAAGAGGCCGTTTCTTATTATAAAAAAGCGTTACAACAGGATGATTATTCCTATGATGCAAAATTGGGATTGGGATATATGTACACCTATGGAGTTCTTGTGAAAAGGAATTTAGAGGAAGCTAAAAAGCTATTAGAATATATTATTGATCACGAATCAAGTTTTTATTATCATCATAAGATAGCAAAAAACATTTTGCACGATCGCATATATAAGGAAGAATTTATGCAATACCTTGAAGATGCCAAAGAAGGAAAGGATAGTGTAATGTATGAGATAGGACGATGCTACGCTTATGGTATAGGCGTTGAAAAGAATCGCGATTCAGCCTTAGTATGGTATCTAAAAGCAGCAAACGTTAAACATGCTGAAGCACAATTTGAGGTTGCAGATTTATTATTTAGATATAAAAGAGATTATCAAAAGGCTGCCGATTGGGCAAGTAAATCTGCCGCACAAGGTAACCCTGACGGAAAAGCTCTATTAGAAAAAATACAAGATAGAATAGAATGGGAAAGGGAGAGAATGGAAAGGGAAAAAATGCCTAATTCAAATGGAACAACAAAAGGGAATTCGAAAGCTGATAAACCTAAGGCACGTAGCTATCTTAAAGATCGGCGATAGGACATTCTCATCGATTGAAGAGGTGAAGCCTCCTCTCCCCCATCATAAAAATTGCGGGTTTTGCAGAATAAGCGGGCAGTAAGAAAGTTAATTTTTGTAAATAAATTGCATTTCGAGCATACCAATTGCATTTCGAGCAAACTCAAATGTTAAAAGCAGGAAATAATTTCATTTTCCTGATGCCTATAAATAATTTTTTATTTAACTTTGCGCCATAGAAGTTGCTGGAAAACAGTGCTGATATGAACAATAATAAAGATATTACCTCGCCTAACATCCATATATATAAATATGTGGTGACCCTCTTCTTTATCCCAAAATAACTGTTTACCCGCATTACTACCCCACCCTCCAACAACAATAGATATGACAGACAACAATGCCTTGAAATGGTTTCCCATGAGAGTAACCTACAACAGGGAAATGAAGATAAAGCAATTACTCGACGAGATTGGCATCGACAATTTCGTGCCTATGCGCTATACCATCACCGGAGAGGGGGCAGAGAAGAAAAAGAAGCTCGTGCCGGCAATACACAATCTCATCTTCGTCAAGTCAAGACAAGAAACCCTCACAAGCCTGAAGATGACACGCAAGGACTTTGACAGTATGCGATACATCGTAAGACCGGGGGAAAGAGAAGGAGAGAAAAAGATACTGTGCGTTCCCGACAAGCAGATGGACAACTTTATGAGAGTGGCCTCTGTTACCGACGACAGCGTGATGTTTCTTGACTATTGCGACGGAAAGAAAGACCAAGGCGTGAAAGTGAAAATCATCAGCGGCAATTTCGCCGGCGTTACTGGCGTGGTGAAAAGAATAAAGAAAAACAAGCACGTGGTGGTGTACCTCGAAGACCTTGCGGCAGTGGTGATAGCATATCTGCGCAGCGACCAGTTAGAGGTAATCGACGAGAAGGCATGCGGATAATAAACCTTTAAGAAAATAATTAATAGAGATATGGAACATTTAATAGCAAACTCTGGAATCCATTTCATCACTAAGGAAGTGGAATTCAACCCCTCCGAGCCACTAATCCTGGACAACGGAAGACCTCTTAAGTATTCATTCTGCGAATATGTCGATTTTCTGGAAAACATAAAAGTTTTCGACCTGTTGCATTACAACAACACCAAATCGGTATTTATTCCAGTAAACGAGCTGTATGCCATTTCCGATGGCGTCTCGCGCAGAAACAACGGAAGGGAAGTCATCGACATCACCGGAATGGTGGAGATGAACCCGGAAAAAGACAGCGACTTCTTCACTAACTATACCGACGAGAGCGAAGAGATGTTCAACATCAACAAGCTCGACTCCTTCAGGGTTAGAGACGAGGAAAACCCGAGGATGCAAGTATCGGCATTCAGTTTGCTCCTTGACAAGTGGCTCCCGATGCCAATGTTCAGAAGGGAAATCGACGGCGTGTCGTCAAACGTGCCGTTGGCTTGGTGTCGCGTGAAGATAATGGAAATTGGCGAGGGGCAGAAGAAAGGATATATGAGATACAGGCTGGTATGGGCCTTCGACACCGCCACGGCACAAGATGAGCTGGACCTCTTCAGACCTTTCATCGACACAGAGATTGAGAAATCAGCGGAATTCGCATTGTGCAACAAAGCCGACCTCCTGCTGGAGTTTATGAGCTCAAGCACCGACTTCCACGCCTTCTCCGACTATATCGCAGCATTGCTGAATATCGACCTCACGAAAGAGCACGACAACAGATACAAGGCCTTCTATATATACTTTATTAATTTTATAAGGTTATCAGGGGCATCGCCGGAAGTGACTTTACACGACAATAAGGAGAAAGACATTTATGTTGACCTGGTGCTCGACATCGGCAACTCCCGCACCTGCGGCGTGGTCTTCGAGGAGAGCAAGTTCACAAGAGGAAAGATGCTCGCTCTGACAGACCTCACACAGCCCTGGATAGAATACGAGAACAAGACGTATGACATGCGCATAGTGTTCAGAAAAGCCGACTTCGGCAACGACATTGTGCTGAAAGAGGACATGTTCCAGTGGAAGAGTTTCGTCAGAATAGGCGAAGAGGCGAAAAGGCTGATTTATAATCAGTCGCTCGAAAACGACGGACTGTCGGAGAAAACCACCAACTACTCAAGTCCGAAGAGGTATCTGTGGGATGAGAAGCTGTACAGCGGACAATGGGAGAACCTCACGACTGTTGACGACCCGTATAACGTGAAATTGTCAAACAACGTGGCAATACCGAAGCTCTCCGACATGTTCAACGACGATGGAAGCTTCAACGGCGAAGGCTATAAATTCGAGGAAGGCTTGGAGCTGATTGACTTTGACAAGAAAGACTGCCACTTCTCGCGCGCCTCGCTGATGACATTCGCATTCATTGAGCTCTTCCAGCATGCCATAGTGCAAATCAACTCCATAAAGATGCGTGAGAAATGGGGCAACATCGACTGCCGCAGGTATATCAAAAACGTTATCATCACCTGCCCTACCGCAATGCCTTTGAAAGAGCAGATAAAATTGAGACAATGCGCGAAAGACGCTTTCGAGGCCGTAACGAAATGCAACCCCTGCATCCCCGAGGCCACAATAATACCCTCTGCCGAGACATTGAAAAACCTCGACGACTATGCCGAGCCGGGCAAGAGGGTATGGTCGTATGACGAGGCCTCTTGCTGCCAGCTGGTGTATCTCTATGCCGAAATAGCACAAAGATACAGCGGCGAGATATACAAGTTCTTCCAGCATAAAGGACACGTAAGGCCAGAGCTGAAGGAAGAGGGATACGAGGGAAAAGCCCTCACCATAGGCAGCGTGGACATCGGAGCGGGAACGACCGACGTGATGGTTTGCGCTTACGAGTGCGAAGGACAGGGACAGGCACGCATAACGCCGAAGCCGCTCTTCTGGGACAGCTTCTATCTCGCCGGCGACGACATTCTCAAAGCATTAATACAAAACATCGTCATCGAGGGAAAGGAGCATCCCCACACCGACAGGGGTAATATCCTCTACGCGCTTATCAACAGAATAGTTGCCAAGTCGGCAGCCGAGTTGCGAATGATACCGCGGTGCAGCTACGAGAAAGTATATCGAGATAAGATCGATGAGATAGAAAGGGCCTTAGACGATGACGAGAGAAGGATGAAGAAGGTGGAATTCGCCGCCAACCTCGTGCACGACTTCTTCGGAAAAGACAGCTCTATGAAATCCTACCGCGACTACAGGTGCAGAACGGATTTCAACACCCAGATATCAATGCCCATAGCACAGTTGATGATGGAGCTGCTCCGCACCCACCGGCCGTCGAGACTATACACCTTTGATGAGATCTTCCCCAACATGAAACCCTCGGAATACTTGCTCGACCATTTCGAGTTCCATTTCGGATTCAGGTTCGAGGAGCTCAGTTGGAGGTTCGACCCCGAGGAGGTGTCAAACATCATCAAGGCGGTGATGGAGCCGCTGATGAAACAGCTCGCCTTAGTGATGTACAAGCACCATTGCGACATCATCGTGCTGGCGGGAAGACCCTCATCGCTCGACCCCATCACAGAGCTGTTTATCAAATATGTGCCCACCCCGCCCAGCCGCCTCGTAAGGCTCAACGAATACCGTGTGGGAGCCTTCTACCCCACCGCCGACGGACAAGGAAACTTCTACGACCAGAAGTCTATCGTCGCCGTGGGAGCCATGGTGGGCTTCCTCGCATCCGGAGTGGGAATAAAAGGACTCGTCCTGGACTTCGAAAGGATGATCAAGGACATGAAGTCAACGGCCAACTACATAGGAGTGTATAAGCCTAAGAACCAACAGGTGGCAGAGGCGGTGCTGACACCGCAAAAGTCAACAGCGACGCTCAAAGTCGCAGTGTTCCCGGAATTCCTGGGATGCAGGCAGTTCAACTCCAGCATCTACCAGGCACGGCCGCTCTATGCCATCTACACCAACGGCTCAAGGACATCGCTGCAAATCACACTCTCGCGCAACTTCTTCGAAAACAGAGAGGAGGTTACTGTGGATGAGGTTACTGACAACGATGGCAACTCACTGCCGAAAAACACTATAACTTTAGTACAACAGTCGCTCGTTGACGATGAGTACTGGTTGGATAACGGACAATTCGAACTAAGCATTAAATAAATACTGTTATGATTAATAAGATTCAGTCGCAAATAGATAATATCGGAAAGTCGCTGAGGTGGATAAAAAAATACCGCCCCGCAGACTATAACACCAAATTCCTCCAGCTCATTGAGAACAGGAGAATTCTAAGAAGAGTGGCCATTGCCGCGGAAAACAACCCCGGCATCGCGGCATTCGGAAAAAGCCAGGTGGGTAAGTCGTATCTCATAGGATGTCTGCTACAAGACAACGGCAAACCCTTCTTGGTGAAGGCCGACGACCAGGAATATGACTTCGTGCTGAGAATAAACCCGCCCAGCGACGAAGGAGGAGGAAAAGAGTCAACGGGAGTGGTGAGCCGGTTCTCGTCTTTCAACAGGCACCCGGAGGCATACAACAGCCACCTGCCAATCCTGGTGAACTCCTTCACTATGAAAGACATCATCCTCGTGCTCTCAGACAGCTATTTCAACGACTTCGTTGACTACACCCTCTCGAGCGAGAGCGACATCAAGCAGATGTGTGAGGAGTGGGAAGGCAAATACGGGGCAGCACAGGCGGCGAGCGACACAGTGTTGACGGCCGACGACATCCTCGACATCAAAGCATATTTCGAATACCATATCAACAACGCGCAGACATTCATACACTCGCCCTTCTTTGACAGGCTAACGCTCTATATCGACAAAATACCGGTGGCCGACTATGTCAACGTGTTCTCAAACCTGTGGAACAAAGAGGCACAGTTCACAGAGCTCTTCCGCAGGCTAATGGCAACAATAGCCAAGTTTAATTACGCCAAGAAAATATACCTGCCCATAGGGTCGGTGCTGCACGAGGGAGTGAAAGAAAACACTATTATGAGTGTGCAATGCCTCAGACAGCTCATGGAAAGCAGCTCTACGTTCACCACCGACGCATACGTCTTTGAGAACGGGCAGTATGTGAAGAAAGCGCCGGGAATACCTAAGAGCGAGATCTGTGCGATATGCTCGGAGGTGGTGTTCAAAATCGGAGAGGAATTCCTCTCAAGCGCCAGACCATACGAGTGGAAAACCATGGACCCGGAGGTGCAAAGCAGAATCACCCACGACAACGTGAAAATGGAGATGCTTAAGACCAACGACCTCCTCGACTTCCCAGGAGCAAAGTCAAGAGAGCAGGAAAGCGTGAAAAAGCTCAGCGCCTCAAACGTGATGGACTTCTTCCTGCGCGGAAAGGTGGCATACCTATTTAATAAATATAATGAGGAAATGGGGATCAACATCCTCCTGTATTGCCACCACAACAAAGACAATGACGTTACCTACCTCTATAAACTCCTAGAGGACTGGGTGCACAACTATGTGGGAGAAAACCCCGAAGAGAGACGGAAGAAACTCTCCATAACAAGGAAATCACCGCTCTTCTATATCGGTACGATGTTTAACTTAGACTTAGACATGCCCGTGGGAGGAGAGGCAACGGAAATGGCCATCGACCAAAGGTGGAAAGGAAGGTTCGAAACTGTCGTCAACAGGCAGTGCTTCCACAGAATTACCACCGACTGGGTGAACAACTGGACCGGGACGAATGAGTATTTCAAAAACAGCTACGTGCTGCGCGACTACAAATTCTCAACCAAGATCTACGACGGCTTCTTCCAGGAGGGAGTGGAAACGGCATCGAAAATGACCGATGACTATTATCAGAAAATGAGAAAGACATTCATCGAGAACCAATATGTGCAAGACCTCTTCCAAGACCCGGAGATGTCGTGGGACGTGGCGGCGACGATGAACAACGACGGTGCACTCTATATCATACAAAACCTCTCCGAGGTGGCAGCGAGAATGGACGAGGCAAGGGAAAGCGACTTCATCAACGTATTGCGGAAAGTGGCGGCACGAACCACAAACATTATGAAAGACTACTATATTTCCACCGACCTCGACGAAATACTCGAGAAAAACATCTCAAAGGCAAGGTCGATAAACAGGGAGATGGACTTCACCTGCAACGACGACAACTATTATTTCGGACACCTCCTGCAAGCACTGCAACTCACAGAGAAAGAAAGCTATCAGGTGATACATAAAATAATGCAAAGCACGGAGATAAACGCCAAGGTCAACGATTTCAAAGACTACGAGATTATAAAGAACTCCTGCGCCAACGCCGGATTCCCGTTGGAGAGTGCCACCACCGATGAGGAAAGGTGGAATTGCATCATAAAGGCATACGGTTTCGGAGGACAGGAAGAGGCGGAATACTACCTGACACGCAAGGGAGTGGCCTTCGAGAAACTCTTCCAAGGAGATTTCAAGAGGAAGCTCAACTCGTGCGTAATCGCCGACAAGGTGTATGACCACTGGAGCGAAAAGATAAGGTCGGTGGAATTCCTGAATGAATTCACAGGAGAGAAAGGCTTCGACACAGCCGTTATGTCGGTGCTTACTGACAATATAGTAACCACTGCCGACAATCTGAAGCTAAGAGACATTATGGCAGAGGACATCGCGGAATTCGTGAACGTGATTGACATACACAAAGCCAACGAGAGCCTGCTGGCAGACATGCTGGCAAGCAAGATAAACGACTTCGTGCTCGACTTCGGATACAGCTACCTCTCCGATGAGACAAGAGGGAAAGCGCAAAAGGTATGCGAGAACAGGAAACTGCCCGCATTCAAATACATACTTAAGGAGACACCGGAGGCATACGATGAGGAGGAGCTGACAGACTTATTCAACCAGATGTCGGAAAATCCCGTGGCCATCCTGCCCTCGTTTGAGGAGTCATACAATAAATGGAGGGAGTTTATGGTGATATCATTCATCGCCAACATCGACGTGCCTGACTTCGACCACGAGGCAAACGCACTGCTTGCGAATATTCTTGAGAAACTTAAAGAAGTGAAATAATTAGAATTATGAAAACAATATTTTTTGGAAAAAAAGACGGGCAAGGACACGTGCCGTTCTGGCAGCCCTGGGGTTATGGAGGATGCTTAGGAAGATTATTGTTCTTCTTAGTGTCGCTTCTGCTGATGATTTTACTGTTGTGGCTCATACGAGGCTGCGACAAAAACGGCAAAGACGGAGAGCAAGGAAAGAACGACCCCGTAAATATAGTGAACGCTCCAACGCCAAAGCCAAATCCATCGCCAAAGCCAGAGTTGCCTAAGGATCCATACAAGGAACCAGAACATGACGACCGGCCGCCAGTAAATCCTGACACGCCAATAGACGACAAATGGAAGACGCCTATAGAGGGCGGAGAGGATGTGGGACTGCCGAAGCCCGAAGACAACAAAGTGCCGCCTTTCGAAAAAGAAAAGACAATACCCGACCCCGAAAACGGAGGTATTTCTGATGTGTATGCAAATCTTCTGTATGTAATACTCGACTCTGAAGAGAATGATGAGGCTTTCAAGACTTTCGCACAGAAGTTCACATCTTTATATAAAGACAAATGCGAAATAGAATGTTACAACAAAGAGGCAAAAACAATATTACTTAGAGTGCCCGAAAATGAAAGGATGGACATTTGCAATAAATTACCGCAACAGATACCTGAAGTTAAATTCCTTTGCGTGCCAATTGAGGTGATGGGATTTGAGCAAGCAGGAAACACCATACCCAACGACCCCGTACTCAGCGACTCCAATTCAGGATGGTATTTCAAACCTATTCAGTTGTTTGAGGCATGGGATATAACACAAGGGTCAAGCGACGTGATTGTGGGCATTGTTGACTCTTATATGGACCTCAGACATGAAGAGCTCAATGGAAACAGGATACTATACCCCTACTCCATTCCGAATCAAAATGCTGATGTGGCACCGAAGTCAGGAGTGCCTATGGCTTATGCGGCGCATGGAACATTTGTGACTTCCGTGGCAGTAGGAAATGCCAACAATGGCAAAGGCACCGCGGGAATAGCGCCAAAATGCAAATACATACCTGTCAGCATGGGAAATCAGTTCACTACTTTTCACATTGTAGAAGGCCTGCTCTACTGTATGTATCATGGGGCAGATGTGATAAATATTTCAGCCGGACTTGATTTAGCTGATGAAGTGCAAGGGATGTCTGTTGATGAACAGATAAAAGTCGCCCAGAATACAATGCTCGCTCAGGAAAAGATGTGGGATTATGTGTTCAGTCTGGCAGAAAAACATAATACAGTTATCGTCTTTGCAAATGGAAACTCCAATATTTTCGGAGCTCTTGACCCGGGCGACAGAAACGCGGGCACTTTAAGGGTGGCAGCTGTGGACAGAAACCTGCATAAGGCGGATTTCAGCAATTTCGGCAACTTTAAAAACAAGAACATCTATGAGTCAACTATATCCGCGCCAGGTGTTGACATCATTGGGGCAACACCAAACAACACCTACAACTGTTGGCCCGGCACAAGTTTCTCCGCACCTATAATAGCAGGCACTGTGGCACTGATGAAAAGTCTTAACGGAAATCTTACCGCAAAAGAAATAATCAGCATACTGCAAGAAACAGGAAAGGATGTGGAAGGGGCTCCGGAAATCGGGAAACTCGTACAAATAAAAGATGCACTGCTGAAAGTAAAAGGACAGGTGCCAGACTTCAATAAAGATATCAATTCTTTATTGGGCGTATGGGAGTCCACACAACTTTTGCGCGTTTCGCGAGGTGGCAAACCTACTGGATATAAAGCAAAACTCAGATTCGAGATAAAAGATACAAAAAGTGGTTTTATACACGTTTATGTAACGAGGGGCGACACGGCAACAGCCCCAATCACCGTAACTCAGTCTGGGGATAAATTTATATTAAAAATGACACAAAAAGGCCCATATAAGCACGATAAAGTTGTGCATTGGGAGAAGGCTATCTATATTTTTTCACCTGATAAAGATGGAAAAACTCAATGCCAGACAACCGAACTCAATGGAGATAAACGAGGGTATATTCCATTCAACGTAAGGAAAATATCATAAAATAAATCAACAAGTTATGAAAGACAAGAAAAAAGACAATCTTACAGTGGCGAATATCATATCCTGCTTAGGACTGGTGATATTGTTTATATGCACTTTCTTAGGACGCTACTATAAAACAGGCGGAGAAATGGGAGGGTCTATTATTTCCGCACTACTGATAACCATGCTGGCAGCTTTCTTCCTTTGGCTTATGATAAAAGCCAAAGGAGCTGAAAACCAGCTCGAAAAATGGAAAAAAATAGAAATAGCAGCACTTATCCTTTATCTCATAACCGTGGTGCCACTATCCTACTTTGGAATGAAGCATTTCTTCGTGGTGAACAGCCAAAAAGAAAAAATAAAAAGATCAGCTGACAATGACCTTGCGAAAATAGACAATATGTTCACTGAATACGAAAAATTAAAAAGTGAGGTATCAAACATCGCAACGCAAATAAATAACGCCTTAGACGGCAAAGGAAACGGAAAGTCGCTGGACAAAAATTTGGAAGATTTCCTGGAAAAAGAACTCAATCTAAAAAAATATCAGAATACAAAAGAGAAAATAGCTTTTAAAAAGCTTGTTAAAACTTGGGAAGAAAATAAAGATACGCTTCTTTTTGGTCCAATTTATAACGATTTAAAGAAAGGCAAAGAAGACAGAAAGGCTGAAATCAGCCACGCTGTGGAAAACTGGAACATACTGAAAATACCAGAGCAAGCTAAAGCTATTGAGGGTTTAGCCACAGACATGGAAAAAGGACTTAACAGTCTCGCCCAAAAAGTTAAATGGCCCATAATCAAAGAAAACACAGAGCGTACATTCGAAATCGAAAATGATAGGGAAATTAAATTCAAGGCCCCCGAAATGGAATTCATCGGTGCTATTACGGGTGCTAAGGAAACAAGCCCCGCTACAATAGCCTTGGTATTGGGAATAGCTTTAATTGTGAATATTCTGGTTCTGTTTAACTACTTTGTGGGAAATAGAACAAGAGTGCTGCGAATAGGAGCAAACAAGGAGGAAGATGGCGGTATGGAATTATAATAAAACAGATAATTATGGCAACACTTACAGCATTACAAAAGCAACAGCTCGTAAAGAAATGCAATAGCATCAACATCAACACATTGATGAAGTATGTGCAAGCTGGAGAAATCACGTTAGAGGAACTCACTGACATCAGTCCGGAGAGAAGACAATTTATAGAAAACAGTATGTCAAAAATGCCCAATCCTTTGGAACAGCAGGAATGGGAAGAGATACAGCACAGCATCGATAGTGGTGTCTTTACACCAGCACTGCTGACACAGATTTCCAACTACATTAATAAATGGGACGCCTCAAAACCTACTGACAACCATTTAAACGAGGCAAGAATACAACTTGACTTCGTAAACCAGCAAATATTAAAAATTGCACAAGAGCAGGAAGAAGAAGACTGGAAAAAAATAGACAGTCTGAGTATCAGGTCGATGGTTGACTACCTGTCAATGTACCCCAACAGTGTACACAAAGACGAAATAGACGACTCCGTATGGGGACTCATCGCTAAAGACGACATGCAGGACTTAAGCACCTACCTTCAGTATTTCCCCGCCGGAAAACATCAAAGTGAGGCAAGGGCGCTGAGAGACGCATTCGCTGAATGGGCCAACGCAAGAAACTCTGGCGACATCTTCGAGGTAAACAGATATGTAAGAGACAATCCAGGCTCACCTTTCTACAAGGATGCCGAAACGACTTTATTAAGTCTGAAGCAACAGGAGATGAGGGATATGAAAGAGAATCCCAACCAATATGAGCCGGAGCGTCTGAAAAATCTCCTCGATCGCGGCGTGTTCACCGACAGGGAGCTTATATTCAGCAAGGTAATGACTCAAAATGTGCTTGATACGCTCAAAGACCCCAATTCGCTCAGCGGACTGCCGGATGTGAAAGATGCCATCGCCCACTCCACCGCGGAATGCAAGGAAGGCTATACCGACGTGTTCTTCTTCGGAGTGCCATCAACAGGAAAGACTTGTGTGCTTATGGGTATGTCGAGGTCGCAGTCATTAAACATCAACCTTGCCTCGGGAGGAGGAGACTATGCGGCAGCTCTCCAGCAATATACCGACGTGGGCATTACGGTGCCGCGAACACCGGGCTCTTTCGTAACCACATTAGAGGCCACCATCAGCTCACAGGCAAATAACGGGGCCAAACATTCTGTAAACCTCGTGGAAATGTCGGGAGAGGAATTCGCTTTCGGCATCGCAGGAAATCCCGACCACGAGTTCACATTCGAGGAAATGGGAACGGGCGCCACGGAATTACTGAAAAACGACAACGACAAGGTGTTCTTCCTCGTCATCGACCCCACTGCAAGCGTGGTGAGAATAAACAGGGAAATACGCGACGGTTTCGACGAAGAGACAGGAAAACCTATTACACACCTCGAATATTGCAGGGTGAACCAAAGAACGCTTATTCAAAAAATGGTAAACCTGTTCCAAAATCCTGACAATGCGGATATAATGAGAAAAGTGAACTCCATCCACATCATTATGACAAAGTCTGACACTCTCGGCAACCAGGTGGAAAGGGATGAGAAAGCCTTGGAAATATTCAACAGCAAATTCAAAGGCGACATTCTCGAACCGCTGAAAGATGTCTGTTTGGAATACAACATTAACGTGGCGAGCAATTATAAACCCAAATTATATACCTTCAGCTTGGGAAAATTCTATGTGGGAGGTCTTTATGAATATGAGCCGGAGGACTCCGACAAATTGGTAAGAGCAATTATGAACTCCACCCATGCTGTGAAAACCAAATCGTTCTGGGAAAAATTCAAAGATAAATTCAATAATTAACAACACTTAGATATGGCAAATAATTATATATCTCTTAAAGTATGCGGTAATCCGGATGCTAACAGCGGTTTGCAGACTTTGGTGCTCTTTAACTCACCATCTTTCGACATACCAGATACTGTATATAGCGGTTTTGAACAAAATCCGTTCTTCTTGTCTTTCGTAATTGAGGAGAGACAGATTGTTTACAAACTGTATATGAACAAAGTGAAGAGCTTTGGTTCAAGCAGAGCCGGAACTCTGATTATAGGTATGTCGGTACCTGTGAATTATAAATTTCAAGGCGGCATCAGCCCCTATCTGGTACTTACTGAATTAAAGAACGAATATCTTGCTGCTTGTATGACTTGCACCGACCCGTTAAACGGCACATACGCTTTTAAAAGCGGAGCGAACGAGATGGGGCATGTACTTGACGCAAAAGCACAACAATTTCCCCTCGTACCCAGCTCAGGGAAAGTGGTTCGGATGAGACCCACAGGGCCGAATGGTTGTCTTCTGCTGTCACAGCAAAAAATAACAGAGCTGTTTAAGGATGTTATGTATTCCGAGTTCGAACCGTATAGGGAGATTTTTGTCGCAGAGCAATCTTCTAATACGGCTAACTACAAACTGCTCACAGACATAACGATACCAAGACAAAGGAGAATTGCCATTTATGAAGACGGGAAACCCACCGGCAAAACAGTTACAGACTTAACAGAAGAAATAACTTATACTCCACCCTTTGACAAAAGATTCTATGACTGCCAGCCGGTGAGATTTACAATAGAACAAGTGGTAAAGGGAGAAATACCTAATATCACATACAATCCGGCAAATGAAAGTATAGAAATAAAAAGTGCAGGAATGGTAACTCCCAAAAATAAAAAGGTTCAAGTAATCATACAAACCGATTTGGGAGAAATTAGACCTGATGTTACAAAAGTCAACCTTACTTTAAACGGGAGGAAGGTGCCGCTAAACCATGATATGTCATTTGTACTTTCAGGCAAAGACATTGAATTTTTAAACAATCCCGAATATTTCGACTTCTCATGGGACTCTGCCAAAACACAATACGATTTTACAAGATGCGACATTAAGGGCGACGTCTTGATAGTAAGACTGCGGAAAATACAAAATGTGGCACCCTCATCGGGAACCTCAGCAAAACGGACTGTCCTTCCACCGGCAATATCAAATAGCGACACCGTCGTAAGAATGAAGTTTGATGCCAGGGAAAATATCGTAGAGCCAAACGATTTACTAAAAGTGAGCTATTATCCCAAAAATAATGACAGAGAAGTAACCACAACAACAGTAAAATTTTCGTCAAAAGGCAAAACATTAGAAGGCAGTTTCTTTATTCCCGGCTCAACAAATAAAGATTTAACATTCTCATTTACGACAAAGGACGCCATATACACATCAAAGAAGGCCTATAACCCGCGTAACACCAAAGAAATAGAACTAAGCTCTCGGGATTTTACTCCAAGAGAAAAAGAGTCGAAATCACCATTAAAAAGAATTTTATCGAAAAACGGATTAATAGGACTTGCTGCAGGCCTGCTCTTAGGTCTGATTTTAGGTCTTATCATAGGTTTTGTCGGCAGCAAATGGCTATCATCTGGTGGAGAAACTAAAACCCAATCCGAACAAAAAACAGACATTAAAGAAGATCCTGAAAAACAAGAATACAATTCAGTTCAAGAAAATATTGTATTGGATGAAAGTACGAGACGTGCGAAGTTATTAGAGTATCACAATAAATTGGAAGACAAAAATAATGTTCTTTCATTTAAGTGCATAGAAGATGCATATAATGATATCGAAGATATCAAAAACTACAAAAAATATCATGATGTTGATTCGGGTATAGTTGACAATAAGCCTAAACTTAAGGTGTGCGCTGAAATAGAAGAATATTATCAAGTTGTGCAAGACATAAGAAATGGTAATTTTGATAGCATTAAAACCAAGATAGATAATAAGGTATTGAATGGTAAAGGTAAAAGATATACTCAAATAAATAAAACACATTTTGACCTTCTTTTTCAAATGACTACAGGAACCATAAAAAACGGCAATAAAGAAATTCGTAGAAATGACTGGGGAAATGCAAAAGAACATTTTTTTACAAATAATAATTTTAGAAGATACAAAAATTTCAATGATGTAGTTTATGTGTGGAAACCGAATGCTGAAAATAATGTGCAAGTCGGAGGTTCCAAAGGTGGAGGTTCCAATGGTGGAGGTTCCAATGGTGGAGGTTCCAATGGTGGAGGTTCCAATGGTGGAGGTTCCAATGGTGGAGGTTCCAATGGTGGAGGTTCCAAAGGTGGAGGTTCCAAAGGTGGAGGTAGTGCAATCGACAATGGACCAATAACTAGGTAATAAAATAATCTCACATTAAACTCTAAAGATAATAATATATTATGAAAGCAATAAAATTAATCGCATTATTTGCGTTGCTATTAGGTATAGCATACGCAGCCTTTAACATAGATTTTTCACCCAAGCCGCCAAAAGGGATAGAACTTGATGAAAATATGATTAAAAGTTATAAAGACAAGTTTGTCAAAGATTGGGAAGAAAGCAGTGATTGGGATGAGGAAATATTTAAGAAACATTGTTTCACCATAGAAACAGCGTTAAGTGAGTATAATACCAAAGATTTAAAAGAATGGGATGTAAATAGAGCTATTGAAAAAATAGACTCTCTTATTTTCAAAGAATGGAGTAAATCTGATTGTAATAAAGGAAAGATTGATAAGTACATTAAAGCCACAGATAGAATAAAACGAGAAATGGAGGACCCCGACAAGAAGAATAATAGCTCTTTAAATAAAATAGCGAGAGTAAATAATTTGTATAACAAAGCATTTAATTTGGCTAATAAAAAAATTGGATTAACAACAGGTTTCAATGGCGATTCATGGAATTCTTACTCTAAATATGAGCAAGGAATTAAAGCGACAAAAAACAAAATAAAAGGAGATAACAATTTCCAATATTTGCAAAATATTGAAGATATACAAAATGGACTGAACAGCATTGATAACAAGTTAAAAAATGGCAGAAACAAATTCTATACCACACTTGCTGATCAGATATGCAGTCATTATAGAGATGTACCTAAAACAAATGATAATCTAACAAAACTTTCTGGAGTAATAGGTAAATACAACAAAGAGTATAAAGAGTATAGAGAAAACAATAAATTACAGAAGCTCGTTACAGATTTTACAGAACAGGTTATTGCAAACTCGACAAATCAATAAAATAAGTTATGAAAAAATTCATATCAACTTTATTTATATCTACATTGTTGTCTTTTTTTGCCCCAACAGCATCACTATGTAAGGCAAAGATAGATTCTGCTTCTCTGGCAAAATTAAATGCAGAATGTATTTCTTTAAAAGACTCCATTAACAAGCAAGCAAAAGAAATAGATTTATTAAGTCAAGAGAAAAAGACTTTAGACAGTCTTACATCAAAAGCAACCATTGACAGTCTGCGAGCAGATACAGCAAGAATAAAACATGATATAGATTCTATAAGAGGAGAAATAACAAAATATCAAGAGGAAAACGATAGTATCAAAAGGGAACAAGAAAAAATAAAAAGTAGTGTTGCCGGCTTAAAGAGGTCTTTATCTCCAGAAATTATAACGAATATATTGAAAAAGAGTTTCTCTGCTACGACTGACGCTGATATAGAAACCTTAAAGGATGCCACAATAAATAAAGACGAAAAAGAAAAGGCAAAACTCTTTAGAAAAATGTATGATATAATTCAAGATGCGAATAAAGCTATAACAGAAGAATTTGATTCTTGTAAAATTGCCTCAATGAGACATGTTATATGGAAAAATTGGGATGATAAAAATATTAAAAACTTTAATAACAAAAAACTCGAAGAAGAACAATGTAAGGAGATTGATAGTATTGATATAAAATTATCAAGATACGAACAAGGTATTAAATATATTAGAAACATCATAAAAGATGGCAAAAAAGAATGGGGAAGAAAAGAAAAGAAAGATTATTTAATTGTACCTTTTATTAAAGAAAAATATGATACATGGGAAAAGATAAAGAATAATAAAGAAGAAGTAGAAAAATTAAAAAAAGAACTGAAAACAAAATGCAAATAACTATGAAACTCAATAAAAATATAATCGTCATTCTTTTGATGCTAATTATCGCACCTATGCATATTTATGCAGGAGGCAAAGATTCATTACGCAATGCGGAACAGGCAAATTTAAAAGCTCTGCAAAAAAAGTTAGAGGCAAGTCATGATTCTCTGAAAAAGGAAAAAAACAATCTTGAAAGAGTTTATAAAAACAACAAAAACGATATAAAAACATTAAATAAAGAAATAAGAGACCTAAAGAATAACAAGGAATATAAAACCTATACTGCGTTGATTGCAGAAAGAGACTCTTTAGAAAATACTCTGAAAGAACTCCAGGAGGGCCAAGAAGATGCAAATCAGAAATTAAGTACAGAAAGGGAAAATTTAAAGGCGGTTCAAAACGAAAAGACAAAACTTGTAGAAATACAAAATAAATCTGGAAACGAAGTCAGAGTTGAGTATAGCAACTATCTGGAAAAGCCATTTTCTGAAATGACAATTGAAGAGTTAGATTTTATCCAACAAGAATGCAAAAGGCTAAAAATAAAGGATTTAAAGAAAAAAGCAGAAAAAACAAAGGAGAACAAGACAAATTACGATGAAGCTAAAGCTGCATTAGACAGACCTTATGATGAAGGACAGATAAAAGAATTGCTTAAGCAATTAAATGGGATGGAAAATCTCTCTGCTAATCAAAGTAATGAAATTGAAGTTCTAGTAGAACAATTAAATAGCTATGAAAAAAGCAATGAATCCTTTGAAAAATTTTTAGAAGATTACAATAAGGTGGATCATAATAATGAAATTATCCATAAAGCGGCTATAAAAGTACTTCGTAAAAAATATTTTGAAGAGATTAACAAAATTCCATATTTGAGTGGAAAGATAAAAGAATTCGGAATAGAATAAAATTTTAAATCTTATAATATATGGACATAAAGAAAGCCTTAGTAAGGGATATCCACAAGGTAATACCGCAGGATTTGACGAGTCTTTATAATAAGCTGAAAGAGATTTTTAAAGACGACAATCCTTTCGCGGAATTTCATATCGGTGGTGGATATTACGTGTGGAGCCATCCGTCTGGCTCCTGGCAACCTTTAAGCGCTGCCAGTGAATTCAAAAGAGACTTGATTGACAATGCTCTGGGTGAATTAAAAACAAAAGTAGCCGAGAAAGTGGGAGGAAAAACTGCCGACTCCCTTTTCGGTGTACCAGACGAAAGCTACATCTTCTTCAACGACGAAGATGAAGACGTTAAAATACTTGTTACCGGGTGGGGATTTAAAAAACCCCTAAGCACAAGTTCGAAAAAAGACGTGCAAAACCTGAGGAAATATAATGATGTGAACCTGCAATTCATTTACGATGGAAAACCGCTGCCGAATTATCCGTTTGGTGTGAAAATACTCAAACAGGCAAAACAGTTTACCACAAACGCAGAGGGCTTCTATCATTTTAAAAACCTGAACCCCGGGGAGAAATTCGTAATCATCGACCCGAAAACCGAGAAACAATGGACTATTACCATTGAGGAAGGAAAACCTGTGTATGATTTTGATGTTACGGAATACACCACAATCAACATCAAGGCTACAGAAGACGATTCGCCATTGGCAAGGGAAAACGCTACAATCTCATATAACGGAAACTTATACAACCTCGTTACCGACAACCAGGGAGAGGCAAGCGTAAAGGTGGCTTATCATAAAGATGCCACTATAGACGCCACTATGAGAGACAAAACAATAAGCGAGGTAGTTCAAGAGAATGAAACCTTTGTGAATATTGATTTCACAACAGTGATACCTGAGCCTATCCCTGTAATACCGGAGCCGGAGCCGGAACCAGAACCAGAACCAGTTCCAGAACCTGAACCAGAGCCGGAACCCGAACCCGAACCAGAGCCAGAACCCGAGCCAGAGCAGGAACCCGAACCCGTGCCTACCCCACCAAACAACGACATTACTGTAAAAGTTTTAGACGAGAAAGGCAATCCGTTTGTATGTAAGCAACTGCTTTTTAAACAGGAAGGGAAAGAGACACAGAAATTCCAGCCCGACCAAGATGGCGTGGTGAGGTTCGCAAGCGACACCTTCAGTTATGACAAACCTGTAACGGTTACCATTGACGAAATTGAAAAAGAACCTGAAAACGGAACTGAGAAGAAGTCTGAAAATGAAGACAAGGAGACAAGACTTTACGATGACATTTCTTTTAATTTGGAAGAGGGAGAGAAAGAATATGTACTGCAAGAAAAGAATGAAAAATCATCTGCTTGGATTATCATCGCAGAAATTCTCACCGGACTACTGGGTCTGATTGTCGCTGCAGGACTATTTTACCTGTTTTATGAATTCAGGAATAATATACTTGAGTTTTATTTCAATCTAATTAAATAATTTCATTATGTATATAATAATATTAGGAATCTTATACTTAATGTGCTGTCTTACATTTGCACTATATGGTTGGGATAAGCATCGTGCCGTATATCAAAAAGCACGCATCCCGGAATTCTTATTGTTGGCTTTCTCCTTCCTTTTAGGAGCCTTCGGGGCTTTGTGCGGAATGATGCTATTCAGGCACAAAACCCAGCACACATCATTTCTCATTTGTGTACCGGTATTCTTGTTCTTACAATTAGCCGCAATAATTACTTTACGTTTAATGAATAAGATATGAAAGGATTAAAAGCAATATATTTCGCAGTTTATGCATTACTCATACTTATATTGATTTTATTGCTACTGCGAAAATGTCAGGGCAACGAAACCCGACATGCTGGAAAAGACAAAGATACAATTGCTACAAAACCGGTTGATAAAAAAGACACTACGGTTGCAAAGACCGATACCATAGCAAGAGACAGCTTCAATAAAGTCATCAATCCACCAGACAGCATCCCACAAGACACTATTCCTCCCGCGAGGAGAGACTCTATTATTAAGGAAGCCAAGAAAATAGGACAAAGCGGTGACTTGAAAATAACTTTACAGTGGGATTTTCCTGGCGACATAGACTTGCATGTCAAGGAACCATCGGGCAATGAGATATATTATAATAATAAATCTGATAGAAATGGGGTTCAAGTCCTGGATGTTGATAACACGAGGGGCGGACGTGGAGCCGCTGAAAACGCATACTGGAGAAATCCTGATAAGGGCAAGTACCAAGTGAGGTTACATTATTACAGTTTTACATCATCGGTATCAAAAATTAAAGATAAAATTAAAGATTTTTTTGATAAAATTCTCGATAAACCTTCCCAACAAAATAATCCTTCCCAACAAAATAGTCCTTCCCAACATGGTGGTGACTGCAGAGTCATAATCTTCCAAAAAGGACAACAAGAGAAGATTTACACCGTCAGAATGACAACTCAAGATCAAATGGAGTACGTTACTACAGTTGAAGTACCTTAAGTATTAAAGTATATGGCAAATAATACAAGTCAGAAATCTTCCTCCAGCATTGTTCTTACCATCGCCGTATTAGGTCTGTTCCTGCTCTTGGCAGGAGCAATTGGCGGAGGTGCATACTATTTTATGTATCTTAATGCGGCAACATATATGAAAGTCGATAAAGATGCGTTATATTTTAAAAAGGCTGGCGGCAAGGAAGAGATTCAAATAGATTACGATGGTTATACTTGGAGTGTGCATCAAAGTCCTAACTGGGTTGATATAGATAAGCAAAAGAATGCATTAAGCGTTGAAGTCAACAAGAACAGCTCGGGTGAAGACCGGGAGGGTGTAATCGTATTAAAAAGCGGAAGGGTACACGCCTCCATATCGGTGGAACAAAAAGGAAAGGTTACATTCATAAAACCGTCCTGGAACCATAAATGGATAACTGAAGAGGGAGGAGAATTTCTCGTTGACATAGAATCGGACGGATGCGACCTCGAATGCCGCGGTTTCAACGGACTTGATGTTCAGAAAATGGCACCAACACAGTATAAGTTGATTGTGCCGTCAAACGGTCAGAATGACCCTGCAAGATATTTATTTGCAAGATTATCAGAAGACGACATTTCTGTGGATGTCGAGATTGAGCAGCGGGGAGTCTGCCTGAAATGCAATGCCACAGGAATTGTGGACTGCCCAAGCTGTAAGGGCTCAGGAGATAAATTAATATTCTTCGACTGCTCTAAATGTAATGGAACCGGCAAAATTACATGCGACCATTGTGGAGGCACGATGAAAGGATATGTACATATAAATTAAAACAAGGGGAATGAAAGTAGCTGTTAAAACTTTCTTAATATGTCTGCTTATAGCTGTCTGCAGCTGCCAACAAGCCACACAGCCTAAAGTGGGGCTGGTGCTTAGCGGAGGCGGAGCAAAAGGGGCTGCCGAAATAGGGGCGATAAAAATAATGGAGAAGACCGGCTTCAAGCCCGACTATATCGTGGGCACAAGCATCGGCTCGTTCATTGGAGGGATGTATGCCTCCGGAGTGCCTATAAGAGACATTGAAAAACTCTTCGTGTCGCTTGACAGAATGACGATGATATCTAAAGACACATTAGAATTTATTATCGACTCTGTATTGAGCGCACATAATGTTACTAATTTCGAGGATACAAAAATTCCGTTCCGGTGTGTGGCCGTAGAAGCCACATTGACCAGACAAGTGGAAGAGGTGGTGCTCGACTCGGGGAAAATGTTAACCGCCATAAGGGCGTCGATGGCATATCCGGGCTTATTCAGACCGGTGGAAATCAACGGGAAGAAACTTTTTGACGGAGGCATCCTCAACAACTTGCCCGTGGACGTGGCCATTGATATGGGAGCAGAGAAAATCGTGGCCGTTGACCTCCAACAGTCGGAAACAGAGGGCTTAGAATTCTCACCCAAGGATGAATTTGGCATCGGAGGACTCGTGGACTGGGCATTCGTAAGACCCGATGGGAGTAAACATAGGAGAAATGTGGATTCTACCGACATTTACATCCACCCTACCCTGCAAGGATATAATTTTACCAGCTTCAACGAGGAAAGCATCAGGAAAATGATTGAAATCGGAGAAAACGAGGCAAGGACGCATTGGGTGGAACTGCAACAAATTAAGCAGCAACCGCTTCTGCCAATTGAATAATGACATAAATATAAACGACTAAATAAGCAACAGAGATGATAAAGGCAGTGATTATCGACGACACAGTAACAGCTAGGAAAAGACTGGCGAACAAACTACACTCCGACTATCCATACGTGGAAATAGTGGGAGAAGCCGCTAATGCTGCCGACGGGGCATCGACAGTGAATCAAACACAGCCCGACATCGTGTTCCTCGACGTGGAACTGCCCGACATCTCGGGGCTCAGTCTGCTGCGGGAAAGACTTGCAAACCTCGACTGCAAGGTGATTATATACACAGCGCACCAGAAATATGCGGTGGAGGCCTTCCGCTCCTTCGCCTTCGACTTCCTGCAAAAACCTATCGACGACTCCGACCTGCAAACAGTGATGAAAAGGGTTATGGAAAATGACAATACAACGGGAGTAAGAGACAACGGAAACAAAGCCCACGACGGTCTGCTCGACTTGCTTCCACCTGATTACAACAGCCCTACCTTATCGCTTTCAGACGTGTGTTTTTTCAGATACTCTTCATCGCAAAGAAGATGGGAGGCAATAACAAACACTGCTGTCATCACATTGAAAAGCAATGTCTTCACCTCCGAAATTATAGCCCTCGGAGGGCCTTTCGTGCAACTGTCGCGCAACTATATCATCAACAAGGATTTCCTGCAAGAGATAAAAGGAGGACAATGCAAATTCTTCCCGCCGTTCAGCAGCATCACAGAGGTTACTGTGGGACGAGGCTATAAAGACGCAGTGAAAAAACTATTGAAGAACTTCTAAAATCGCCTTTTTTTCCACATTTTTACCCGAAAAATTTGGAGGTTTAATAAAATTACGCAAAAAGTACGACGGATACCATTTCTATAAAAAAGGTATTGGTATCTACAATCCTTATAGCCTAATGTTAACATTCCGACACA
>Ga0065708_1014741_pt1 | contig 25168 bp, 25 predicted proteins | sample Hoacrofraction12_2_FD_59095 | JGI IMG/M metagenome (GOLD analysis project Ga0065708, IMG submission 59095) | Hoatzin crop microbial communities from Cojedes, Venezuela, sample from fiber fraction 12 v1 | ecosystem: Host-associated > Birds > Digestive system > Esophagus > Crop | place: Venezuela... | reverse complement strand
TTTTAGGGCTGCAAAGTTAGTGAAAATCTTCGATTTTTCGTAATAAAATTCGATTTTTTTGTGCTTTTTGGGCAAATATGTTTTTTAACATATCAAAAAATTTGGAATGTGTCGGAAAAAGCTCTACCTTTGCATCTGTTATCCTGAATACAATCTTTTTACCTTAAAGTGCTAATGCCTATTGGAGTAGGGCCCAGGCTGAGAAGCCAGGGCCCTTACATTTATTTAATGTTTCTCTCGTTCAGCGCTTTTGAGTATTTTGCCGCATTTTGCAGGTGCTCCTTGTATGTTGCCGCGAAATTGTGTGTGCCGCTGAAGTCTTCTTTAGCGCACATATACAGGTAGTCGTGATGCGCATAGTTAAGCACGGCTTCCACTCCTGCCACGGTAGGAATCCTGATGGGTCCCGGTGGCAGTCCGGTGTTGATATAAGTGTTGTATGGACTGTTGTATGACAGGTCTTTCAGATAGATGCGCCTTTTTGAGAAGTCGCCGATGGCGAACACCACTGTGGGGTCGGCTTGCAGGGGCATGTCTTGTTTGAGTCTGTTGATATACATGCCTGCCACCATTGGCTTCTCGCCGTTGTTGGTGGTTTCCGCGTCCACGATGCTTGCGAGGGTTGTAACTTCCACGGGTGTGAGCCCGGCCGCCTCCGCTTTCGCTTTCCTGGCGTTGTCCCAGAACTTGTCGTGCTCTTTCTTCATTCTGTCGATGAACTTCTGCTCTGTTACGTTCCAATACATCTCGTATGTGTTGGGGATGATGAGGCACACCATTGTGGTGCTGTCATATCCCAATGCTTTTACGATGCTGTCGTTGTGGAAGGCCTCGGCGAAGTCGATGCTGTCTTTCATCAACTTCTTGCCCAACACCCCTGCGAGTTCGTCCATTGTTCTTACCGAAGGTACGGTGAGCATCAGCGGTGCCTGCTGTCCTCTTTTCAGGTTGCGGAACACGGTGATGGGTCCGTCGCCCGGCTCAATCTTGTATCTGCCGGTACGTATTTTGCTTTCGTAGTCGCTATGACGAATCATCGTGCGCAATCCTGTCATTGCCCTTTTGTCTGCCAATGGCGTGATTTGTTTGTATATCGAGTCGCAGTTGTCATCTTCGTCGATATACACATACACCGCCTCCTCGCTCTTGTTCATCGAGGCGAAGAAATAGAGGTATAGCGTCGCCACGATAATCGCGGCGCACAAACCGCCGAGTATGCTGTAAATAATCTTACTCTTTTTCATTAATTTTTAATTCTTAAACCCTTGGCTTTTTAAATATAGCTGTCGGAGCTGCTCCTTGCGAGAGCCATTGCGGCGAAGCCGACATCGCCGTAAGGCGACACGCGCCGGGACGGCGCATAATTCTCAATTCTCAACCTTTCGATTTAGCGAGGGCAAAGGAAGCTTGCTTACTTTGCCGAGCGTGAGAAAGGTCGGCGAAGCCCATTCTCAATTCTCAATTCGAAGTCCCTTCTCCGATTCTTGTATATTTGAATCCGAACTCTTCGAGCTCTTCGCGGTTGTATATGTTTCTTCCGTCCACCACGAGGTCGCCTTTCATCACTTTCTTGATTACGTTCCACGAAGGCATGCGGAACTGTCTCCACTCTGTCATGAGCGCAAAGACATCAGCTCCGTCGGCTGCGTCATACATGTTCTTGCAGTATATAACCTTGTCGCCGATTCTCCGTTTGCACTCATCCATGGCGATGGGGTCGAACACCCTCACGATAGCCCCCTCTTCGAGGAGTTTGTTGATGACGATGAGTGATGGTGCCTCGCGCATGTCGTCGGTCTCGGGCTTGAATGCCAGTCCGAGCACTGCCACGGTCTTTCCCTTGAGGTCTCCAATGTGTTGCTTTATCTTGTTATACACCACATATTTCTGTTTTTCGTTCACCCTTTCCACGGCCTCGATTACTTCGAGATGGTATCCGTTTTCGATTCCTGTGTGTATCAGTGCTTTCACGTCTTTGGGGAAGCAGGAGCCTCCGTATCCGCACCCGGCGTAGAGGAATTTTCGTCCGATACGTGTGTCGCTTCCTATGCCTCTTCTCACCGCATCAACATCGGCACCCACGAGTTCGCAGAGGTTGGCGATGTCGTTCATAAATGAGATACGTGTGGCGAGCATGGCATTTGCCGCATATTTGGTCATCTCTGCCGAGGGGATGTCGGTGAAGATCACGCGGAAGTTTTGGATGAGGAACGGCTGGTAGAGCCTTGTCATCACGTCCTGGGCTTTTTTCGACTCTGTGCCCACCACCACTCGGTCGGGGCTCATGAAGTCTTTTATTGCCGCTCCCTCCTTGAGGAACTCCGGGTTGGAGGCTACGTCGAAAGGCACGTCCACGCCTCTCTTCTGGAGCTCTTCCTCGATTACCGCCTTCACTTTTTTTGCGGTGCCTACCGGCACTGTGGATTTAGTAACGAGGATAGTGTATTTCTTGATGTTCTGTCCGAATTGCCTTGCCACGGCGAGCACATATTTGAGGTCGGCGCTTCCATCCTCGTCGGGTGGGGTGCCAACGGCCGAGAACACCACTTCCACGTCGTCCAGTACGCTGGTGAGGTCAGTGGTGAAGTGCAGGCGGTCGTATTCCACATTACGTTTCACCAGCTCCTCCAGTCCTGGCTCGTAAATAGGCATCTCGCCATTGTTCAATTTATTTATCTTCTCCTCATTCACGTCAACACAAGTAACGTGAGCTCCCATTTCGGCGAAACATGTTCCTGACACCAGTCCCACATATCCCGTTCCAACAATTGCTATGTTCATACTATTATAAAGTTAAATTCCTAATACAATGGATGGTTCTATATTAAGTTTCTTACTAATTTCTCTTGCATCTTGCAGAGAAGGTTCTCTCTTGCCTGTGAGGTAGTTGGAAAGTTTAGAGGGGCTGATACCCAAAAGTAGAGAAAGGTTCTTTTTGTTTAATCCCATTTCATACATTCTCAATTTAATAACATCCACAAGCTTTGGTTCACCAACAGCAAAATGGGCATCAGAATAGTCTGCTACTAAATTTGAAAGTAGCTCTAATTCTATAAAGTCAGGACTGTCCGCTGGCGTATTGTCATCAACTAGTGGAAGTAGTTCTTCAACTCTTTTTACAGCCCAATTATATTGTGAAATTGTTTCTATTTTTGTCATATTAATTATATTATTTTGCAATCTATTTTATCATATTCTTTGTGAGTACCAATAAATCTTATATACACAAATTGAATCGTAAACTTTATTACAATAACAATTCTGTATTCATTTCCTTTAATATTGAATACATATCTTTGGTTTCCTACGCTATCAACGCTATTGAATGTCTTTTTTACGTCAGCGAAGCAGCTCCACTTGCTTCTTTTAACTATAGTTGCCCATTCTTGTATAGCAGTCTTAGCTTTTGGATTTTTATGAATGTATTCTTTTAATGTCTGCTCTGTAAATATTCGCATATTAACAATATTTTCTGCAAAGGTATGAAGAATTTTTTGTATTTGCAAGTAAATCTTTGATTTTGTGATAATTTGCGTTGAAAAAAGTGTCAGTTTTTCTTTTTTGCGATATATTCTTCTATTTGTGCGAAAGTTTTGAGACCTTTGGCATAGTACAGCCAAACGATGGAGATTTGTTTTCGCTCTTTGATGTCGTGTGTGGCGGCAGCGGTTTGTATTCTTTTCCTGTCGCTGTCGAATCTGCTGCGCCATTTCTTGAAGTCCTTGCGGGCTTTGTATATGGCCTTGAAGTCGGCGACGTTGCCTTTGAGCAGCAGTGTCTGCCATGCGGCGATGTAGTCGAGAAACCACCTTATGCGCATTACTTTCTTCAGCTCGTTGTCGGGCAGGTTTTTATAGAGCATCGTAAGGTTGTTGCGGAAGTTGAGGTAAGTCTTTCGCGGGTTGTTTTTCGGCAGCGTGCCTCCTCCCACGTGATACACCTGGCTGTCGGGAATGCAGTAGATTTGTCTTCCGAGCAGTCGGAGGCGCCAGCAGAGGTCTATCTCCTCGCAGTGTGCGAAGAAGCGAGGGTCGAGGCCTCCGGCGGTCCAGTAGTCCTTGCTCCTTATCATCATCGCCGCGCCTGTGGCCCAGAAGAGTGGCATCTGATAGTCGTATTGCCCCTCGTCGTTTTCCACGCTGTCGAAGACCCTTCCTCGGCAGAAGGGGTATCCGTATCGGTCGATGAATCCCCCTGCCGCGCCGGCATATTCGAAGGCGTCTTTGTCGGCTTCCGAGAGCAGCTTCGGCTGGCACGCCGCCGCCTCCGGGTGGTTGTCCATAAATTCCACTAAGGGCGTGAGCCAGTGGTGCGACACCTCCACGTCGGAGTTGAGTAGCACGAAATAGTCGGCCCTCACTTGCTGCAAGGCCCTGTTGTATCCTTCCGCAAAACCGTAGTTTTTATCTAATCGGATTAACTTCACCTCCGCCTGCTCTTTTGCGAGATATTCCAAAGAGCCGTCGGTGGAGGCGTTGTCGGCCACTATCACCTCCGCCTCGTCGCGGGTATATTCCAAAAGCGTGGGCATATACTTCCTCAGCATCGCCTCGCCATTAAAATTCAATATCACTACTGCTGTTTTCATAAAAACAATACTAGCCTTAATCTAAAATATTAATGGTTTCTAACCCTCTTTTCCTCATCTCTTCCTTTCCGATGTTATCGATTACAGCCTCTTTCCATGCTTCTTTCATAGCAACTGACTTGCGGAAAGCGCTGGCTGCCTCTTCTCTATCCTTAAAGTTTCGTATCATAATAAAACCTCCTTTAGCGACGTGGTCGCATTAATTCTTCATTTCTCACACTAAACGCCGGAACGGCGTATAATTGTCAACCTTTCGATTCAGCGAGGGCAGAGAAAGCTTGCTTTCTTTGCCGAGCGTAAGAAAGGTCGGCGTTAGCCAATTCTCAATTCTCAATTCTCAATTCTCAACTCGCAACGCGTCTCCTTTTGCGTTGAAATTCCCGAGTGTAACTGTTGTCAGCTCATTATCGAGTGCCGGGTCAGCGATTGCCGGCGGCAGTTCCACTCTGATATAGTTGTCGGTGAAGCCGTGCATGGCCTTTCCTTTCGGTGCTTTTTCGAACAATACGGTGCGTGTTTGTCCGATGAAACTGCTGTAGAAAGCCTTCGTTTTTTCGTCGGAGAGCGTGAGCAGTCGGTGGCACCGTTCTTTCTTGTCTTTGTCGTTCACCTTATACGGTATTTTGAGTGCCGCTGTGCCAGGGCGCTCGGAGTAGGGGAACACGTGGAGCTGGCTCACGTCGAGGTTTTTTAGGAATTGGAATGTCTCCTCGAAGAGTTCCGGTGTCTCGCCTCTTGTGCCTGTCATCACATCCACTCCGATGAACGCGTCGGGCATATATTTTTTAATAAGGTGTATCTTGTGCGCGAATAGTGCCGTGTCGTATCGGCGGTGCATAAGTCTTAGCACCTCGTCGCTTCCGCTTTGCAAGGGAATGTGGAAGTGGGGCATGAAGGCGCGGCTTTGGGCGCAGTAGGCTATCAGTTCGTCGCTGAGCAGGTCGGGCTCAAGACTGCTGATGCGGTAGCGTGCTATCTCCTCCACTTGGTCGAGTGCTTTCACGAGGTCGAGGAACGTCTCGCCGGTGTTTTTGCCGAAGTCGCCGATGTTCACTCCGGTGAGCACAATCTCCTTGCCTCCCTCCGCCGCCGCTTGACGGGCTTGCTCTACTAAAGAGGCGATGGACGGACTGCGGCTGAAACCGCGTGCGAAGGGGATGGTGCAGTATGTGCAGAAATAGTCGCAACCGTCTTGCACCTTCAGGAAGTATCTCGTGCGGTTGCCACGGCTGCAACTGGGAGCGAAGCTCCTTATGTTCTTGGTCTTCTTTGCGAAAAACTGCCCTTGTTTAGATACTTCGCCTTTCCCCGAATTTTCAACGATATCGCCTTTCGCCGAAATTTCAGATATTTCGCCTTTCCCCGGGCTTTCAGATGCTTTGGCTTTTATAGCGTCTCTGTCAGAGTCAGGGGTTAAATCCTTGGCTTTGCTTTTTATCGTGCTTTCGTTGATTTCAGCAGTGGTATTATCCCGTTCTTCCCATGCCTGCGAAAGATATTGTATCAGGTTTGCTTTCTCGTCGGAGCCGAGTACGAGGTCCACTCCGTCGATGCTTGCCACTGTCTCAGCCTTGAGTTGTGCGTAGCATCCTGTAACGATGATGAATGCTCCGGGGTTGGAGCGTGCCATACGGTGAATGGCTTGCCGGCATTTGTGGTCGGCCACTTCCGTAACCGAGCAGGTGTTTATAAGGCAGATGTCTGCCTGCTCCCCCTGCTTCGCCGGGGTAACGCCCATCTGCTCCAACATCTTTGCGAATGTGGAGGTTTCAGAAAAATTCAACTTACACCCGAGAGTGTAGTAGGCCGCTTTCTTGCCCTGAAATGCCGAACTGTCTATCATGTTCAAATCTTTTATCTTCTTTCTGCCCGTTTTGTAAGTAAATGGACAATGAAGAATATCCATCGCCGGAACGGCGATTTAATTCTCAATTTGCGACGAAGTCGCAACATAGTCGCACCTTACCTTATATATAATATATAATATATATGCCTCGCCGAAATTATTGCATCGGCTTGCCAATGTTTATTGTCAATTCCCACACAAAACGCCGTAAGGCGTATAATTCTCCATTCTCCATTCTCCATTCTCAATTAAAATCGGGTGCAAAGTTAGTGAAAAATCTCGAAAAATCGTGCTTTTTTGTCATTTTCTTTTTTCTTTACAAAATGCGCTAAAATTTTAACACTTTGTAATTTGTTGAATTACAATATGTTAGAAAAAAGTTACAAAAAAGGATGAAAAAAAATCGAAAAAAAAGAACAACGAATTAAAAAAAGTGAGTACCTTTGCAGCGTTTTAGAGAACAAATGATTGTTTTACAGATTTAAAAAGGCAAAGAAAATGAAAAAATTAGTTTTGATGTTCGTAGCTGTAGCAGCTATCTCATTCGCATCATGTGGTGGTAACACTAAAAGGTAACAACGAAGCAGCAGCAGAGGATACTGCAGCTGTTGAGATTGCAGAAGACACAACCGCTACTGATTCAGTTGTTGCAGATTCAGTTGCTGCTGATTCAGCTGAAGTTGCTGCTGAGCAGTAATCTTCGTACGAACAACGAGAGAGAAACGACCGTCGGGCATCGCTCGGCGGTTTTTTTGCATTAAATCTAATACCTGTTTTTATATGCGAAAAATATCCAATATTCATCATTTTAAGTTAAAAAAGGTTTAAATAAGCCATCTTTGCTATCTTTTTTAAGATTTTCCAATTTTTATTCGTAACTTTGTGGCTGATTTGAAAACATTAAATATTACTATATGGCTATAATAAATTGTCCTGAATGTGGAAAACGTTCAAACAAAAATACTATGAGTACGAAATTGAGAATAAGCAAGCTGCTGTCGGGTAAGTTGATGGCGGCATTTCTGTCGGCAACATTGTTGGCGGGTTTCAGCTCTTGCGGCAACAGCAGCAAGAAGGAGCTGAACAAACTGTTGTTGGAATGTGCTGACAACGACAAGACCGTGGACGCCTCCGACTGGTCGAAAATACAGACGTTCATCAATGACAACAAGAGGAACCTGAGGCAGTTCTACAGTGATGACAAAATCGATGAGGCTAAAGTGAAGGAGTATATCACTGACTTCTTCACCAACCGCCGTCCGTCGAAACAAATCTCGTTCTACGGCATGACGGGAGACGCCTTTATGAAGGTGAAGTTCTATCTCGAAAGGAGCGGAAGCACCTTCGGATATGACGCGCCACAAACCAAGGGCGACTTTAAGGCAGCCATCGTGCAATTGCTTAACAACATCCCCGGCGACAATGCCGCATACGAGAACTATGTGGTGAATGACAGCATTTACCCGTATCCCGGCACTTTCAAGGACTTCATCAGCGACCCCAACATTTTCCAGACCACGAAGAATATCGGCAACGCCAAATATACCGACTTCAACAGCATCTTCTCATCAATCCTCGACGAGACGAAAAGCAATGAGCTGGGAATACTCGTCACCGACCTGATTTATTCCACCAAGGAGATGCAGCAAATCAGCGCGCAGAAAATCTTCAACGAGGAGACAGGCATGGCGAATGTGGCCTTCGGCAAGCACACCGGCGACAAGGCGGTGCTTGTTTTGCAGATGATGGGAGACTTCTCTGGGCCCTATTACCCGTACAACGCCGCCAAAAACACACAGTACAAGGGACAGAGGCCATATTATTTCATTATTATCGGCAACAACGATGACATCAGGCGGATCTCGACAGATGAGACATACAAGAATTTCGTTAGCTTCAATGACTTAGGAGGTTTCCAACATAGATGCCTTTTCGCAAAGACAGAGATGTATGAGCCTTACTTCACCATAGCCTTGGACAATGCCTCCAACAAAGGAAAATTCAGGGTTGACAGAGACAGCAGAGGCAAGGGTGGCACCGTGAAGGCAATCACGAAAATCGAGGCCGACCCCAATTCCGGCTCCTTCCAGTTCTCTGTCGCCGTTGACCTCAAGAGCGTGTTGGCCGACAAGGAATACGTGGAGGATGTAAAGAATTATGAAGTAAAAGGCGGAGACCCCTTCACCGTCGTGGAGGTGAAGGAAATCACCGCGGCCGACATCAAGCCGTCGAACAAGGACGCCTTGAGCCACGCCACACATTTCATTACCCTCGCCACAGACAAGTTCACGCATAAGCAGACACTGAGCGTAAAACTGCTCAACCGTCTGCCGGCATGGGTGGAGGCAGCGTCATCAGATGACGACACGAATACAAAGTCGGCTGACTTCAGCAAAACCACCTTCGGACTGAAATACTTTATGAAAGGCGTGTATGACGCATACAGGAACAAAAGCACAGAGGAACCCTGTTATTTTGATTTAAATATAGAATTAAACAAGTAATATTATGAGAAGAGAAATTTTATTAGTAGTGGGAATTGTACTGACAGCTTTGTATATTATTTTCGCACCGCAGTTTTATGAGTCATGCTATTACAGCCAAGGCTTCTCCGACTGGATGTATAATCAGAACATGTATCTGATAGTGGCCATCGTCGTGGTGCTGGTAGCCTGGATACTGGCATTCTTGTATTACAAGGTCATCGACAATATCTCGTTGTCGAAATGGTATCATTGGCTAATCTTCTTCGTTATAGCAGTGCTGCTGGCCCCGGCGGTAAACATCGTATATCCCAACAGCGTTTCGACGGAAGAGGGACAGGAGTTTATGGCCGACCTTCAGAATTTCGCCATCATCAATGTCGCCGTAACCGCCGTGTTCTTCTGCATAGCATCCGCGGCACTCTGCGGCTTCAGCACCAACTGTAAATACGTACCCGTAAAAATTGTAAAGGATTAAGATATGAGACTATTTTTATTCGCTGTCGGAGGCACAGGCTCGAGAATTCTCAAGCCATTGGTGATGCAGTGTGCTGCTGGCATGTGCCCGATAATCGACGGAAAAAGAAATGAGGACGTGGAAATAGTGCCCATAATCATGGACCCCCACGCCACAAATGAGAACCTCAAACAAACCGACCACCTGCTGCGATGGTACAGGGAGCTGAGGAAAGAGATATATAAGAACAAGAGCGACGGCAACGGAAGTCAGAGAGGCTTCTTCGACATTAAAATCTCAACACTGAGAGACGTGGTGCAGAATACCAACCTCAACGACACGTTCCTCTTCAACCTCGGAGGCATGGACTCAAAGAAGTTCGGTGATTTCATCGACTTTAAAAACATGCAGCCGGGCGACCAGGCCCTGTGCAGCATGCTCTTCTCCAACGACCAGCTCGCCACCACCCTTGGCATCGGTTTCGTGGGAAGTCCTAATATTGGCAGCGTCGCACTCAACCAGTTCAGGGACTCCGAGGAGTATAAGCAGTTCACCAACGTGTTCCGCAAAGAAGACAAGATTTTCATCATCAGCTCCATCTTCGGAGGCACCGGAGCCGCCGGATACCCCATCATCGTGAAGAACATAAGAAATGCGAGCAACGACAACCGCACCAATGGCGGCGACCTGAGCGACTCCATCATCGGAGCCCTCACCGTATTGCCATATTTCAATATCTCCGAGGATGAGAACAGTCAGGTGAACGCCTCTGACTTCATACAGAAAACAAAGTCGGCCCTCGAATATTACCAGCGCAACATCACCAAGGACAATGAGCCGTCGGTAAACGTGTGCTATTATCTTGGCGACGAGGCCCTCTCGAAAGCCTACGACAACGACCCAGGATACAACGGACAAAAGAACGACGCCCATATCGTGGAGTTCATAGGAGCATTAGACGTGTTCCATTTCCTCTCACTCCGCGACGAAGACCTCTCATCCTCCAACGGACATGCCGACACATGCCATAAATATGAGTATGGTTTCAAACAGGCTGTGGACGAGAATAAACATATCGACTTCAAGGATTTCGGCACCGCCAACGGAGTAGCTGTAATCAACGAGATGATCTCGAGGATGAAGAAATTCCACCTGCTTTACCTGTATCTGCAATACGGACTGTCAGAAAACCTCAGTGCGAGGTTCGCAAAAGACGCGCCGAGCCTCGACAGCTCGTTCTTGAACAGCAATTTCTTCACACGTCTCAAGGACGACTTCTTAGGAGAATACATCACGTGGCTCAAGGAGATGCAAAACAACCACAGGTCGTTCACACCGTTCAACCTCGAGACAGCGGAGCCGGCGAAGTCAATCACCGGTTACTTCAAGAAAAAGTCATTCTTTTCATCCTCCTTAGGCTATAGGGAAATGACCCAGCTGCTCAACAAAGCCAGCGAGAACAAAGCCAACAGCTTCAATGAAGGAGAGGCTCCAGGAAAACTCATCAAGCTGTTCGACATGGCGAGCGACGAGATGATAAGTGATAAATATTTCAGTCAAGCATAATTATAACATCATGACAAGCAACACATTAACATATAACCCCGCCCTGCAAGGCAAAGAGGGATGGATTGATGATGCAAGATATGACGATAAGGACATAGAAAACATCTCCGACCCCCAAAGAGGAAAAACAGTGACACCCAAAGTGGCCATACCAAGCCCCTTCGCGCAGTTTGACCTCGTGAAGAACGCATTCAAGCATATCGCTGCAACTAAAGACCTCAAATACGATGGAGTGAAAGCAGGAAAGATGGACGAGAGACTCGTGTCTTACGCTCTTGACATCGGGCAGCTCTTCTTCCATTTCGACGAGAGAAAAGACAAACTCAAAATCATCGAGTGGAACAAAGACAGAGTGTTCGACATGCAATACGGCATGGTCGCAGAGCCTACCCACAGGCTGATAGCGCAGACTCTCAAGATGTTTATGGAGCAAGACGGCAAAAGCTATAACTTCCAAGACATGCAGAACCTCTATTTCCTTAAATATGAGGATGATATCATCGGTTGCACATCACCGGTGACGCTCTTTATGGCTACACCTAATGCCATAAGGAAACAGTATGATATTGTGGTGGAGACAGGCATCAACCTCTTCAGCAAGATCAGGCCGCTTTATGAGAGAGAAGAGAAATATATAAAATTCCTTAACCTCATCTTCTCCGCATATCCAGAATTGAGGGAGAAACTGCCAGAGGTGCACGACTATCTGATAAAATGCAAAGACAACCTGCCAGCGCACGTGGCAAAGGAAATTTCTGACAACTATGGCGACATCAAAGCAGTGGACGTTACTATGCAGTCGCACTACGCAGAGAAATACGAGAACGACTATGCGCCCGTGGAGAATGTAAACATACTTGGAGTGCCACTGCATCAGGTGCACCAGAAAGATGTCAAAAAGGCAGTGCAAGAGAGCGACTTCGTAATCAAGGCCACATTAACAGAAGAGGGAGTGCAGTTGCCATTAGCACTGCAAAACAAACTCAACGCGCCGGCCAACGACCCGTACATATATATCGACAAGGCATGGGACGACGCGGTGAACTCCGTGCCGATGTTCGGAAGCCCCAACCTCAACAGCAGAGAGCTGCCACAGTCGGGAGGCATCATGTATCCCTGGGTGTCAACCAACGACTTCTTGGAGACATCGATTATAAAAATACAAGATTCGCCTCTGTTTAATGATGACAATTTCTTCGACGGCAACGTGCAGATGAAGAAAGGCCTGAAAAACTATGGCTACTTGCTGCCCCTTAAACCACTGTTTTTCAAATATTTCACAGCCAATGACCTAACAACTATGGTGTTCGGCAACAAGAAGATGATCGACATGGAAGTGGGCAAGGCCGATGACGGAAGGGAGATAGTGGACGTGACCCTGAGAATACCTATAAAGAAACCGGGCAAATTCGTTACGTTCAAGAGAACCTACGAGACCGGCAGGGAAATTTTTGACACAGAAAATAATATCGGCTCCGTGAAGCCGGTGGCTTTCTCACTATCCATCTTCCCGTTCGTGTCAAAGGCAAGACATAAGGTGATGCTCATCGACCGCTCGTTTAGAGACGAGAATATCGAGGGCAGTATGACTTACAACATCACCTCAAAGTTCTACAGGAAACAGAACGGGGCAAACGAGGAAATAAAAATCGACGAGCCAAGACAGAGAGACAGAAAGGAAGAGTCGGCAAGGACGGCATTCTTCTATAACGTGGATAATGACTTCGACTACATACAGTTTGAGTTCAAACAGGAGGGCGCAAGCATAGGCGACAATGCCGTGTTGGTGCCTAAGTGGCCGCTGCCCATCACCGGCTCGGCACAGTTCACATTCGCCGTGGACTTCGGCACTACCAACACCCATGTGGAATATATGAAGGATGACGAGCAGCCTCAACCATTGGAACTCAAGACAAATATCAATCCCTGTCTCGTGGCCACGCTGTATAAGAAAGATGAGGACAACCCCAACTCAACAGTGTTGTTAGACAACCTCAACAACATCCTCTTCTTGCCAAAGGAGATAGGAGGGAAGTACAAGTTCCCGCAAAGGACGGTGCTTTCAGAGAACGACAAGCTCGACGAGCTTGCGATAGACAAAATCGTGGCTTTAGGCGACGCCAACATACCTTTTATATACGAGAAGGGACCGATAGGCAATAACAACAAATTGGTGCCCAACTTGAAATGGAGCACCACAGAGGCAGCCGGCAAACAGGTGGAGGCCTTTATGACCGAGTTGATGGAACTGATGTACACCAAGGTGCTCCTCGACGGAGGTAAACCGGAGAAAACAAAGTTCGTTTGGTTCTACCCGCTCAGTATGTACAGCGGCGACGTGACGGCTTATTCAAGAGGCTGGCAGGCAGTGTTTGAAAAAACATTTGGCGTGGAGGCTGACAGTGAAAACTTCGTGAAAATGCCAGAGTCGGTGGCACCGTATTTCTATTATGTCAACAACCCCAAGACGAAGAGTTCCAACGCCACAGTGGCCTCTATCGACATCGGCGGAGGTACCAGCGACGTGGTGGTGTATAACAACAAAGACTTGGAGGGCAACAGGGTGAAGATACCGGAGTTCCTCACCTCGTTCCGCTTTGCTGCCAACACCCTCTTCGGAGATGCGTTCTCAAAACCCAACAGCGACGACAACCCGATGGTGAACAAGTATGTGGAGCATTTCTGGAAACTCTTCGAACAAGACAGGAGAAAATATAAGGACTTGAAAGCATCGCTGAAGAATATCGCCGACCGCAAAAGGTCGGACGACATCAACACATTCCTCTTCTCCGTGGCCGACTCGGAGGCAGCTGCTGGAAATAAAGTGTTTAACTACAACCAGCTGCTCAATGAAGACCGCACAAGGAAAGTGATATTCATATATTTCTATGCCTCAATAGTTTATTATGTGGTTAAGGTGATGAAACATCTTGGCATGCCTAACCCAAGGCATATCATGTTTAGCGGAACAGGCTCAAAGGTGCTGAATATCGTAGGAACTAAAGAAGAACTGAGTCAGTTTACCAAATATCTTATCAAGGAGATTTATGGCGATAAATATGTTGACTCTGAATTCTCCGTCATCATGGAGGAGAATGAGCCGAAGCAGATAACCTGTAAAGGAGCATTGCTGCAGATGGAGAAAGAGAAAGACCTTGAATACGAGCTGAAGTCAATAAACAAGTTGAACGATAAAATTGACGGAGGCTATGAGGAGAAGTCATTGAAAGTGAACTATTCCATGATCCCTGCCAAGGATGAGCTTACCTACGGCGACGTGACAAACAATGTAGAGATAAAACACCAGATTGTGGACGCCGTGAAAGAATGGAATAATTTGTTTATCAAGTTCTTCGAGGATAAGAAACTCGACAAGAGATTTAATGTGGATGGAGCCGCCTGGGCTCTGTTTAAGGAAAATGTGAACAAGGATCTCGACCATTACTTGAACGAGGGTTGGGATTTCAACACACGCACCACAAGCAAGAGCTCTGCCATCGTGGATACCGACGTGGTGGAAGACTCCGTGTTCTTCTATCCCATTATCGGGTCGATAAGGTATAATTTAATCGAAAACTTAAAATGACGGGATTATGAAAATTAAAAATTTTATTTATTCGCTTTGCCTCTGCTTATGTCTCGCAGGAACAAGCGTATATGCTGCTTCGGCAGGGCAGGGGAAAAAAAATGATACAACTGCTGTAACAGAAAATAAAGGTGCAATACCTGAAGAATTTAAAGAGAAAAGCGTAGATGATGAAGCTGGTAAGAAAGGTTCTGAATCTGAAGCTGGAGAAAATGCGAAAAAGAATAAAGACAACAAGGAAAAGTCTTCTTTCGGACTCTTGGATTTTATTTTTTGGATTATAGTAATCATCCTGCTCATTGCTGTTGTAGTGGCTCTCTTTAAGGTATTCAAGTTGCAGTCTCAACAGGACAAATTTTCCAAGAAGATAAAAGACATTGCTCCCCAAAATGCTGCAACAGGTCAAACAGATAAAAAAATAACTCCGCAAATCTTGTATAATAGGATTCAAGGGTTGGAACAAAAGGTTGAAAAACTTGAGGCTCAGCTTGAGAGGCTCCAAAATCAGCCAGGCGCCAATCAAACATCATCCCGAACCTCTGCTACGGCTGGTACCTCTGCTGCGGCTGGCACTGTAGGCATGACAGCCGGAGCTGGAGCTGCCTCAAATGCAGCTTCAGCCAACAGATACACGGATGACGATGTTAATAATCTTTTTGTCGATGCTCCAAAGCAAGCGGCTCCGAAACGTGACCCCAAAAATTATTATTTTGAATCAGTGGATGACAATATGTATTTTTGTGGCATGTCAGAAACCCGGACAGGAAATTCCGTATATCAACTTACCACAATCGATGGCGTTCGAGGAGATTTTGTCGTCTTGCAGGGTACTACTGCGATGGCAGCGTTTAACGCAACTATCGACCTTGTAAGAAATGCCTGCGATTATGATGAGTCTTTAGAGTCGGCAACAAATGTGGAAACTGAAGACGAGGGTAAGGCTGTGTTGGCTGGCGGCAGATGGAAAGTTTCTACCAGGGCAAAAATAAAAATTTCTTGAAATGAGACTCAGGACAACCTTTATATTGCTGGCAGCCTCTTTAATCCTGCTCTCTTGTCAGTGGCGCCCCCATGGCGGCGCAGGCAGAGGACGTGGCTCACAAGGAAACAACGAAGTGACTAAAGAAGTCTCCACGACGAGGGATAACGGCACAGTGCAGGCACGAACTAACCGTGGCACCACTAAGGTGGGTTTCACGAAGGAGAACGGCGTGCTGTATATCCCGGTGGAGATTAACGGAGTGCCTATGCGGTTCATCTTCGATACGGGAGCCTCATCGGTTACCATGTCGCTCACCGAGGCTAATTTTCTCGCCAAACAAGGGAAATTGACTGACGACGACATTCTCGGCTCGGAAAACTTTATGGATGCCAATGGCAACATATCCGAGGGAACGGAGATTATACTCCGGTCGGTGAGGATTGGCGACCGTGAGATCAGCAATGTCAAGGCGTCGGTGGTGATGAACCAGCGTGCACCACTGCTCTTCGGACAGACGGCCATGGCAGCCTTCGGAAAGGTGTCGATAGATTATAACAAAAACGTTTTAATATTAGAATAGTATGATTATACAATGTCCGGAATGCGGTTTTAAAATAGAGATTGACGAGACGAAATATGAAGGCGGAAGCGTGCAGGAATTCGCTTGTCCTAAATGCGGGAACCCATACAAAATCTCGATTCCGAAAGAGAAAGAAGAGGATGAGGAGGAAACAGTCCCCGCATCGCAGAGCCAACAGACTCCGCCGGCACCGCCAGTGCCGCCAGTGTCACCGAGGCAGCCTCAGTCGCAGCCAGGGCCTCAACCTCAACCATCGTATGAGCCTCAGCCCCAACAGTATGAGCCTCAGCCTCAGTATGAGCCTCAGCCTCAGTATGAGCCGCAATCATCATCGTCGGGAAGTGGTATGAAAGTGGGCTTGACCTTACTCGCCTTAGCATTGCTGGTATGTGGAGCCGTGGCCTATTTCGCATGGTATAAACCATATCAAAGGGATAAGAATGCGCCAAGGACTTATTCGATTGCCAACAGTGTAAACCTGCGCTCATCGAAAGACGCGGGAGGCGACTATAATAAGATCAGGTCGGTGCCGTATGGAAGTGAGTTGATAACATACGATGACGACGGAGAGTGGGCACATGTGAAAGACGCTGACGGCAACGAGGGATATATGGCTTCCATGTATCTCACAGACAAAGCCGACTTCCTGCTGCTCAACAGCATCTTCGGCGACCAGGAGTCGAGGGAGAACGTGAGTACCATAAAATGCAGAAAGGCACTGCTCAATTACTATAAGGCCAACGGGCTGATAGGGAAACTCTCTTCAGAGAACCTTAAAATCGTTGACCCCAATTTCGTGCCGTCGAGCGACAACCAGTGGCAGGTGTTCTGCAGGGCTAAAGGAGTGAAACCCAACAATGTGTTCTTCCCAAGGCTTATCAACCCCAACTCAAAGTTCACTGACTTCGCCGTTACTATAAAGAATATCGAGAACGGGCAGAGACGCACACTGCTGTTTACTTTCGACGATGATGAGACACCTCACTACGTTACATATATCAACGCTCCTGAAGAGGGGTATATAGAAGACATGATTGTTTATGAAGGACAAATTTCAGCAAGATACTCGTACTAAAGAAAAGGAGAAAATGGGCAAGTCTAAAAAAATTTCTACCGGCGTGTATGCGCTTGCGGTAATCATACCATATCTGATTATGGCCGGGGTGATATACTGGCACAACAAGGAAATCGACAAGATAAAGACATCGAAATTCATTGTCATTTCCAAAGAAGACATGCAGCTCACCGTTTATGGCTTCAATGGCGACAAACTCTTTGAGGCCCCCATAGCGGTTGGCACAGGTTTTGGCAACAAAGAGAAGGTTGGCGACCGCAAAACCCCCGAGGGCGTGTTCCGGGTGGTGTCGGTGGAAGACGCCTCAACATGGGTGCACGACTTCAATGACGGCAAAGGGGTGATACAGAATGCCTACGGACCATATTTCATACGTCTCGAAGTGCCAGGACAAAAGGGCATCGGCATTCACGGTACGCACGACCCTAATTCGATAGGCACAAGAGCCACCGAGGGGTGCGTGAGACTGCGCAACGAGGATATAGCACAACTCGCCGATATGGTGGGGCAAGGCACGATGGTTATCATTGGGACATCGAAATTAGACGTGATGAAGGCCGACAGCTTGCAGAAAATAATTGAAGAAACAGGTGTGGCAAAAGTTGCTGACACTCTTGCCAAGAAACCGGCGGTAACAGAGGCTCCTAAGGAAAATCCCGAAAAGCCGAAAGCCGGCGGCGAAAGCAAGAAGAGAGTAGAGGTGAAAGCCGATGCGAAAGTGGATACGAAAGGCAACAAAACAGTAGAGAAGAAAGAGACCAAGCCTGCCATTGAAGAAAGTGGCGACCCATTAAAAGAAGAGGAATAAATATGAATGTAACATGTCCGGAATGCTTCTGGGAGTTTGATATCACTCCTGACGCAAGTAAAGATAGAGTGCAGTGCACATGTCCGATGTGCACACATAAGTTCGTGTTTAATCTGCACGAGGCTGATGAAGATAAAAAGGAGGACAAAAAAACCGAGGAAGAGAAGGCGACAAAAGAAGAAATAGCCTCTGTAGTCGGCTCACTCAAGGGGAAACCGGAAAATGAGGGTTCTAAAAAAGAGCAACCGACTGGCGGCAGCGGGTCTGCCACGGCGGATAGCATGCCCACTTTCAACAGCCTTATGAAAATGTATGAGCAGCAACTTAAAGAGGAGCAACAACAGAAGAGTGGGGGAGGATATTCCCGTCAGGCGCCTGCTCCACAGCCAAGGCCTACTCAGCATAAGAAGGTGTTCTGTCAGGACTGCGGCACAGAGTTTAGCGACAACGCCTTTGTGTGTAAAGTATGCGGTGCGCCCCGGCCTGGATACATCTTCTGCCCTGAATGTGGAGAGATAGTAAAGGAGACATCTAATTATTGCCTTAATTGCGGATGCCCGTTACCTCATTAATTATAATTATCTAACTTAACTTTTAAAATTATAAGATTATGGCACTAATTTATTGCCCAGAATGTGGCAAACAGATTTCAGACAAGGCTGTGAGATGTCCTAATTGCGGTCGGGATATGACTCAAGGGGGAGAGGTGCAGCAAGTACAACAACAAACTCACCAGCCGATGAACCAGTATGGCCAGCAGCCGATGAACCAGTATGGCCAACAACAGATGCCGCCTTGCCCTAAGACATATTTGGTGGAGTCTATTCTGGTAACAATTTTCTGCTGTGTCGTATTTGGAGTTTTGGCTATCGTAAAAGCCGCTAAGGTGTCGTCAGCATACAGCGCCGGCAATTACGATGAGGCATTGGAAGCGAGTGAGGCTGCAAAGAAATGGGTAACTTGGGGATTCATTTGTGGTATCATTGTATGTATCTTAGCTGTCATTGGGGAAGCAATGAAGTAATGGACTAAGTTAATAAAATGTTGAGGAAGGCGTTAATATGCATAGCCGTTGTTTTGGCGGTTGTGGTTTATTATGTTTTCGACCCTTCAGTAACCCCCTTCCCGCGTTGTCCTTTTTTGACGCTTACGGGTCTGAAATGTCCAGGCTGTGGTTCGCAGAGAGCGTTCCACAGTCTGCTGCATTTCGATGTCTTAGCGGCTTTGCATTATAACTTCATGGCTGTTGTCAGCGTTCCTCTGCTGATATATTTATTTGCTGTGGAGATGTTAAGAACAAAGAATGTTGATTTATACGCAAAGTCTCACACCCCTTTGTTTATAAAGGTATTGTTCCTGCTCATCATTTTATGGTGGGTGTTGCGGAATATTTTTGGCTGGTGATGCCTCATGGTATTTGGAGCGGCAAACGGGGCTCGAACCCGCGACCTTCGGCTTGGGAAGCCAACGCTCTGCCAACTGAGCTATTGCCGCTTAAAAAAACTGCTTGGCCATGGGGCTTAGGCAGTCTTCTGGAGCCGATACCCGGGCTCGAACCGGGGACCTATTCATTACGAATGAATTGCTCTACCAACTGAGCCATATCGGCAATTGCGGTGCAAAGGTAGTGAAAAAAATCCATTCCCCAAAACTTTTTCGCCTTTTTTTTCTTAAAAACTCGTTTTTAAGCCTCTTTTGGCTTTCGGGGGGCTTTACACCTTATTAATATATTACTTGTTTTCGAGTATCGTCATCTGGCCATCGTAGTCCACCCTCACGATAACTTTACACCTTTTTATATTACTTGTTTTCGAGTATCGTCATGTTGCCATCGTAATCCACTCTGACTGTAACCCTGAACTCTGCCGACTCGTCGTCGGGTTGTACCAGCACGGCGTTGTGGTCGATGCCATTCTCCGACACCTCCTTGAGCTCCATGTCTTTCAGAATGGCCTGTTTGAGGAATTCCTCCGGCACCTTGCCCTCAAACATGTTCTTGCGGAAGTCTTTCGAAAACACCTTCCGCTTGCCGTTGAAGATGTTGAGATTCACAATGTTGTCGTAATATACATTGCTCACCTCTATGCCGTCTTCATTATAAAAGGTGCTAATCACCTTATAGGTGGTGGGGTTGATTTGCACATAGCAGTGATAGCGCTCATTATTATAATATGCTATTGTGTCGTGTTTGTTTACCTCCTTGATAACCTGTGGTTTAGGCTCTTCTGCTTGAATAAATTCTTCAACTATTTCCTGCTCTTCTTCGCTGTTCTCTGGCACGTTCCTTTGCAGTTTCACCTCGTCCTCGTTCTGGTTGCGGAAGTAGAGCAGGTGGTCGGTCATGCGTGTGATTTTATAGCTGCTTGCCGAGCCGGAGAAGTTGTAGATCACGAGGCTGTCGTCGATGATTTTGAAGTATGCCGGCAGACTGGTGGAGTCGGCATAATAGATGCTGTCGCCCTCGATGCGTATCGACGGCTCCTTGGTGTCGGAGTCAAACCAGATGCCTTGCACGGCCTCTTTCGCCTCCTTGTCCTCCGGCCGCTCTCCTCCGCCGCACGACGGCATGAGCAGGAGCAGTGCAATGATGGCGCACACCCTGCCGACGGTTGTAAAAACTTCTCTCTTGTTCTTTGTCTCCATTATGACAATATTCTTTTTCCGACCCCTTCTTGCCGCGGTTTTTGCTCATCCGCGGCCCGGTGTCTTCATTTTCAAGTGCAAATGTAGTGAAAATTTCTGAAATGAAAAAATTTTTCGATTTTTTTTTCAGAATATTTGCGTATTTCAACAAAAAGACGTAACTTTGCAACGTGATAGAGTTAGAAAGACATATAGAAACGCTGCTGCTGAGCCACGACTGCGTGATAGTACCGGGGCTGGGCGGATTTGTGGCACACTACGTTGACGCCCGCTTCGACGAGGGCGACAACACATACCTGCCGCCCTTGCGCACGCTGGGCTTCAACGGCGGGTTGACACTCAACGACTCACTGCTCGTGCAGTCATACGTGGAGGCCTTCGACCTCAGCTATCCCGACGCATTGGCGCGGATACAGAAAGAGACGGAAGAGCTCAGAGGCATCCTCGACAACCAGGGATACTATGAGTTCAGCAGCCTCGGAATACTGCGTTACAACGATGAGGGCAACCTTGAGTTTGAGCCCTCCGAGGCCGGCATTCTCACTCCGCGCCTTTATGGGCTCGGAGGGGTGGAGATAACCCCCTTGAGCCAACTGAAATTGCGTACCGTTTTCGATGTTGACGACGGTTCAAGTGAAACTTCACGTGCGGGCGCGCAAACCTATAAGAGCGAGGCGGAAAGGATAGCCTCCGGCGGCTTGATAGAAGCGGATGATGACACACCCGCTGCACCCCGTGTGGCACAGGCTAAAGCAGGACCGGAAGAGGCTGTGGACGACGGTCCTGACGACGACTTTTTCGGCGATGACGATGAGGAAGAGGCATCGGTGAAAATACCGCTAAGGGTGATTCACTATGCCGCCGCCGCGGTGATAGCATTTATGGTATTCGCATTCACAATGCCCTCCGTCGGCAACGGCGAGGTGGGTGAGATGCAGACAAGTGCGATACAGAATGGGGCATTGCACAAACTGCTTAGCGGACCGGCGGAATACACAGTAAGTAGCGAGAAAGATAATCCTTTGAATGCCAATAATATAGATGCTGCGGAAACAAATGCGGAGGCGGAACGGGCTGCGGCAGTTTCAAATTCATCGGAAAGCGAAAGTCCAGCGGCAGTTTCAAATTCATCGGAAAGCGGAAGTCCTGCTGGGATAAAAACGGCAGAAGCAGCGTCGGCTAAGTCAGAGGCTGTTAAGTCAGAGGCGCCCGTTGCAGTAAATGAGGCTAAAACAGAGCCGGCAGCGGAGACTGTGGCGACCCCCAAGACATTTTACACATTGGTGTTGGCGAGCCGTATAACGAAAGCAAACGGACAGACGTTTGCCAACCAACTCGCAGCCAAAGGAGTGAAAGGCGTGAGAGTACATACCCAGAAGAGTGTGAACAGGGTGATTTGCGGCCGCTATTCCACTGAGGCAGAGGCATATAACGCTCTGCGGCAGTATCGCAACAACACCCCCGATTTCAGCGAGGCTTGGGTATTCAAAGCCATCGAAGAATAAACCAAAATTCTGAACTTTTGAGCGTGAGGATGGTTGAGCGAAGCCCATTCCCACAAAAACGCCGTAAGGCGTATAATTCTCAAATCTCAACTCTCAAATCTCAACTCTCAACTCTCAAATCTCAAATCTCAAATCTCAAATCTCAAATCTCAAATGGAATGAAGCGCGTAAGATGCCCGAAATGTGATAATTACACAATTTTTGACGAGACGAAATACGAGGACGGACAGTCGCTCGTGTTTCAGTGTGAGCATTGTGGCAAACAGTTTGCCATAAGGCTCGGGGCGTCGAAACTCCGAAAGTTGCAGAAAGACGAGGACCCCGAGGAGGATGCCGGACAGTCGAAAGTAGGGGAGATAGTGGTGATTGAGAACGTGTTTCACTATAAACAAGTGATACCCTTGCGCATGGGCGACAATGTGATAGGGCGATACCAGAAAGGCAGTAATGTGAACACCCCGATAGAGACCGTTGACCCCAGCATGGACATCACCCACTGCGTGATTAACGTGAGCCGCGACAAGAAAGGACGGCTCAAGTATTTGCTGCGCGACGGCCCCAGCAACACCGGCACTTTCGTGGGCGGCGACATACTCGGCGACAGGGAGAGAAGAGTAATCAACGGAGGCACCGTTTTCTCACTCGGCGCAACTTCGATTATTCTTCGGACACCTGAAGAGATTTGAGATTTGAGAGGTGGCATCGGCGAGCCGATGCAGTATAAGCTCTCCGTAGGAGCTGCTCCGACTGGGTCGGGTATGTCCCAAAGAACCCTCTGTTAAGAGCTGCCCCCGACTGGGTCGGGTTAGACTAAATGACCCTCTGTTAAGAGCTGCCCCCCGACCAGGTCGGGTTAGTCCTGATGTTATAGCCCACGGCAGGTGCTGCCCCGACTGGGTCGGGTTAGACTAAATGACCCTCTGTTAAGAGCTGCCCCCCGACCAGGTCGGGCCTCGTTTTTGGTTCATTTTGGTCCTTTTTGCTAAAAAACGGCTGGAAACGACATTTTTTTCGGAAAAACACAGCATATTTCAGAATTTTTTTGTATATTTGCACCCGATTGGAAGATGTAATAAATTACTGAAATCGGGACAATCCTCATGGAAACATATATGTTGAAAGTGGACAACCTGCTCAATCACACACTGTTAGCCGGGGAAAACCTACACTTTTTGATACGAAAAAGGCAGGCGGTTTCCGACTAACCCAAATTATGCACTTGTGAGAAACAGCTCATAGAAATAGCCCCGTTCCCACTTCCGAACCCAGCTTCCGTTACAGCTTCCGAACCCAGCTTCCGTTACCCCTTACCAAACCACACTCCAAATCGCATTCCATTATGCCGCAAGAGATAATCGAATGGTTCTACATCAGCCCCGGACTGATGAGAGAGCGCAAAGTGCAGGAATACCTCGAGGGCAAGGGCATGGAATGCTTCCTGCCCCTCACTGACAAGGTGGTGGTGAGAAACGGAGAGCGCAAGCATTATAAAGTGCCGTATATTCACAACATGCTCTTTGTGCGCACCGACTACAACTCACTGAAACAAGAGAAAGTTACACTTGCCGAGCTCGGCATGCCGTTCGCATGGAAAATGCTCCCAGGAGAGAACAAGCCTATCGTCATCCCCGACAAGACAATGGACGATTTCATACGCGTGTGCGAAGAGAGAAACACCATAATCCTCGAAAACTATGACCCCGAGAAACTTAAGGAGGGCGACTTCGTGGAAATCATCGACGGACCGTTCAAGGGAGTGAGGGGATACTACTGCCGGCCGCTGAAAAAACACAAAAGCGTGGTAGTGCTAATCGAGGGCATCGCAGCTGTTAGCACCACATACATCCCGCAGTATAGCGTCAAAAAAGTCAGTGAAACAGAAAATTAAAAAATAGGAGATTTTATTATGACAGCAATCCAACTTAACGCAGAGATAATAAATCAAGTGAAACTCATAAAGGATGAGAGTAAACTGAAAAAAATCTTTAGTTATATTAATCGCATTAACAAGACAAAAAAAGATTCCACATTGATTTCCGATGAGGAATTTCAAAAACGTGTTGCCTTGGTGCACGAAAAGTACAAGAAAGGTGAGTATGCGGTATTAAATAGTCGTGAAGAAATTATAGAATTTGTACAAAAATTAAAGGCAGAGGCAGAACAATGTACAAAATAATCTACGAAGATGAGGCAGAAGCAGATATAATTTCCGCGTATGGTCATTACGGTGATAAATAATTTAGAATAAAATATTATGCAAAAGATTGATTTAGAGGGAAAAACGATTTTCGTAACAGGCAGCGCCGGCTTTATCGGCAGCAACCTCGTGAAGAGACTGTTTAAAGATTTGAAGTCGGCAACAATTGTCGGTATCGACAACATGAACCACTATTACGACATCCGTCTCAAGGAGTTCAGACTCAAGGAGTTGGAGAGCCTTAAGCCGGAGGGGATACGTTATGACTTCATCGAAGGCGACATCGCCGACAAGGCAACCATCGACGGCATCTTCGAGAAATACAAGCCGCAGGTGGTGGTGAACCTCGCAGCACAGGCAGGAGTGAGATATTCGATTACCAACCCCGACTCATACATACAGTCGAACCTCATCGGATTTTACAACATCCTCGAGGCCTGCCGCCACAGCTACGACGGCGGACAGACGGGAGTGGAGCACCTGGTATATGCAAGCTCCTCAAGCGTGTATGGAAGCAACAAAAAAGTGCCATACAGCACCGACGACAAGGTGGACAACCCCGTGAGCCTCTACGCAGCCACGAAAAAGAGCAACGAGCTCATGGCTCACGCATACAGCAAACTCTACAACATACCGAGCACCGGACTCCGCTTCTTCACCGTTTACGGACCCGCCGGACGACCGGACATGGCATACTTCGGATTCACCAACAAACTCGTGAAAGGCGAGACGATAAAGATTTTTAACTTCGGACACTGTAAGCGCGACTTCACATACGTGGACGACATCGTGGAGGGAGTGGTGAGAATAATGCAAGGAGCGCCCGAGAGGAAAAACGGAGAGGACGGACTG
>Ga0065708_1039918_pt1 | contig 25220 bp, 23 predicted proteins | sample Hoacrofraction12_2_FD_59095 | JGI IMG/M metagenome (GOLD analysis project Ga0065708, IMG submission 59095) | Hoatzin crop microbial communities from Cojedes, Venezuela, sample from fiber fraction 12 v1 | ecosystem: Host-associated > Birds > Digestive system > Esophagus > Crop | place: Venezuela... | reverse complement strand
GTTTACGAGTCGTAAATGGGCACTTTAGAAAATTATCTCACGTGAGATAAAATTTTATCTCATATCATTTAACTTTTTTAACAGTTTATTTGGCAAAAAATGGCACGTAAAAGGGGGTCAAAAAGCGTTGACTTTTGCTCACGAAAAAACTTTTTGCGATTTTGTTGCCGTTTTTGAGCATCGCGAAACGCAAAAATTAACTTAAAATTTTAACACTTTTGCGTCATGTTTGATGGAGATTTCGTTCAGAAAACATTATCGAGAAGGCGAAAAATGGCACAAAACAAAAAAATCTGTTCTATAAAATGGCGCTGGAAAGCACTGCACCGCGCGCGCAACGCGTTAAATAAACTTAAGAGAACGTTAATACGTTCTTTTTTTTATACTTTTGTCAACAATACAAGCCAAGCAATAAAAAAACAGTATTAGATATGAAAAAATTATTGATTGTTCTTTTTGCAACGCTACCACTATGGAGTTTTGCACAAACCGACACAACGCTGACGCCCGAACAACGTCTTGAACAAGCGAAGAAAGCTGCTGCGGAAGCCAAGCAAGCCATTAAAGACGCCAAGCGACAGGCTAAGGAGCAGGAAAAGCTGAATAAGAAACGTGCAAAAATAGAAAAGCAGATTGCTGAGCAAGAAGCAGAAGCCGCAAGACTGCAACAGGAGGCAGAAGCTGCACGCGCTCGTTTGGGAAACACGCCAACCGCGACTGTCAAGCAACAAACTGAGCCTGTAAAGCAGCAACCGCTCGTTCTGAAAGAAGAAAAGACGACAACAAAGAGCGAACCTGTTGTTGTAAAAGAAGAAAAGACGCCAGTAAAGACTGAACCTATTGTTGTAAAAGAAGAAAAGACGAAGCAGGAGACCGCACCTGCGACTCAGGTTAGAAAGAAAACGCAGCCTATCCCACCACTCTCTGAAGCCAAACCAAAAGACGACGAATCTATTCGTCAACTTTCAGAAAAGCCAGTCGCCAGTCAGCAAGGCGGTTGGGTTGCAGTGACCGAAAAAGCAACGCCAAAGGCGAAGAAAGAAGAAGGCGCTGTCTATTACAACGCTAAGGAATCCGACGCTCGCTACATGCAAGGCGCCGTTCCAGAGGTTGACGGCAAAGTTGTCTTCACGCTCGACGAAGTTGTTCCACACAAAAGCGCCAGCGAAATCTATCAGACCGTATATAATTATATGTATCAGATGACGGGCGATGAGCAACAGCGCGAAAAAGGCAAGAGCCGCATCGCGTTGGTTAACGAGAGCGAAGGCGTTATTGCAGGTATTTACGAAGAATGGATTGTCTTTTCGAGTAGTTTTATTTCACTCGATCGCACGCAGTTTAATTACACCCTCGTCGCAGAATGCAAGGACGAACATCTCCACATGACGCTTGAGCGCATTACTTATTTGTACGAAGAAGGTCGCGATACGGAATTGAAGACTACTGCAGAGCGATGGATTTCTGATGACGAGAGTTTCACGAAGAAAGGCTCGTTGATGAAACAGCCAGGCAAGTTCCGTCGTAAGACAATCGACCGCAAAGATCAAATATTTAACGGCATTAAAGAAGCATTACAAATAAAATAATTTTATGGAAAACGAGAACAACACCTTGGAACATCGCCACAGAAACGAAGAACCACAAGAAGATCGATTCCTACGCTTGCGCAACATTTTGAATATCATCTTTATGATTGGCGCAATCATTGGTTTAATCGTCTATCTCACTGGAAATCATCCAATAGGAACGATTATTATTCTCGCATCGATGGTATTCAAAATCGTAGAATGCTGTCTTCGATTCCTCAAGAAATGAGACGACTATTTTTTTTCATTCTCCTTGCTACGCTATACACATCCACCTACGCTCAAGAGTTAGGTGGATTGTCGCGCGTAACGGCAGATGGACGCGTGACGAGCGTCAACAACAAAAATAATTCAGCAGATTCGCTCGGTTCGAACAAAGAGATACCGAAGGGAATCAAGGTTTGGACAGTCGATTCGCGCTTTGGAGACATCCGAAAAGCAGAACCCGACACGCTGTCGCCGATGTTTATGAACACCATCTTCACGACTGGTTTGCGAGGAGAATATAACACAACGGGAAATCTCGGTGCGCCACGAATCAATCGCATATTCATCGATCGCGCAGCCGACCAGCAATTTTCTTTTGTTCAGCCATACGACTATTTCATTACACCAGTCGATGCGTTCCATTTCACTAATACCCTATCGCCTTTCACGAACTTGACGTTCAACACATGCGGCAACCGCACCAACGGAGAGGATCATTTCACCGCGAAATTTGGTGTAAACGCAGGCAAACGCTTAGGATTAGGATTCAAATTCGACTATTTGTATGGTCGAGGTTACTACTCTAACCAAAACACGTCGCACTTCGATTACGCGCTTTATGCATCCTATCTCGGCGATCATTATCAAGCGCATTTTTTGGCGTCGCTCAATCATCAGAAAGTTTCGGAAAATGGCGGTATAACCAACGATAATTACATCACGCATCCCGAGAGTTTCAACGATAACTTCGCGACTTCTGAAATTCCGACGGTGTTAGAGCAAAACTGGAATAGGAACGACAATCAGCACATATTCTTTTCGCATCGCTACAACTTAGGTTTTCATCGCAATGTGAAGATGACCGAAGACGAAATCAAAGCAAAAAAGTTCGCGATTGAGTCACAGAAAGAAAATGCTGCAGAGAAAGAAAAAATGCAAGCGCGTCGCAAGGCGCACAATCAAGGCGAAACGTTCGACGAAGAGGCTTACGACAATCGCGAAACGTTTGCTGGGCGACCTGATGATGCTAAAGTAATGGGCAATCTGCCGACAGATTCGTTGAAAGAAGGCAGCGGGAGAATTGCGGTGACTAACAAAGAAATGGCAGATAGCCTACTTGCAGTTGAGCAAAAGCAAGCTGAGGATACGATGTGGATGAAACGCGAATTTGTTCCAGTGACAAGTTTTATTCATACAGTGAAATTCGACAATTATCGCCGCATTTACCAAGCCTACGACACGCCCGATAATTTCTACGCAAACACGTTTACCGCCGATGAACGACTGTTGGAAGATTCTATTTATGACAAAACATCGCATTGGCGCGTAGAAAATACGTTTGCGATTGCACTGCTCGAAGGTTTCAATAAATGGGCAAAAGCTGGTCTGAAAGCGTTTATCACCCACGAACTGCGTCATTTCGAAATGCCAGACACAGTCGGCAAAAGCACATTTAATGAAAATAGCATCCGCGTTGGTGGAATGCTGAACAAAACGCAAGGCAATCTGCTTCATTATAACGTGCTTGCCGAAGTTGGTGTAGCAGGCGCTGACGCTGGAACGTTGAATATCGATGGTAATGCCGATGTAAATTTTAAGCTTTTTGGTGATACAGTTCAGTTGGCTGCTAAAGCATTCTTCCATCGCACGAATCCGACGTTCTATTTCCGCCATTATCACGGTCGTCACTTCTGGTGGGACAACGATGATATGGACAAAATAATTCACTCGCGCATAGAAGGAATTTTTAGTTATAAGAAAACAAATACGTCGTTACGTGTTGCGTTCGACGAATTGAAGAACTATACATATTTCGCGCAAAGCTATACGATCGACGAAGACTATAACCGCCTTTACAACACGCTCGTTCCGACGCAGCATAGTGGTGCAATCAGTTTGCTGACGCTGTCTTTGGCGCAAGATTTCACGTTTGGTCCAGTGAATTGGCAAAGCGTTATCACCTACCAAAAGTCGAGTGACAACGATGTCTTGGCTGTTCCCGATTTGAATATCTACACAAACCTGTTTGTTCGCTTTAAGATAGCACGCGTTTTGAAGTGTGATTTTGGTGCAGACCTACGTTATTTCACAAAATATTACGCGCCCGACTACAGTCCTGCATTGGGACAATATACTGTGCAAAGCGGTGACGAACGCGTAGAAATAGGAAATTATCCTATCGTGAATGTTTACGCAAATTTCCACCTGAAACACACGCGCTTCTTCGTGATGCTTAGTCACGCAAATTATGGCACTGGCAACAGAGGTTACTTCCTTACACCTCACTATCCATTGAACCAGCGCCTCATTCGCTTCGGACTCAGTTGGAATTTCTTTAATTAAAAAACGTAAAACTTGTAAAATAAAACAACAAAAAAGCGCCTCAGAAATGAGACGCTTTTTTATCTGAATTTTAGTTCGTTAGAATATCCTACGAAATAGTTGATTCATCTTTGAAATTCTTTGTACTTTGATTGTCCGCTGTGTCTTTACTTTTCCATGATATGCAACGAGAACTACATCGCAATCAGTTGCAGGCATGATAAAGGCAGTTGAACCTGCTGTTGGGAATTCAACATTATTGCCATCTGGGAATTTTATCTTCACGAAATCAGCATTATCCACATTCCAAGATATACAAACAGAATCACCCTTCGATGCAACGTTATTCTCTTTGTCATGTCTGAAGAAGTTAATGCGTGGTTTCATTCGCGCAACTTCAGGATCTTTTGCACGATTGCGTTTACTTGCCCTTATTTCTTTTGGAGACAAGTGAGCAGTTGGATCGGATTTGTTTTCGAATAAACCTGTATTAGGATTAAATATGATATCTTCGAGATTGTTCATTTTTATTATTCTTGCAAATCAATCATGTCTATATCACCACAAATCGCGCAATCAGCCTTCTTTTCTATGTGCGCACCATACCATCTCAAGATAGTTGGTTTATTGCCAGCGTCATTGAACGGTGACCAATTAGCGTGACGCCCTTCTCGACGGTTAGCCCACATATAATAATTATATGTAAGTTCGTTCTCAAGTTCACTGATACCAGATTCGCGACCACGAGATAGTTCAACAAGTGATAGTTTTACCATCAGATTGCATATCGGCAAGATATCCGAAGAAAGTCCTACTTGCACCATCGCATCAGCATCTTCTGCCGAAGCGTATGCTGGAATAATTCCTTCTCGTCGTGCAGACGCTTCGTTTGTTATCTCTTCGTCTCTGGAGTTAAACCAACGATTTCCAATCAAGCAGCAATAGCATGCCTCGTTGGGTCTTTGGATAAATACATCACCACCAATAGCTCGCGTAATGGCTCTACCATAAATACAAACCTTGCCCAGATCGTTGGCAACTTGCGACATAACATAGCGACTTCGATTGTTATCTGTAGCGCAAATCAAGATATCGCTTTCGTTTGCCACTTGCGTAAAGAGATTGACGTCGTTGCCAATATCAATATTATGTTTGTGAACGATGGCGTACGGGTTTTTACCTTTGATTGCCTCCTCCATAACATCCGTTTTCAGTTCACCAAGATCCTTAACGGTTGCGATGTGACGAACAAGATTGTGAAGTTCAATTCTATCAAAGTCGAATAGGTCAAACTCCCCCACTCCTGCTTTGGTTAATTCTATAGCAATATGAGAACCAAAACTGCCTAATCCGACAATACAAACACGTTTGTCTTTTAGGATATCAACTTCCAGAATTCCCTTACTACGCGAGTACATATCCTCACGATTGGGTATCAGATTCTCTTTCATGCGAATCCTTTATCAACCATACTTGTTACGATAACTCCTTCAGTAATTTCGCTACCAAATGGCATTTGTTCAAACTGACCAGTCTTTTCATTGTAAACGAGGTCAATCATTTCAGGTTCTTTTTGCGTTGTTCTAACGGCTTCGCCCAAAGGCATCATTTCGTTTTCTTTTTTCATTTTAATTCAAATTAAAGTTTAAAACAATATTTTTTCTCATCAATCAATCTTGATGTTTTAAATAATAATCTATTGGTTTACCTGTTTTTAGGTGTTCTTCGTACATCTCCAACCACAATCTGCACTTGATAAAAACCAAATAAAGCGAGACGCTCGGAGTCCACGACTGTTCGCCATAATGGCATATCTGCACATGTTTTTCGTATGTGCCAAGTACGTGCATAGAAGCACTTGGTTGAGACATCTTTCTATTGTCTTTCGTTCGTATGTCGTTCATAACCAGAACTTTTGGCACACGAAATGGAAATTCATCCAGATAAATTTTTAAGGTATATACATGACCTGAGTTTGTCATGGCTGCCATCAACAAGTATGGGGTTGCCGAATTCAATCCCACAAAACGATAAGTATTCGCTGGAAGATGTTTTGCCAAAACCTGTTTCTCCATCTCCAATCTTCTTGCATTCATCATAAGGCAGGTCGTTTATATGCTTTTAAAACTTCATCTTTATCACAATTTGCTGGAATTGTAATATGTTTAATTCTCATATTAGCCAATGAAGGCTCTTGTGTATTAGGATGAAGAAGATGATTGCACAATTCGGCATCGATTCGCGCACGATATGGACTTTCTATCGCTTTAATACTCCATTTTATGCTATGACAATCATTTGCGTTTTCTTTAAGATTGAAAGCGTGGATGGTTGCTGTTGTGTTTGTACATGTGCCAATACAAAGTAAGAATTGACCCAAATGCTGTTCGTCGATAGTCGTTTGAACAGTCCGAATATCGTGACTGCTTGGATGATCGAGTCCTAATTGATGATGCGAATGCCATTCGCCAATATGCTGAAGACCATATTCGCGAAGCAGTCTTTCGCCAATCTCGATCAGATAGCCTTTATCTTGATTAAAAAAAGTAACTTGATGATTTGCGCGTGCGCCTGGACCGATGGCATAACAAACTACAGGAATGCCCTTACTCGTATAAAATCCAAACAGTTGTCCACCTGTTTCGATGTTCTTATAGTCAAGTATACATCTGGAAATGTAATCTAACTCGCTCTGATAAACAATTACGACGTCATCTGTTTCTTGTACAGATTGCATGACGTGCGTTTCAACCCTCCTTGGTGTTTTTTTAGGTTGGAATCTCTTATGGTAAAAATTACGTCGCTTTGTGTAACGTTTCATAAATATTAAGTTGTAAATCTCCAATCTATATTTGAGCGATTGGGTACACTAATCTTATAGCAAAATCTTTGCCAAACTCGTTGATATTGCCATTTTTGGCAAATCTTTCGTTCATTTTTCCGAAAATATATCGCTGTTACGATAAAAAAAGATCAATGTGCCCTTCATGATAGTCCGTATACCCAAGACCTACTTCATACATGTCTTTGTAGTAAAACGTATCCCATTCATGTTTGCTTGTTGCAAAAATAGCAGATGTTAAATGAAAACGCAAAAAAATAAATGTTTTTTTAACAAAAGGTGACTTTTACCATTTTAGGGAGTTATATGAAATCGTTTCGTAAATCATATAAAATAAAAAAATATCTCACGTGAGATAGAAATTTATCTCACGTGAGATATTTTTGTAAACAACCTCTTTATGAAATCGGTAGTTACAAACTATATTTACATCGCATCAACCAAGCGACGTATCGCTAAGAAAAATTTGCCTGTCTCCATGTGACTTTTCTTTGCGAGCGCTTCCAGCATGCGGTAAGGGCGACGTTCGTGATTCATTCGACGCACGATGTAATAAACGCCTGATGTGTTGAAAACGCCAACAAGTACAACAACGATGAATTGCAGTGTGACGCTACCGCCAAGCGCGTAGGTAAGGAACCAGCAGAACATGTTGAACACATTCAAACCAATAACCATCATCGACGTTCCAATGTGCGAGAATCCTACTTGAATGAACAAATGATGCAAATGGCTTTTATCGGCTTGGAAAGGCGATTTCCCTTTTAATATTCTACCCGTCATCACGCGCAAAGTATCGAAGATTGGAACGCTCAAGACGCTCAAGCAGAATGCGATGACGCCAAATCGTGGATGTTGGAAAGCGACACGCGAGGTGTTGTCAATCATGTGCATACAGAAAATCGACATCAGCATGCCCATAATCAACGTACCAGAATCGCCAATGAACATCTTGGATTTCTTACCAAACACGTTGTGGAAGAAAAACGGTACTAATGCGCCTGCAGCTAATGCTGCCATAACCGCCATTGTACCATCGAACGAGCTGCAAAAGACGATTCCGAACGAGATGCACGCAACAAAGCAAAGTCCAGACGATAAACCATCGACGCCATCTATCATATTGATGGCATTGATAATGCCTAAACAAGAAACGGCACATAGTGGAAGCGACAGATAGACAGGCAATTTGCCGATTCCGAACAACCCATGAAAGTGGTTGATGTTGGTGAGATCCATTTTTACTACAAACGCAATCATCGCCAATTCCAATATCAATCGGATGACAGCACTCAGTCCTATCAAGTCGTCTGCCATACCTACATAAAGCATCATCGTCATCGCGATAATTGATGTAAACAAAGCGTAACTGTTGAACAGCATACTCGTCACACCAGCGCCCACAACAATGCCGAAGAATACAGCAACGCCACCCATCACTGGCACAGGTTCTTTCTGCAATTTGCGTGCTTCGGGAACGTCGGTCAGGTTTTTGGTTATGGCAATCTTAACGACGATTCGATGAATCAATGCAACTATAATAAAAGATGACAAGAAAGGAACCAAAATTCCTAACAGCCACAGTTTCCAAGTCATATTTGCAAACATATTCTTGTGTTTTTTCTGTTTTTATTTTTTGTTATCTGAAAACCTATTTCAATGGATTTTTATCCGATTGATACCAAGCGATGAATTTCGTTATACCTTCGTGAAGTGACACATGCGGTTTATAGCCGAGTTCTTTCTCTAATTTAGTTGTGTCAGCATTGGTTTGGTAAACGTCGCCTGGCTGCATAGGAAGATAAATCTTCTCTGCTTTTTTGCCCAAAGCGTTCTCCATCTCCTCGATAAAGTCCATCAAGCGAACAGGAGACGAGCAACCGATATTGTAAATCTTGTAAGCCACGCCGTTAGGACACGACTCTGCGTTCAGATTTGCATCAATTACTTTCAGCGTACCTTCAACAATGTCGTCGATATACGTAAAATCGCGAATCATATCGCCGTGATTGAAAACTTTGATTGGTTTCCCTTGCGATATTGCATTAGCAAACAACATCGGAGCCATGTCGGGACGACCCCAAGGACCATAGACAGTGAAATAACGCAATCCAGTAGTGGCGAAACCATACAGTTTGCTGTACGCATGCGCCATCAACTCGTTTGATTTCTTGCTTGCTGCGTAGAGACTTACTGGTGTATCAACTTGGTCATCCTCGCGATAAGGAACTTTTTTATTGAGTCCGTAAGTAGAACTCGATGAAGCGAAAATCAGATGCTTAACACCGAAATTTCTACAACATTCAAGGATGTTCAAAAATCCAACGAGATTGCTTTGCAGATAAGCGTAAGGATTGGTGATTGAATAGCGAACACCCGCTTGTGCTGCCAGATTAACGACCTTTTCGAATTGTTCTTTTTCGAAAAGTTGCTCCATCGCATTTTTATCGTCAATCGCCATGCGAATAAACCGGCAATTCGGCAGCGTATCGCTTTGCAATGCAACGCCATCCGATAGTTTTGCAGCGTCAATGCCACATTCCGCCAAACGTCCGAACTTCATTCGCACATCGTAATAATCATTCAGGTTGTCGATTCCTACCACATTGTCGCCACGTTTCGCGAGTTCGAACATCACTTTCGAACCAATAAAACCAGCAGCACCTGTAACTAATATTTTCATGCAATTATTTTCTTTTCATTTCTACGAACGCATCCTTAATAAATTCAACGAAACAATAAGCAGTCTCGCTTGGGAAAACGCGTAGATTGTGTATATAAATCGGTATTTGTCCTATAAAAGTAACGATTTTTTTAAGATATTTATTTGATTTTGACGACAAATGTTTTTCTTTTTGCACTGCACCGAAGTTGCCAGTCTTGAAAATATGCCGTAAAAGGATGGTGGATTTTTTCGACACTTTGTCGTCATAGAACGGCATCTCATCGGTTGGGAATCCGAATTCATTGACTGCCATCGTTCCGAAAACGCGCCAAACTTTTTCGATACCTAAACGCTGGATGTCGTTTTTCAGCATCTCGATGTCGATTTCATTGTAATTTTTGTGCAGATACATCATCCAGTCAGTTATCTGGCGCAACCCTACTCCGCCACCCATGTAATGAGTTGCCAAATGAATGAAAACGTAAAGCGCATCAAAGTTTCGTGGCGGCATCTTTATGTCTCCCAAACGGCTATGAAATACAACAGGTTCGCCTTTCAATCTATCAACGCACCAGCTACGCAGTTCGGCAGCGCATTTCTTGCTGATAAAACTGTGGATGGTGCCATGTATCTCGACGCACACCTCTTTATACGTAAACGCTCCATGCTGTTTGTCATCTTTAACCTCCTCGATGCTCGACGCAATCGACTTCATATTTTCGCAAGCCTTGCGGAATTCTTCCAAATCAAAGCCAACAAAGAGGTCGATATCGCCACTCTGACGATGCAATGGGTTAGGATAATACATCGAAAGGCCTTGTCCTTTGAGCAGGAACGTGTCACTACCCTTCTCTTTCAGACTCTTCATCACCATCGGCGTGTAGGCATTCATCTCGTTGTTGCGCTTTTCGATGTTCGAAGTGTACATCACAAGATTGTAATATATCGTCTTGGGAGGTCGCAACGATTTAGGTAATTTCGTAACTGCATCGGTTATGACGCCCATGATTGTTTGTTTGGTCGCCATATCCATCAACTGTTCCCAATCTACGTCAGATTGCAGCAGTTTCTCATCGACTGGCGTGTCCCAAAGTGCAGAACGGTATAGTGCTAAAAAGAGTTTCTCGGTTGAAGTCATTTCGTTGTGTTCATCAGTTGTTCAAACAAATCGACATAGTGTTGCGCCATCTGTCGCTCAGTAAATGTTTTTTGTAGTTTTTCATTGAAACGCAAACCTTTTTCAGGCGTTTCGTTTGCCTGTTCGATAGCACGACAAAGCGCGTCTAAATCGTTGGAAGGGAAATACGTTACTTCGGTCTCGTCAAATCGCTCTCGCATGCCTCGAATGTCCGAACATACCATCGGTTTTGAATAGGTTGCAGCCTCAAACATCGCCAACGGGCAACCTTCGCTGAATGACGTGAGAAGGAAAACGTCGATGAGCGGTAGATAAGGCGATGCTTCAGGGCGCTGTCCAATGAAAAGAACGCGCTCGTTGATGCCTAATTCGAAAGCTTCGCGCTCTAAATTCGTTTTCTCGCAACCATCGCCAATTATAAGTAAGCGATAGCGCTCCGGCAAACATTGCAATGCTTTCAGGCAAAGCGTGATATTCTTGATTTTTCCTAAATTACAAAAAGCGCCAAGCAATGTACTATCGCCTTTGAACTGCTGGATTTTCGCCAAATCTTCTTCAGGTATTGGCGTATTGAGTTCGGTTTCGGTCAGCGTTAGACCATTGGAAATAACCGAAATAGAACGTTTCGGAAGCAATTTTGTGTAATATTGCTTCATATCTTCGCTTTGTGCGACCACCGCATCATGCCGACGTGCCGAGAATACAAAGAGTTTCGACAACCACGGACCACGATGATGACCAAACTGATAATAGAAATCTTCGCGGATGTATGAATGCATCGTCGTTACGTACTTCACATCACGCGGTTGCTTATGGATGTACGCCCAAAGATTCGGTCGAAAACTATTAGTCTGCACAATATCGAACGCACTCATATCGAAACTTTTCCAGAAAGAGATGCGCTGCGTTGGGCAAGCAAAGTCCATCGCTTCGCCTTCATCGAAATAGAAAACGCGACACTCGTGCCCCATTGCCGTCAACTGTCGAACGAGACTTCTAACGACGACAACTGGACCGAAACGTCCAAGTGATGCAACGATAAACGCAATCTTCATCTTTCGATTTCTATGAGTTAGAGATTCGTGGCGACCATTTGGCGTATGCCCATGCACAAGGCAGCAGCAAAAGACACGTCAATTTTGGTCCGAATCCATCAATATGTGACAGTAAGTCTTTGATTTTCAATCGCAAAGCGCAACCGCACACCATATATTCTGCCAAATATTTTACGAGTGTACGCAAGTTTTCGTGCTGCCGACCTCGCAACTCATTGACAAGCACATAATTGGAAAAAACGTAATCAATACATTTCTGTCGGTTGAACGTGGAATTGGTTTGGCGTTCATCGCTTTCGGTGTGGAAAATACGCAATGGCTTTTGCAAAAAACGCGCATTGTATTTCCGAGAAAAGCGATACCACATCACAATTTCATTCACCAAACTCGTCTGATCGTACAACCATTTGCCATCATCGCGAAAGAGATTGGCGCTTTGTATAGCAGACGTTTTTCTTGAAACGCAATTTTCTGATGGTTGGTTATGCCGCCACGCCATCTCAAGGTTATTCGTATCGAGAAAAGGTGTATCGGCAGCATATCGACTAATCATTTTTCCGTCAGCATCCACCACAGAAGCACGAATCTCGCCGATATCATCGCGGTTGGTTGATTCGATGCGCTGCCATTCATCAAAGAACGTTTGCAAACAATCATCTATCAATTCGTCATCATCATCGATTTCGACCATATAAGGTGTTTCGAACATCGAAAAAGCGCAACGCTGCGCCCAATGCTTACCGCGATGAGGTTGTCGCACATAGTTAATTTCGATGATTGCTTCGTTTTGAAATTCTTTTACAGCATCCTGCACTTCATCGGTCGTACTATCATCAACGATTAACCACAGAAAATCTTGGAAAGTCTGTCGTTTCAATGAGTTATACAATCGCTGCAACGTCGCAGGACGATTGTAAGCAGCCGTAAAAATGGTGAATATTTTCAAGAAAAAAGATAGATTATTTCTTTGGTGCAGGAACTGCCTCGATCAATGGTTTGTATTTCGCAACCAATTCACGAGCAATAGAAACGCCATCGCCAACAGGTTTACTGGGGAAATCACCGATGCAATCGTGCCACCATTTTTCTTCGAAATCGGTGATTGTCTTTTCACATTTTGCTGCGCGCTGCTCATCGAATTCTTCGCCAGCAATCACAGCATCGGTTACAGCAGCGAAAAAGAGTTTCCAGCGTTGCGCGTAGAATGTTCCAAGCGTTCCATTCCACGAACGACTGGCGTAATCATTCAAGAGATGCGCCTTTTCGCCCCAAGTAGTAAGCAAGTTGCGCGCGTTGCGTTCGAAATACAACTTTTCTTCTGCTGTAGTTCCTTTCTTTCGTGCGTCAGCAATCCATTTTCCCATTAGGAAAGTATTTTCCGTTGCCAACAAACGGTCTGCATCGTTTATCAAATCAAGCATCAGTTTTTCTTGCGCCATCATTTCCTTTAAATTGCGCGCCTTCACTGCTTCGTTATATTTGTCGTAAACGACAGCGGAATAATTGCCTAATAATTGGCGAGTGAAGTTTACTACGTCGAGATGATAGAACGGTGCATCGCTTTTGCCTTGCAAGAGACACTCAATAGCATGCAGAAGATCGCGATTATCGTAAGGAACTTTCAGATTATGGTAATAGGTTGTCCATTTTTTATTCAACGCAGGTCGCACATTCCACATCGAACATTGTCCAGGACGATCCGGAGCGATGTAAATCTTCTCCGCAAGAATCTGCCATGCCTCTCGAATATGCTCATCTTTCACGCCAGAACGCTCGTCAGCCACATGCTGAATCCATTTCTTTACATCCTTGTGTGTATCGAAATCCCACGCTTTCTCAAAGACATATTCGTACATAAACGTATTGCAATCAAAGCCTTCGATAGTAGAACCGATTCCTTGGAAGTTATCACCACCATTGACAAAAGTGTTTTCAAGACGCTCGTTCACATCTTTGATATTTCCAAAGAGTGCGGTATTTCCACCGAAATTACCCAAATAGCACCAGATATACGGCACGCCATGAAATTGATTAACCTGATTCCAAACCTCTTTTCGCTCGCAATAATAATCGAGCAAAATTGATTTCTCAGCAGGATAAGCCGTAACGTACGCCTCAATGCGGTCGTCTGTCCAATATTTTCTATCGTTATAGAACAACCAAGCCATCTGCAACCAAACGGCGTCCTCGTCAACGGCCTTCAGATTCTCGTAAGTTTGCTTCGCAACGCGACGCAAATAAGACGCATCCCATGAAGGTGGTTCCAGTTCATTAAATAGATCGATGCCGTAGATGTGGTCTGTGCCGTATGTTGCGTTTTGAATGGTGAGAAATTCTCGTTGAATCTGCGTGAATAAAGGATCCATCGGATCGAGATAACTGCAGGCATATTCTTCAGAATAGCCCGACCAAGGTTTCAGTTTCGTTATTTTAGCGTCTGGATAGATGCGCTTCAATTCTGCAGGCACATGTCCCGCAAAAGCAGGAAGAACAGGTTTCATATTAAACTCACGCTCACGCGCCACTATCTTCTTCTGCAAATCTTCTTGATCATTCAACCACGACATGGGAAGGTCACCTTGCCAATAATCGATGTTGAGCATGCGATGCCAAGGCAAATGCGATGGACCTGTAAAATAATGTCTTACTTCTTTTTCACTTAAACCTAATTTTGTCCAGACCTTCAACCAAATCGATTCTTGACCTGTAATAGCAAGCGGAAGATTCACTCCGTTGAGCGCCATCCAATCGATGAAATGCTCCCAATCGTCCCAATTCCACCAAGGCATGGTATAACCAAACGTACAATAGTTCAAGAAAAATCGCTGTGGCACACGTGCGTTGATTTCTATTGGTTTTTCGATGGCAGGAAGCGTTGTTGGCGCAAGGAATTTATCATCTTTGAACCACGAAACCGTTGTGTTGCAGTAGTATTTCAAATAATAATTCAAACCAACCGCCATACTGTTAGCATTGTTGCCACCAACGATTAGTTTGCCACGTTTAGTTTGAAGCGTAAAGTAATCACCTGTAGTTTTAGCAGGCAGTTGCTTAGCTTCAATTTTTTGTTGCAGATTTGGCAACAATCGACCTACGAGTCCATTAAACACTTCCACGTCGCCAGCCTTTATGCTTTGGCAAAGCAACAGCGTCATCATCAAGGCAAATAGTTTCTTCATAGTAGTTTTTATCTTTTTATTTTTTGTTTTAGTCCTGCACCTTATTATATATATTATAAGGATTTCGTTTTCTTATATCTTGGTCCACCAAATTTATAGCGCAGCATGAGTTCGATATCCGTTTGCGCTGACGCGTCAATCTGCTGTAATCCGCTTGAAATCACATCGCGATCGAAATATTTAGTAGTGCTCAATTTCAGCATCGCCATCCAATGTTTTCCAAAATCAGCACGACCGAGAACAGCGAAATGCAAGCCTTCGCCGTAATAGGATGGCATATAAAAATTATACAGCAATCCGCGCTCGTAAATATAGAGCCGACTGCTGTAATCATCGGTGTTAAAGTAACCTATGATACCATAGACTCTCCACCAATCACGCTGGATGCCTGCTTGTTCGCTCAACATCCAACCAAAACTTTTATCTTTGTATGTGCAATAAGCAATGTCTGCTTGCGTTTTCGACCACCACAGACCATCTTCGTAATGCACTGAAAATCTGCCACGATGGGTTGTCTCCCAAATCAATGCACTTTTGTCTTCGTTATCTTTCTCACGACGTTTCAAACGATAGCGCAGCAAAAATGTTGTTTTACTTGTTTGATAAGTTGCCTGCAAAACATTGTCCCAAGAATGGCTTGCGTCAGATGTTTGATAGCGTTTCCAAGGAAAATAACAGTAATCGGTGTAGCCCATGACCGTCAAACCGCCTGCCACTTCCCACGATCCGCCAAGCAGGACGCCACTTTCGTTGCGTACATAGCCATTATCGCTAAAACTTTTGCCGTAGAGCGTATAATATTTATACGAATAAAAACGCTGGATTGCCAAGACGCGCAACGAGATTGATGGTGTGTAACTCACACTATTGATCGTTGCAATCGCACCGCAATCACCTGTCGCAGTCTCGCCTTGAAAAGCGAATTTCGGTGTAACATAACCATAATCGGCACTGATGTTCCAGAAATTCTTTCCTGCTGCATAATATTTGCGATAACCCACATTCGTGTTGGGTTTCAGTTCTTTATCAAAACCTGCAGCATAACCAGTAAATCCTAAACGCCAAGCGCGATTTCGCCATGCGATATGTCCACCAGCAGTCCACGTCTTGACGTTATTCTTTTTTGCTAATTCTGCGTCCGTACGATGATAACCTGATGTCACCCAAGTAGCAAATGAGGCAGAATCTTTATTCATTGTGCCGTCAATGGAGCGATAGGACGCAAAAGCAGTAAGATCTATATTTTTCGCGACATTCACTGTCGCAGCAGCGCCTTGCAAATAAGGGATATCCATTCGAGATGAGTGCCCAGAGATAACATTTGTTGAGCGCGCCAAATTATCTATCGTCGGCAGTTTACCCAACATCAAATTATTGTTCATTACCAGACCCATACCGAAGCGCAATCTGTATCGCCCAACAACCAAAGACTGCAACCGACCAATGTTTTTGAGTTGCAAATAGAATGAATAATAATCATAACCCCAACTATTTTTATTCGCGAAAAATGGTTCGCCCGAATCTTGCGCGCCAACAAAACCTGCTTTGACATGGTCGCGATAATTAAAAGTATAGCGAACAAAATGTTTTAGATTATAACCACGATAACCATTCTTATCACCAGCACGCTTGTACGTCGGAATCTTCATCATACCCGTCAATTCGTGCTTACCTGTTGTGATAATTGTACCGATATCAGGCAGCGTATCTTTCACAACTGGTTGACCAAAGAAAATAAAGCATTTCAGTAGATTTCTACGTGGTGTATCCAGCGATGGAATCATTGCCAATTCGCCTTCGGTTTGCAGTGGACCATATCGATAAACATAATAGCAAATATCCTCAATCTGCTGTGCCGAAAGAAACGGCACGCGCTCCAAATCTTTCCATGTTGCCGTATTGATATCGATGGGCGCCTCCGCCAAATCCTCCAACGCATCATGCAAAACCTCGTATTCCGCACTCTCTACATCCTCCATTTCGCAATATTCATCCAAATAACGCTCCCACGATGTGTTCACCGTTTGCGCAAAGGATAATTGATAGAAAAAGAGACATAGAAGAAGTAAAAAATGACGCGTTTGCATGGTGGTATTGGTTTGGTGGTTATTAAATTTTATTTTAAAACATTCTCGTATATTTCGAGATAACGCTGATAAAAGCATTTTGGCGAATAACATTCATCAAATTTTTGTTTGAGACGGATGCCTATTTGCTGATTATTTGTAATTTCTTTGATAGTTTCAGCGAGAGCATACTCGTTTGGCATATCAAAGATTTTTAGTTCGTCATCCGTAAAACATTCTTTCACAATTGGCAAAGATGAACAGACGACTTTTTTTCCATAATCGGCAGCCTCCAACAAAGACAACGGAAATCCCTCACTGCGACTTGGCAAGGCATAGATGTCGTAATACGGCAAATAACGATAGGCTTTTTGTTTGATTCCTGCAAAAAAGACACGTTCTTCCACGTCTAATTGTTTTGCCATATCTTGAAATGTTTGTACCTCTTTACCACTTCCTGCAATAAATAATTTGTAATTATTGGGCAATAAAGCGAGTGCTTTCAGCATGACGTCAATTCCCTTGCGAAGAATAAGTACGCAATTCATACCAATCAATACGCTATCTTGCTTAAATGCTAATATTTCATCTTGTTCCTCTGCCGACAGATCTTTTTTTTCCAAGATTCGCGTATTATATGCATACGTCAATTTATGCTTGGGCAACCATCGACTATAATACTTCATTGCATCTTTGCTCAATGTTACGATTTTATCGTGGCGCAAAAGAGTAAGTAAGAAAATCAGGCCAAGCAGAAAACCTTTTACTTTACCAAATAAATCGCAAAAGTCTTGAAAAACATAACAGTGAACGGTTGCAATAAACTTTGTTTTGGATTTAAAAGGACGATGAAGAAATACAAATGCATCTGGTCGTAAGCCATGTGTATGAACAATGTCATAAGATGTAAGAGTGGTCTTCGATGATCTATCCAATTTCTTAACTTCACAAGGAAACGACATCGCATTTTGCACATCTTTTAGATAATACAAAACGCAAGTATGTCCATGCTCTTGCATCTTAGTTATCAGGTCTAAAACAACATTGTTAAGACCTGTTTGCTCAAGATGATTGACTATATAAGCAATTTTCATTGTCTTATTTTCTCAACATTTTCTGATAAACAAATGTTCGCAACCAATTTGGGAAAAGGAATTGCACAGTTCCGCGAACAATGTAGTTATAAACAAGACGTGGAAAAGAAATCAAACCTTCGTGATACATGTACTTGAAAATCGCCATGTGGTCTTTGAAGTATTGTTTTCCAGCGCGACGCGCAAACTGTCCACTACCAGACCGCACATTTACAACAATATCGGGAATATTTCTGAACGTACAATTAGCTTTCATCATACGCGCCCAAAGAAAATAATCTTCTTGTCGATAATCTGAACGATAATTCCCTGCTTTTAGCAAATCTGCTTTCTTAAAGATTACCGTCACATGATTTACACCACAACGACTTTTCATAAATTGTTTAATGCCTTTATCATCGAGTGGCAAAATACGACGATCAACGATATTCGTTGGTTCATCTTCAAATTCGGTAATCATTCCACCGACAAGCGACAATGTCTCATCTTCATCAAAGCATTTCATTTGCTTTTCAAAACGATTGCTCGTTGAGATGTCATCACTATCCATTCGCGCAAGATAGTCATATTTTGCCTTTTCAACAGCCAAGCGCAACGCAGCACCAAGTCCTGCATTTTGTTCTTGTGGATAATAATTTAATTCTATCGACTGTGCAGTGCATTTCTTCTGTGTATTTTCAATAACCGCAGTCAAAGCATCCGGCACTGGTCCATCGCCAATGATAACTATTTCATTGGGAGGCAGCGTCTGCTGAATAATGCTATCAAGCGCAATTTGCAAATACTGTGGGTCATCGTTTTTGTAAATGGACATAATGACCGAAAATGGTTTGCTCATATAGTTTGGATTTTACTTTGTTTTTGCTTTATTAACTTTAAAAACCACCTCCACGTTTCAAATAGAAGAAGAATACCATCAAAACGCCTGAAATAACATAAAAAAACATACGATTTCGTTTATTGAAAGATGTTGCCATTAGAGGTATCATTGCAACTTCAACCGTTGCGAACATCGTTGAGGTTCTTCCAGATAGGGCTGTATATTGGCAAAATACAACCAAAATCAATGTAGAATAGAAATAGGCATTACGTAACAAATAATAATGTTCTGATAATTTAGAGAATTTCTCTTCATAATAAGTAAAATATAGCATGATAAATAATTGCAAGTAAATCATAGGATTTCGCAATCCAATCTCACTTTGATACTCTTGGCTCGTGTAGGTGGTATATTGCAAGTCTGTACTCCAATCTTCCACAAATGAAGAAATTGCAGGTGTGAGAGTCATTGCGACAATAAAAGCAAGGATTAATCCCCAATAAATGTGTTTTTTCTTAAATTTCACCATATTAAAGAAATAGAATGGGACCGCGATTAAAGCACTATGATGAAAGAAATAGGCAATTAATATCCACAAATAATATTTTTTCCACTCCTTGCTATATACATATTGTATTGCCCAAAAGATTATAGCAATAGCCAATGCTGAACGAATTTGGATAAAATTACGATTCAATAAAAAACGTGCAATATAATCGCAAAGACCAATAGCTGGGAAAATGCAATATTTGTTAAGGTCCTTGTAAAGGAAAATAAATGTAATTGCAGAAACAAATAAAAGGTAAGTAACATAATCATTACTAAATAATTTTACGATACTACCCAATAGATGAAAACCACGCTCAGTGTATGCAAATGGTGGACGATTGAAAGAATATTCGAATAAAGGAACATTATCTTCAAAATCTAATATATAAGCATCTGTATCTGCCCATCGTTCCGGATCTCGAACTCCTGCTAAGTATGCGAGAATAACACATGCAATTAACAATAGAATGCGCTGATTCTTTTGTGACTCTCCCGTCGAAATAATTGCCAATATATAAAATATGGCAAATGCTATTAAAACAATCATAGTTTATATCTTTGTTCGGAAAGGTTTCTAATGTTTATTTTTCTATATATGCTGTTTAGCGATGCTAAATAGGCTCTTTACGATTCTAAAGAGGCTGTTTACGACACCTAAATAGTACTCTTTAGAAAATTAATTCGAAGTGTTGTTATTCAAAACGTTATTCAACAACGATTCCCAACGATCAATTGTTGGGTCTAATAGATAATATTTTGAGCGTTCAATGGCATTTTGCTGCATTCTTTTGCGATTATCTGCATCATCTAATACGTGTTTCATTGCTTCAGCCAATGCATCAACATCTTCTGGTGGGCAAACGACGCCTTCAGAAGCATTGGTAATTATTTCACTTTGACGACCTTTATAATCGCAAGCAACGCAAGCACAACCTTGACTCATCGCTTCAATCAATACCAAACCAAATCCTTCGTATCGACTGCTCAATACAAAAACTTCTGACTGACGGAAAATATCTTGAATATCGTTACGAAAGCCTAACAATTCCACACGATTGGTGACATTATTTTCTTGCATCATATTTTCAATATTGGCAATTTCTTGCGGAGTTCCATAACCTGCAATTTTCAAAATCCATTCGGGATATGCGCTTGCAATTTTTCCCCAAGCTTTAAGCAAAACATCGAATCCTTTGTAATGCCAACTTTCCAATCGACCTGCAGCAACGAGTTGTTTTTGTTTGCCTTCAATGCTATCGGTTGGTATAGTTGATAACGGATTAGGCATTACAACAACATTTTTAATACGATTACCAATCACTTTTTTGTCTGCCTCGGTCAAAACTGTCACGCAACGATAAATCTTATTCAAAACGAATTTTGAGAATTTATCTAGTGTCGTAAATGGTGCAGATGCTGGTCGTTCAAAAGAGTCGTGTTCTGTTGCAATAACGGGAATATGCAGACCTAAACTTGCCACATAAGAAACAAAAGAGCATGTCCACATAATGCCAATAATAACATCAGGGGAATGTTTCTTAAGATGACGACGCAAAAGGAATGGAGCGCCACCCCATTTTTTGAGTTTATTATCATTTGTCGGCACTAAATTTAATTGACGAATACGAGCATCTAATTTGTATGTTTTATCATCATATAAATTTGCAACGACCGTTACATCATGTCCGCGTTGAGCAAAACCATTGGCTAACACAACAGCAACGCGTTCAGCTCCGCCATAACTTAATCGACCACAAACAATGAATATCTTTTTCTTTTTCATTTCGTTATCAGTTCAAAATCTGCGTTTTTCCGAGTTTTTATACCATAAAAATCTGCGTTTTTCCGAGTTTTTGCACCACAAAAAACTGCGTTTTTCTTATTTTTTCACTTATCGTTCATCGTGTCAACATACATTTTGGCAACGTCAGAACCCCATTTGTCAAGACTAAATTTGGCAATGACTTGCTCTCTCAAATGAGTAATAAGTTGCGAACGTTCATCGTCATCCATCGTTAGAACAGATTCAATTCTTTTTCCTAAATCTTCGCCATCTTCCAATGTAATGAACGCTTCGTTGTCTAAACCATAACACATTGATGGAAGATCTGTTTTTAACACCATACAATTACAATATAATGCTTCAGGTATTGCATAACAGAGCCCTTCATTTAAAGATGGAGATAAAAAGATTTTACTTGCACGGTAATAATCACCGATTGTCTCGGTTGCAGGCGTAATCTCAACCCATGCAGGAATTTCTCCCATTACTTCGATAACTTTATTTCGCGTGTCCGTTTCGTTGTTCGTAACGATATGAAGACATATATCGTATTTTGTTGCTATTGGTTCTACTGCTTTCAGCGTTGTATCAACACCTTTTCGATAAAAATCTGTTCCGAGAATCAGCAAATTTGTTCTTGTCGTATCAAAAGGTGAAGTGTTCCCTATTTGATCTAATCGAGAAAAATCGATGCAATTAGTGATATAAGAACATTTTTTCAGAGAATAACCACCAGAAATCAACGTATCATAGACAGCTTTTGAGCAACCGACCAGCTTATCTGACCAACGAGATAGCCATCGACGTAGCATCGATTTCATTTTGGAATCAGGGATAAGCGTGTTGTGAAAATGATTTATGACCTTCGTTTTGCACAACATTCCTACTAAAAATGTTGAAACAACGCCATAGAAATGTACATGCATAATATCTATTCGATACTGCTTGCACCATTTTGTCAACTGAAAATTACTTTTCAAATTGCCTTGTGGCAAAAAAAGCACACGATTGTCTTCCAAATCGTTTATCCATGCTTTATTTGCAGCATCTTGTGGAAAAATATAAATCACTTCACTGTCTTTCGACAATTCCTTGATATGTCTTTCTGCACTTCGCAAACTCGACAAGAAATTTCCACCATATTCAGGTGCATATTTGCAAACTTCTGCTATGATCATAATTATTCTGTATTATTTATTAATAAGGTGTAAGCGCTTATTTTTCGTATTCTAAATATGATTTATCTGTATCAAAAAATATTTCACTATGATATGATGTTCCCTTAACAAGTTTTCTCCAATCTCCAAATGTTTCTGTTAACGCTTCATCGTATCTTGATGCAACTGGTATTTTTATAAATTCGAAAGGAACTTCTATTATTTCATTATAAAACGATTTCGATTTTAGATTTCGTTCCACATAATCGAAAGAAAATATATAAAAGTATTTTGTTTTGAGATGATTATATCGATCAAGTACACTTTCAAGATTTCTCATCTTCTCTTTATAGAGAGACACTTTGTGTTCACGTCGCTTTGACAAAAGTTTATAAAGCGTTTCTTTGACAAATTTCTGCGGTTGACGATTATCTGCTGCATAAATACCTAATTTCTTTCCCAAAGAGAAAAGTTGTTGTTTTGCTTCCCAAACGTCTTGCAAATATTGCTTTTTCTCTGCTTCATCATCTGGAACGCAATCAAGTGGGAAGATATCGATGAAAACACCTTTATTGTATTTTATCATCGTTCCGACTTCCTCTTTTTCAAAAGCTGTAGTATTACTATTTCTCAATTTACTACATAAAGCTCGGCAACATGGGTCGCTATATTTATTTTGCAAGAAATATGGATGTTGAAATTCTTCAGCGACAGCGAGCAATTTATTGTAGTTTTCACGTGTCATCATCAAGTCTACATCATCATCCCATGGTATAAAACCTTTATGACGAATTGCACCAAGAAAAGTTCCACCATTTGCAAAGTATTGAATGTTATGTTTCTTGCAAACGCGATCGAATTCGACTAACAAATCGAGCATAACAGCCCAAGCTTCTTTCATTTTGGCTGTTACGAGATAATCGCAACGCACTTCCTCTTTAAGGAAATCTTCGGGTATATTTAATTTTAAATCAATCATAGATTTATTTTATTACAATGTAGAAATTATCTTTTCATACCATTCATAGACCTTATCTATATTTGGAGAGTGTATTTTATGTGTATGTGCAGTATCTCGAATAAATTTCAATCCAAGATTAAAGTCTTCCGTAAAATAACGACTATTGAAATCAGGTACGTATTTACCATACTTTTGTTTAATCATGGGCGAGAGTATCGGTTTGAAAGCTTCTATTGAACGTATTTTACGTGTCAATGATGAAGCGTCAGTACTTTCATAATATTGCAAAACAGGAGGAATGGATGTTTCTGGAACATTTAATTTTCTCAATAATTTTTGTAACTCTTCGTCCATTTCAATATAAAGAATTGATGCTTCATCAGTCCATTCTTCATAGAATTTAGGCAAGATATCATATTCTACGCCAACTTCCCAATTTTTCCACATACTATAAATGCGCGAAGGGTGTAATAACGGATTACTATTAGAAAATGTTACCTCATAAAACGTATCTAATAAACGAATTGGCGTTTTTAATAATGTTTGTAAGTCTTCTTTTAATTTATTTTTGTTTTTTGAATTCTCTATACAAACATTTAATGCTTCTTTAAAGCCCAACAGATATGAGCGTTTTCCATATTCTTCTACTCTTGAAATAAAGGGAACTCTTTGAAATCCAAATAGACATTGTTGTGGAATCAATTCATGTGCATGAAAGAAGAATCCCGTACTTGAAACGATAGATCCAACTGCCGCATTGGGAGATAGGTAATCCTTTATTAACAATATTTCATCGCGGATATATTGACCAGGTAAACATATCAGAATAATATCAGACTTGGGAATAACGTCTTTTGGCGAATCCGATATCTTTGCTAAATTGCCATATAGAATCGTTCCATCTGGAAGAATCGTTTCTAAATCTCTACTCCACGAATTTGGATGAGATGTTAGTAAATTTACATTAATTTGTTGAGAGGACATAAAACCAGCGACAACATGCCCAAGATTTCCGCCTCCACAAATACAAATATTCATAATTAACCTTTAGTTGCTTTTTAATTTAATAAGGTGTGTATTTTTGAAGCAAAGAAGGCGTCATGTATTCCCAAACCGATATTATAGCACAATATCCGTTCTTGGTCAGATTCTCTACCTTTTGCTTTTCCTAATATTACATTACTAAACTCGTCAACGGATTTAAATTTTGAAAAATATTTGAATCCACTTACATGATTGATATCATCAACAAATACTTTATCGAAAAATAAATCACAATTTTGAAAACCTCTAGTATGAACAGGTATTACGAGAATTCCTTGTTTATATAAATCATTATCGGGACAAATAAGTTCTGAAGTTTGAGTTATAGCTGAAATGACTACATCTGCGCCATCAATTAATTCTGACGGTGTGTCAACAATTTGGAAAGTTAGGTTTTCGTTTATGCCAAATTCTTCTACAAATTTTTCTGCTTGATCTTTGTATCTTAAAAGTCGAATAGTGTAATTCGCATCTTTAAGAGTTTTTGCAAGCATACATTTAAATGTTGCTTTTGCAATATTTCCCAATCCCATCAAAGAGATGACTTTTGTTGACGAAGATTTAAAATAATCTAAAGCCAATGCTGCAACTGCACCTGTTCGCATATCTGTAATCCAATCGCCATCCATCATTGATAGGAATTCACCAGATTGAGAATTATACAAAAGTATTTTACTATTTAATGAAGGAGTGCGTCCTTGAATACGAGAAACTATCTTACAACTATACACTCCGCCCTGCATATGGGG
>Ga0065708_1000296_pt1 | contig 25466 bp, 26 predicted proteins | sample Hoacrofraction12_2_FD_59095 | JGI IMG/M metagenome (GOLD analysis project Ga0065708, IMG submission 59095) | Hoatzin crop microbial communities from Cojedes, Venezuela, sample from fiber fraction 12 v1 | ecosystem: Host-associated > Birds > Digestive system > Esophagus > Crop | place: Venezuela... | reverse complement strand
CCCCGCCTTACGGCGGGGCTTTCGCACCTTTATTATATTATTATTCTAATCATGTCTTTATCTGCGGCCTTAGGCTCTTGACCGNTGCACAGCGGCATCAGTCTCGGTGAANCCCCTCAACGCTGTATTCGCTNCATCTGACATACATATCCTTTAACTACCATATCCGCTCCGTCGGCAGCCGCCCCCCAAATCAATCATATTCAATCCTCACAGCCNCAATCGGTTCCAGGAACGCCTCGCTGTCTATATACAAATCTTTTATTTCAGTATAGCACACTGCCGCATCTTAANGGCGTCCCTCTCAGTGCGCCCTCAGCTTTCCCTGCGTCTCCTCGTACAATAAAGTGCAGCCTTCGTANATGTCGTCATACGTCGTCTTAAAATCCCCCGTGTACCAAGGNTCCGCNATGTCGCGCGGATTCGGCGAGCCGGCGAGCATGAGCCTCACCTTCCCGAGCGGGTCGCCGCCCGTCATGCGCATCAAATTTCGGACGTTCCAGCCGTCCATCGCGACGATCATGTCGAACTCCTCGTACTCGCGCTTCGTCATCTGGTGCGCCGCNTGCCCCGAAGCGTCNATCCCGTGCCGCGCCAGCTCGCGCCTCGCGGGCGGGTACACCGGATTCCCCAGCTCCTCCGTGCTCGTCGCAGCCGAAGAGAGCACGTAATCGTCNGCGTGCCCCCTTTCCGCGACNTATTTCCTGAAAATATAAAGCGCCATCGGNCTCCTGCAGATATTGCCGTGGCAGACGAAAAGTATTTTTATCATCGTTTTTCCCATTACCCCATAAGTCACGAAAGCACGCTGCGGCCCAACGCTCCACANCATGCTTCACCTACGCTTTTCTATATGTGATTCCCGGCAAAATCACGCTGCCGCCGCGGTATAGTCAATAACCGCAATCACCTGTGCCAATTTCTTTGCGGCATTCACAATCTTTTCAAGTTTGATCATGACATCATCTGTAATTTCTGTCTNTCCGCACTGTTCGCACACCTGGCANGGAACGTTTTTAATAACAATAATGTTCTCCCCGCACTGAACAGTAAACACTGTTTTTCCGTCCTTCATGTCGCCCTTGCAATACATACACATATCTGTCACTCCCTTCTGGTCTTCATGTCGGGCATAAATTTAATTTCATCTGGATAATACGCCGTAACGATGTGTACCGCATCATCAACTCCAGCCTTACATTTGGCGCGGATATTTTCAATCGACAGTGCGTTCATGCGTACCTTTCTAGCTTTGTATTTCTACGTGTCCAGTATACCATAATGCTTCCACCAAGAGCATCGAACCATTCCAAATGCAACATGTCACATGGTTTTTATTTCTCCTGCCAGCTGATAATCTCCTGCTCAAGCTTGCGGCCAGTACGGAGCATGTATTCCANCACGTCAATATGCACGCCCGCCCGAATCAAAGACTCCGCCTTGCGGCGATCATGATTCTCAAGCGGCCTTGTGTAGGCATCGTAATGTTCCAATGTCGGCACATCCATTTTATACAACTTGAATGGAAGGCTGGTCCTGCTGCGCAGATGCTCCGCGATGTCAAAACCATCAGGATCAAGATCCCCGAAATGCATCCACTCCAAGCCAGGATTGTCCTCAGCGATTTTAAGCAGCAGCTTCTGCCTGGCCGTGGTGTGATATCCCGCGAGGTATACGAAGAAGGTGTCCGCCCGCTCCATCCGGTTAAAGCTCGTCAGGTTCTCCACCGTCATGACCGTTCCAGTGCCTATAACTATCTTTTCCCAGTCGGCAATCCCCCCCGCCAGGAAGCCCAGTGCCTGTCCTGGTATAAGCACGATTTCCCTACCGTCTTTAAAAATAATACGGCCTTTTCCTTTCAAGTACAGCCACGATGGGTTGGAAAACACGCCCAATTCCGCCAGCAGGATCTGTTCCTTTTCGCGCGGCGTATCCGCATCCGTCAGCAGCGCGTCAAATAAACCGCTCTTCTCAAGCAGACGGCAGACACGACTCCTAACATTTGTTTCAAAAGCCTTGCTGTTCTTCAGCACAGCGATAGACAATTCCCGTTCCAGCACTTCTCCATGGTTTTCCCCGAGAAACCACAAGCATTCAAGCATCTGGGCCGCTTTATCAGTCGAATGGCTCGCCTTCTTCCCTGCCTCAAGCAGTTTGATCTGCTCGCTGCAAAAATCGGTGATGATCTTCCTGATACGGGAATCACAGCAAAAGCCGTTAGGATCATCCAGGCATTCCGCGGACTCTTTTCCCTGCCCAAATGAACCGTCAGCCCTCGAAAGCCAAGTCCGATAAAAGTCCCGCTGCTCATCCTCCTTTGCCTTGCGCTCCTGCCGGCCCGTCAGGGCATAAAGCTCTCCCCATGCATTTTCCTGCGCTGTCAGCTTCCGAATTTCGCCGCCCTGGCGCGTAAGACGGATCAGTCCCGCCTCCTCCATCGCCTCCATTTCCTCTTCGAAGCGTTCCACATCCCGCACATCCGTATAATCCGAAAGATATGCTGAATACACCGCCGTGACCGGCACGGAAAAAGTCTGGCTTATTTTGTTAATTCCCCTGTACGTTGCGGATTCTTCGTATTTATCCAACAGTCTCTCTGCCAAAAGCCGTTGGTGATCGGTCAGTTTCTTCAATGTCACGTTCTTTCCACTTTAACCACTGGTCTTTCTAGCTACTCCGCACATCCTAATCCGTGATCAGCCCTTCCACCGCGCTCGTGTACCTTCCTGCCATCACTAAGCTGACGGTTGTCGCAATATAAGGGCTAATCATCTTGATCTTATTCGGCGGCGCCGAATAAATCACCTGAAAACGGTTTGTCTCCAGATATTTTGACCATTTGCTCTACCCGCTCCTCCGACATAGCTGAAAATGCTTCGTCGATAAACGCGAGCCGTGCACAGTTCGCGTCTCGCGGATAGCACTGAATCAGCGAGGCCGCCAGGATGATAAAATACGGCGTCTGTTTCTCACCGCCGCTGGCCGATCCCTGCTTCTTCGACAAATCCGCCGTGATCTCCTCGCTGCCCTGCCGGCTTGTAATCTCCATATCATAGGAGAAGTATTTGCGGTAATCGGTATACTCGTCCTCGTCTTCCTCGGCGAGAACCACCGACATGAAGTCCCGTATGTCCGCCTCCATCTCCTGGTCTTCCCGACCAGAGCTAAGATACATTTCCGGCGAATCCATGTATTTTTCCAGCCCGCGGCAGATGCGAAAGAAAGCTGAGCGATCCGCCTTCTCTTTCATTACGAACCGGTATGTGTCATTTCCAAACGGAATGGTTTTAAGCTCACGGTTAATCGCGTCAATTTCCTCCCGAGCCTTGTGGACGCGTTCATTGATTTCCGCCACGAAATCATTCATGAAGGCACTCTCAAGTTTTTCCGACTGAATCCGCAGCTTCTCCTGTGTCTTCTCGATCTCGACATTGGCCAGATCCCGGAGTTCTTTCCGGAAAAACGGAATGAAGCTTGCCCCGCGGCGGTTGACGTCCATCTCCACGATCTTGCAGTATTCGAGCTGTGCGCTTTCCAGTGCGCGCACGGCCGCGTCCACATCGCTGCGGATTCTTCGCACAGTATCGGACTGGATTACCCGCGGNCNCTTCAGACGGGTACGCAGCTTCNCATACTCANCAAGCATAGCCGATTCAANTTCTGGCTGGNCCTCACGCTGCTGTGCGTACTCACTCTCCGCCTTGCGCAACGCCTCGCTGTTGCTGTTTTGTTTCCGTTGCTCTGCTTCGCGCTCACTCGTACATTTTCCGATTTCACGGTCAAGGGTCGTGCGGTTNTGCTCTGCCCGGTAGTACAGNTCTCTTGCCCGTTTCTCCTCCTCCATCACCGCCATGAAGTCCTGATTGGACTTCATCCGATCTCTCTCCTTAATCAGGCTGGCTCGACGCACCGTGTGCTCCTGCAGGCTCTGTGGCGATCTGAAATCGTAATGCTCCGCCTTCAAGTCTATCGCACGCAGGAGGCGATGCCCTTCGTCCAGACGATCAAGGCGTGCAGTCACTCCTTTCAGCTGCTCCTGCACAGCGTCCAAGCGCGCTTTCGAGCTTTCCAGCTGCAGCTTGACCGCATCGGCGCCAAGGCAGCACTCCGTGCGGCGCCATGTCCATGGAGCTGGCTGCATAGCTTTTGGCCAACATGCCGTCCCGCATCAGCCCGCCTTGCGGATGCTCATGCAGCTCCTCCAGCGTCTCACAAAGATGGAGTCCATTCAGCAGGTAATTGATGTAGCGCCTTGCATACCGGTTGGGTGCCTCTAGGACTGAAGCCGCGCTGCCAGGCTCGATTTCTTTATCAGGCAACTGGTCGGTGATAACCACGTTGGCGTCGTGAAGCTGAAGCTCCTGCACGACCTTAAGNGCCTCATGGCAGTACTGTCCGTCGACAATCAGATAGAACCGCTTGCGCCCCAAAAAAGTCTCTATAGCTCTGCGCCAGCTGGCATCCGTCACCTCGCTGACCAGCTCGGCCAGCATGCGGACCGGGGTCTTAATCCCACGCACGGCAAGCTCCTCGCTAATTTTCTCCCGTGCCCGCTCGACCTCCTGCGGGAATACGAGCAGGTTGCTTTCTAGGCGCTTGATGTCCGCCGAAAGCCGGCTTCGTTTCCCTTCCAACTCACGGCGCTCATCGGCAGCGTGCACGGCGTCAGCTTCCAGCTGCCGCTCCCCCGTCTCGGCCAGAGCCGCAAGGCGCAGGAAGGCCTCTGACTTGACACCGCTGTCGATGCCGGCTTCACTCAAATGCAACAGAGCCTCACGCTGTTCCGCCTCTAGCCCCGCAATACCCGCAGAGGATGCAGATGCCTCGTCGTTTTCGCCTTCCGCCCAGATCATTAGCTCCTCTGCCTGCCGCGACAGCTGCTCAAGTGCCGCGCGCTGCTGCGTCTCTTTATCAATTTCCCCAGCCAGTCTCTGGATCTCATCCTCCAGTGCCTTTATGGATTCCTGCATCCCCTTAAAGGCATCTTTAGCACGTACCGCGTCCCAGCGATCCCGCGCCGCCTCTAATTCCTCGCTCGCAGCCTTGCGCTGCTGATCCAGCTCCCGCAACTTCTGGCTGATAGCCTTCAGCTGGAATTCAATCTCCTCCTTCTCCTGCGCGCATGCCTGCACATCTTGGTAGCTGAGCATCATCTCACGCGACTTAAGAAGGCGCTGCTTGCTCTCATAATCCTGTGCGCGCCTCTCCGCCTCCTCCAGCTTCGCGCGCCCAAGCTGCATATCGTCATACACTTTGCGAATCTGTTCGAAACGCTCCCGCTGCTGCCGCAGTTCCTGCAGGGAAGATGTTTTACCTGGATCCAGAACGCACTCTTGGATAAAGTGGTCGATATTATTTTGTGGGTCGAAGGCCAGCATTTTCAGAAGCTTGGAGCGATAGGTCGCCGAATCACAGCGAAGCCCCAGTGCGCGCTGGATCTGGCTCACGCCCTCATCACGTCCCTTGAAGTCTCCACTCTTCAGTGTACGTTCTCCCGCGCTCAGTCGATTGTGGGGAGTCACGATCAACTTTGCGGTTCTCTACGCGAGCCATGTTCATCTCAGAAAGTTTCGTCCCACGACTCAGAAACCACCACGACTTGTTGGTGGCCATGTCTCGGGATTCAATGCATACACCGACCACAAAGTGCTCCGCATCTGCCTCTGAGACAAATTCCATGGCTATATAGGAAATCGTCTCGCCCGAATCGCGCAAATACCGTCCAGCTCCATTGCTTTTCGTATCGCCGCGCACGTAGGAAAGGACCGTTCGGTCACGATCCCTCGCCGCCTTGTTAAACTGCGTGTTGCCAGTCAGCAGATACGTTATCGCATCGAGGATGGTCGATTTCCCGCTGCCGTTCACGCCGGTAATCAACGTCGATCCGCCCAGCCTGATTGTTACATCCTGGAAACGTGACCAGTTCACTAGTTTCAGTGCCACAGCCGTCTTGCGCGGCGCGTNCTTATAGAATNTTGCAGGCATAATTTTCCCTCAGCTCGTAGTTTCATAGATACTTTGCTGCTCTGCTCCGAGCTCTAAGCGCCGTCTTCCTCATCGCCGCCTTCCTCTTCTTCATCTTCATCATTAGGCAAGCCGCCCTTCACCTTCATCCGCTTCCCAGCCNTTTCCACAAAGCGGCGGAACTCTTCGGGATCAAGGGCAAACATCAGGGACGGCCACAGCTGGATTTGGCATTCGTCCTCCCCCACCTTTCCGCGCACTTCTACCAGATTGAATTTTTCAAACAAATCCAGCGACTCGGCCAACATCTTTTTATCAATTCGGTCTCGGGCCCCGAATTTCTCCAGCTCAAAATTCAGCTCCGTAAGCGTCACGGCGATCTTCTGCGCAAGAGAACCTGTCTTGATCCTGTCCGCATACATTGTCCATAGGCAACACAATACGATGCTCTGATTCAAACGCAATTTCAGCCGGTTTGCCTGCATTCTGCCATACTCGCCTGCCGTTGCGCAGTTGCGGAGCATAATAACGCCATTGTCCCGATCCACCCACACATCAANCCCAATAAAGCCAAAGTAAAGCGAAAACGGTTCAGGCTGTTTTGCGATAAAGAAGTATGCCTTGCGGCTCTCTTCGTCTTTATCCCGAACGATAAAGGTCACCTTCAGAAGTTTCCGGCATATCCGCTGAAATCGATCTCGTTCTGATGCAGTGTAGCTATCCCAGTAGTCCTGAAATTCCATCCAAAGCTCCTTCCGTCACTGTGACCGCTTGATTGTAAACCGTCTGAGGATCAAATGCCCCGTGTCCACATAGCCTTCTTCCGCTTCAACCTCAAACCCATTTTCCGGGCCGTAGGCGACCGCTGACAGGACACACAAAAGATCCCGCTCGCTTTCAAGCGGAAACTCCTCGGCTGTAAGGCTTGCGCGCTGCCCCATCTGCCGCTCCAGATAGGCCTGCATCAGATGCTTATTGTACGGATTGACGGCTTCCCTCAGCTGTTCCTCGCGAGCCGCGGCAATGTCCTCCTCTGTCGCCTCAATATAATCCTGCTCGGTGCTTTCGCGGATCGTCTGTGCACGCTGCGGGTAGCGCAGCGACCCGAGGTCCATAAACTCGTTAGTATCAAACAAGAACATTGCCCGCATGTCCTCAGGCAGATTATCCTTCATGTCCGCCTCTGCATCCTCCAGCAGAAGCTTTAAGGTCTGCTCAACAAAACCGCGTGTATCCGCCTCGCGGTTGCGCAGAAATCGGGCGCGTCCCACGGCAATCTGCAGGTAGACATTGATTTTATGCTTGATTTCACGCATGATGGCATCATAATCTTCCGTCAGGAACTGCCTAGTCGATGCAATCATATCTGCCACCCGCCCTGCCGCCGCCTCTGCATCCAGCATTTCCTCCGCCATGCAGCCTTTCGTCAGCTGCTCAAAGAGCTCTCCGCTACTCTGGAACAGATCCAACGCCTTCCGAATGTAATCCCGGTACAGATGAATGTTCTGCTGACGTGTAAGCCTGGCATATTCCCGAACAAAACTCCCTTCACAGTACTCCAGCAGGTTTTCAGTAAGGCTCTCCAGCGTCTCCTCCTTCACCATGCGCTCGATAATCTTTTTGATAAAAGTCGACAGCCGTTTCAGAGAGCGGGACAGCTGGCGCGCATTCCTGTAAACGCTTCTGAGACCGTCAACATAAGGGTTATCCTTCCACTGCTCCTTTGAACGGAGCGTATTGTAGATTGCATATATATACCCCGAGAACTCTTCTTTCTCAGGTTGTGCCAAGTTCTGTAGGAATTCCGCCAGCAGAATCCCCCGTTCCGTCATAACGATATGACGCTCAAACGTCGCATCGTCGCTGTCTTCTTCCAACCATCCCACATCATTCTGCGTAAAGTTGCGAATAATCAGATTGGCCTGCTCTGCAGGCGTAAGCGATGCCATTCCCGCTTCCGGCACATCCACACGGTTATCCATGATATAGGCCGCCAACACGTCCCTAATCCTCTCCCGAGGAATCCTGTAGGACACTTCTCGGTCATAAGCCTCGTAAATCTTCATCAGGCAGTCCGCATAAACCCGGTTGTTGCTGCTGCTCGCCAAATAGTTGAAAAATGATGAAGGGATTACGTCGAACAAATTNGCCATTCAGATACTCCCTGCTTCGCCGTTGGCTCTCTAAAAAAGCGCCGTGCACTTAAAACTGCACCATTAAACTGGGGCGCTCCTTCCTGATAATTTAGACCTTAGTTTCTCTTTCTCGAGGCTGGCTGGCTTTCAAGCGCCGTGATCAACGATGCGCTCTCAAGCCCCCTAAANAGATTATACCACCCGCACNTCAGGATAAATATCCTGCAATCAAAAAGCCGATGCCCTTCGGCACCGGCTTGCATTCTTTTTCTCCGCGCCCTCTTCGGGGCACGTTTTGGAAAATGATTATTCCATCGCGCTGACTTTGCTGGACATGCGCGAAATCTTGCGGGCGTTCGTGTTCTTCTTGTAGACGCCCTTGCTCGTCGCCTTGCCCATGGTGGACTTAAGGTTCGAAAGAGCGGTCTCGGCCGCGGCCTTGTCGCCCGACTCGATCGCGACGTTGAGCTTCTTGACGGCCGTCTTGACGCCCGACCTTACAGACTTGTTGCGCTCAGCCCTCTTGGCGCTGGTAAGAATCCTCTTCTTGGCAGACTTGATATTAGCCACTTTCTTTTCCTCCCGAAACTCCCATGCCGGAAACTTTCTGTCGATAATTCGATGTCCTTCGCGCTTCGTCTTTAGCCCTCGAGACACGGTAATCGGCATGGGCGAAGCAAACCATATTGTAGGACATACCCAAAATTTCTGTCAAGCACTTAATGAGCCTTGCAGAAGCCAAGTTCAACAATATCTTGTGGCTTCAATGGCGCAAAGGCCGGTCGGGCCGCCCATCCGCGAAAGCCGCTTCCCCACAGGGCTCCGAAAGCCCGTCGAAAGCGGCCGCGCGGCATTTCATTTTCAGGCTCACGCGAGCGATCCGAACGGATCCCAGGGGGCAAGCTCGACCGGCTCGGAGTCGAACTGTGCCTGCTGCTCTTTGCTTAAGTAGCTCTTTTCGATGAGGATCTGGTAGGCGAACTCGCCGAACCATTCGTCGTCCATGACGAAGAAGCCCTTGTCGCCTATCTCGTCGCCCCANCTGTTCTCGACCTTCCACCGAAGCGGCCTGCCGTCCTCGCCGAGCTCCACGCCGGTNATGACCATCGCNTGGGTCATCATCGACTCGCCGTAGTCGAGGCGCTCCGCCTTCGTCATCGGGAAGTCGGTCGAGAAGAGCTCCCTCACGCGCACCGCGTCCATCGTGAGCCTNCCGCCNTTCCTGTCGGAGAACTGGCCGACGTCCGAGCCGAACCAGACGGCNTTGTTGTCCTTGAGCATGCGGACCGTGAGGTCCCTCAGGTCGTCCATCGGAAGGTTCAGGTACTTCACGGGGTAAGCCCCGCCCTTGACGTTTCCGAGGAACTTGACCGTGTAGGTCTTGCCGTACTCCTTGTCCGCCGTCGGGGCGTTGATGACCGTGACGCGCTCCTTAAGGTCCCAGCCGACGTACTCTCTGAAGAACTCCTGCGGCGTGATCTCGCCGATCTTGACGAGCTTGTCGTCCTTGTCCTTCGTGATCCAGGTGAACGACTTCGGCGGCTCCCCGAGCGCGATCGCGAGCATGCGGTAAATGGTCTCCATCATGGCATCCTTCGCCGCGTAAAGCTCCTCNATGCCCTTGCCCTGCGCGTGCATCTTCCGGAACGTGCAGGCGTACTCGCGCAGCTTCTTCTGAANGTAGGTGTTGAGCTCGCGCGTCATCGACGAAACCGCCGTCTCGGGCATGGCCTCCTTGGGCACGACGCCGTATTTTTCAGTCAGGCTCCTGAACATGTCCCACTGGCCGCCGTCGCCCAGGAGGTCCGAGAGAAGGAAGGCCGCCTCGCGGCTCTCAAGCGGAAGGTCCAGCGTCTCAAGAATATTTTCCAGAAAATAATTTGCTTTTTCGAGCTTGTCGTAGAAGAGGGGGTAGTTCTGGCTCAGCTCCATGTTCTCGAGGTTGAGCTTCTCCATCACCGCAAGCCTCATGACGTTGTAGGCGGCGAACATCCAGCACCTTCCGGACTGCTTCTGGTTGCAGGCCTTTCCCGCCTCGACCTCGATCGAAAAACCGAAGGGGTTCGTCCTGGCGGCGTCGGCTCCGAGCGCGGACGCCACCACGCCGTTCGCGCAGACGGCGTTCTGCGCCACTGCATTTACCGGATTTTCCGCGAACTTCTCTGAAAACTCTCCGAGCGATTGTGCCGTTATTTCCTTATTCATTCTGCTTTCCTTTCTGTTCCGATCCTTTATTCTTCGCGTAGAAAAATACGTACTGCTGCATTATACCGCCTATGTCGCCGTAGCGCGAGCAAAGCTCCGNGTTGCCGCTCTCCTCGATGGCGCGCGCGATCCATACGTCGACCGGCACCCGCGCCGTCCGGCCGTAGCCGAAAAGGCAGACGCAGTTGGCGACCTTCTTGCCGACCCCGCGCACGCGCATCAGCTCTTCGAACAAGGTCTCGTCGTCCGCGCTTTCGAGGGCTTTGAGGTCGAGTTCTCCCGAAGATGCCATCTCGGCGGCCGACTTGACGTAGGGCGCGCGGTAGCCAAGCGAACACTCCCGAAGCTCTTCCTCTGAGACTCGGGCGAGTACCTCGGCAGGCGGGAAGGCGTTTACGCTCTGCCCTCCTGCTTCGAGCGGCTCGCCGTAGCGGCCGGCTATCATTTCCACGGACTTTGAAATCGCGGGGATGTTCTTGCGCTGGGATATTATGAAGGTCACGAGCATCTCCCAGGGATCCTGGCGCAGCACCCTCAGGCCCTTGCCGTAAGCGACCGCCGCGTCGATGTACTCGTCGTTCCAGTTACGCTCCGTGATGTCGGAGTACCTCCGCCCGAGGTCGAAGTAAGGCGTCCAAACGTCCCGCCACTCCTCCTCGCCGCAGGAGACTTCATATTCGCCGCCGCCGCCTTTGATGCAGAGGACGTTCCGGCCCGTTATGAAGCGGAACTCACCTTCGGCGCCGTGCCCGACTCTGAAGCACTGCCCCGACTTTTCTATTTTCAAAAGATCGAAGTCGTCGCCTATGCTGACCTTCACGGGACACCTCCTTTGATTCATGCGTCACGCTGACCATACTATCACAAAGCAGGGTCTCTTTTGCGAACGAATGCCGCTTGAAAGGGTTATTTCTTTTGCGGAAGGCGCGCCCGCCCCTCTGCCAATCCGCTCGGCGCGCCTTGGGGATCTTATGCCCGCCCTTGCAGGCACGGCGGACGCCCGGCGCACTTTCCCGCATATCAAAACGCAGCCCCCAAACGGGGCTGCGCTCATATGCTTTACGAATGCGCTGGCCGCGCCTTACTTGTTCTTCGCCGCTCCAATGATCGCGAGCACCGAAATGATCAGCATCACAATGATCATGACGATGCCGCTGACGTTCGCGCTCTGCCCGTTTTTGGGAAGCATTCCCACGACGCCTATGCACGAGAACAGGAGGGTTATGCCGCTTCCCACATAGGTCATGCCCTTCTTCTTGGTGAATGCCCCGATTCCCGAAACGAGAAGCGCGATTCCAAGAATGGCGCAGAGCGCCACCATGAACCAGAAGAGAGCCATGCCCGCATCGGCATTCGCCTGCGCTAACTGGAACTGCTCCAAAACGCCCTGCTTGTTCGTCGTGATAAGCACGGCTATAGATAATGCAACCACCGCGAAAATTCCTCCGAGAATAGCCTGGATTACTCCGCAGATCTTCCACATAATTCCGTTTTTCATAAAAAACCTCCTTGCTGATGTTTCCTAAAAGGAAACCTTACTTCCGGTCAATTTTATCGCTTTCCATCGTTCCGTGAAACCTTTTGCTGTGCATTTTTCAAAAATCGCCTTTCTAAAATCCCTACTTTCTTTGCTTATCCCGCCTTCATCCTGTTGGAACTTATAACCTTCAGTTCATCCCCCAGCTTCTCTTTCAGCTCACGCAGCTCTATGTCGTTCTGCATATTCAAAAAATAACCGTCCGACACCCCGAAATATGCCGCAAGCCGCAGCGAAGTGTCCGCAGTGATCCTGCGTTTTCCGTTCAGTATTTCCTGTATCCTCGATACCGGAACACAAATATCCTTTGCCAGCCTATATGCGGATATCCCCTTTGGCTCCATAAACTCTTCCTGCAGTATTTCTCCGATTCCCGGGACTTTAATAATATAATCCGCCATTTCCTCGCCTCCTCAATGATAGTCTACTATCTCTACGTCATAAAGGTTGCCCTGACTTGCCCTAAAGCAAATCCTATACTTATCATTTATCCTTATGCTGTACTGCCCCTTCCTATCGCCCGAAAGCGCTTCGAGCCTATTCCCAGGAGGAACCCGCAAATCCTCAAGCCCCTCTGCGTTATCCATCATGATGAGTTTTCGAAGGGCGATCCGCTGCGTATCGCGCGGAAGCTTCTTCGAAAACCTCTGATGGTATATTTTTTCAGTTTCCTTATCGGCAAAACTCTTTACCATAGTCTTATTATACCTGCTTAGAAGGTATACATCAACCGTCCGACATCCATTTTCAAATAAACAAAGAGGCGCGGCTACAGCCTCGCCTCTCCTGTAAGATTTTTGACCCAGCGGTATTTGTAGAACCTCGCGAACACCACCGGCAGCTTTATGATTTCGTCGACGTTCAAAAGCAGGTAGACCGTCATCACCGGTGCTTTGAAAATGAAAGCCGCTGCCGCCCCTATCGGAACCGTAATGCACCAGAGCGTCACGGCGTCGCACACGAACCCGAAGCGCGAATCCCCTCCCGACGGGAATATCCCGCCGACGGTCATCGAATTGATCGACTTTCCGACGATGTAATAGGAGCTGACCGCGAGCATCAGCTTCAAATATCCCGCCGCCGTGTCGCTCAGGTTGGAAAAGTTCAGAATCAAAGGCACGAGCGCCAGAAGGAAAAGCCCGCTCGCCGCGCCGCTGATAATCGAAAGCCGAAGGAGCCGCCTCCCGTTTTTGCGGGCGGCTTCAAGCTCCCCCGCGCCCAAATCATTTCCGATGAGGATCCCGCCGCCCGCCGCGAGGCCCGTGCACAGGCAGATGACCAGGTTCTTCACGATGTTCGCGATCGAATTGGCCGCGACCGCGTCGCTCCCCATGTGCCCCATTATGACAGAGTACATCGAAAAGCCGCAGCCCCAGGCGAGCTGGTTGCCGAGGACGGGCAGGGTATACTTCCAAAAGACCCCCGCGAACTTCGGCTCTTTCCTGAAAATGTAATCCGCGCGCAGCCTGACCTTCCGCCCCTTGAGCATGTAAGCCGCCGCGAGCGCGGCCTCGATCACGCGCGCGGCGACCGTGGCGTAGGCGGCTCCGCGTATCCCCAGGGCCGGCGCCCCGAAAAGCCCGAATATCAGCACCGCGTTCAGGAAAATATTTATCACGACCGCTGCCGAGCTTATCGCCGAGGCCGCCCCCGCGTGGAGCGTATTCTTCATTATGCACAGGTATACCTGCGAAACGCCCGTCAGGAGGTAGGAGAGGCTGACCGCGCGCAGGTACTCGGCGCCGTAGGCGATAAGCTGCGGCTCGTTCGTCAAAAAGCCCATGACCGCCTCGGGGAAAATCGCCGCCCCCGCGAAGAACGCCGCGGAAATGGCCGCCGAGTACTTCATGACGTAGGCGAAGACCCTCTCGATCGCCCCCATGTCGCCCTCGCCGAAGTACTGGGCCGCGAACATGCTGCAGCCCAGGGCGAGCGCGTAGAGGAAGAGGTTCTGCACGAACTGCACCTGCCCCGCGAGCGAAACCGCCGACATCGCGTCCTGGTCGAGAAGGCCGAGCATCACCGCGTCGCTCGCCGAGACCAGGGCGAGCATCAGGTTCTGGAGGGCGATCGGCACGACCAGCGCGGTGAGCCGCCGCGAAAAATCCACGTCTTTAAGGCGCGCTGCATGCACCGTTTTCATTGCTTTTGGATCGCCTCCCAGGCTTCGGGGTCGAACTCCCTGCGCTTAAAATAATATTTCCTGTCATCCTCGGTTATTTTCCTGATCACGCGGCACGGATTGCCGGCCGCGAGCGACCAGTCGGGGATGTCCCCCGTCACGACGCTGCCCGCTCCGATGACGACGTTGTTCCCGATCTTGACGCCCGGGCAGATGACCGCGTTGCCGCCGATCCAGCAGTTGTCGCCGATAGTGACGGGGATCCCGTACTCGTAGAGCGAATTCCTCGAATCGGGGTGGAGCGGATGCCCCGCCGTGTATATCGCGACGTTCGGCGCGAGCAGGCAGTTGTCGCCGATCGTCACCTTGCCGACGTCGAGGATCGTGCAGTTGAAGTTCGCGTAGAAATTCTTTCCGACCTCGATGTTAAAACCGTAATCGCAGTAGAACGGCGGATTTACGAACACGTTCTCGCCGCATTTTCCGAACCATTCCGAAATCATTTTGGAAAGCCCCTCGAAATCCGACCTGTCCGCAGTGTTGTACGCCTGCATCTTCCTGCGGCTGACCGCCTGCTGCTTCATGATAGCCTCGTCAGTTATATAGGCCATCCCGCTGTCCCTGCGCGTAATATTGTCCATTCCCGTGCCCCTTTCGCTTCGCTGTTGAGTTTTATAAAAATCATGCTTACAATAAACAAAGGAACCGCTGTATGCATTAAAAATCATGCTTTCTTTTATAACAATTATGCCAAGGAGGTTTCATGCCCAATAACATCTCCGCCAAGATAGAGCTGCTCGACAACCTCTCCGAGCGCGTCGACTACGACACGACCGACTATCCCGTGAGCATCGGCCGCGGCCGCCTCGCGAGTTACCCCGGCTACCGCGGGCAGGCGCACTGGCATCCCGACGTCGAATTCATTTACGTATATTCCGGCGAAATGGATTACAGCGTCAACGGAACTATTTTGAAAATGAAAGCCGGCGAGGGCATCTTCGTGAACAGCCAGTGCCTCCACTTCGGCTTCTCCGACCGCAAGGACTGCGACTTCCTCTGCATCCTCTTGAATCCCGAGGCCGTCGCCTTCACGCCCTCCGTCCGCGAGAACTTCGTCGCCCCGCTGATCGAGAACGCGGAATTCCCCTGCCTGCTCCTTTCTGCCGATGTGCCCTGGCAGGCCGAAATCCTTAAGCTGCTCTCGGGAATACCCAGCGGCGGCTACAGCGAGCTTGAGCTTTTCGGCATCCACGCGGCCTTTTTGTCCATCTGGAAGCTGCTCTTTAAGCATATGCCCGCGCCCTCGCATCTCTCCCGCGCGGGCGGCGCGAACATCTCGGTCCTCCAGAAAATGCTCAGCTTCATCCGCGTCCACTACCCCGAGCCCATCACCCNCGCCGACATAGCCAAAAGCGGCGGCGTCTCGGTCAGCACCTGCTGCCGCCTCTTCAAGGAGCACATCCGCTCCTCGCCGATAGACTACCTGCGGATGCACAGGGTCAAGGCTTCGATGGAGCTCCTGCGGCGAAGCAGCCGCTCCATCTCCGAAATCGCCGACGCCGTGGGCTTTTCCAGTTCGAGCTACTTCAGCGAAACCTTCCGCGCGCTCAAAGGCATGACCCCGCGCGAATACCGTCAGGAGGCAATGAAAAACAGCCCCGACGAGGTCGATTTGCAGGACTCCGTCGAGGCTTGAACCGAGGGATTTTTTCTCCGTGCCCGCTCCCTCAAAAAAACTGCGCCGCGGCGCGGCCGCGCATGCGCATCAAGTGCTTTTACTCAAGCACCAGTACCTTCATTGTTGCCTTTGATACGGTCTCGCCGTCCTGATTCGTGATTTTTGCTTTAACCAAAAGCAGCTTCAAGGCGTCCTGCTTGTCAGCGACTTCGCCCGACACGGTCAGGACGTCGCCCGCGTATACCGGCTTTTTGAACGAAAGCTCCAGGCTGTGTATCAGGCTGTACTTGCCAGGAATGTACATTCCTGCGAGGGTCGAGTACAAAGCGGCCGTCAGCATTCCGAACGCGATGTGCGACTTGAACTTTCCGCCCCCGCCGGCCTGACGGGCGTATTCGTCGTCCCAGTGAATCGGGTTCTCGTCGCCGGACATTGCCCTGAACGCATCCTCCATACCAGTGGTTATCTGCTTCGTGAACTGCGCCGAATAACCGATTTCTATATCGTCATATTTCAATTCTTTCATCTTCAACCCCCTTTGCGGCTTTGTCCGCTATGCATTCCGCGGATACTCCGTTCTCCCCTCGCACGTTCTCTATCGTGCCATACCCCACGGAAAATCTGTCTTCAAGGCCGATCCTTATGAGCCTATGGCCGCTCCGGCCCGAGGCGAGTTCCTCTGCGATCATGCTCCCGAGGCCGCCCATCACGTTGTGCTCTTCGAGTGAGACGATTGTCCTGTATGTGCCTGCCGCTTCGAGCATTTTCGCCCCGTCGAAGGGCTTTAAGACCGGCACGTTGATTATTTTCGCGGAAATGCCCCTTCCTTCGAGGAGCTCCGCCGCCCGCATCGCTTCCGAGAGCACGTCTCCCGTCGAGAAAATGGCTATGTCGCTCCCCTCGCGCATTGCCCTAAAGTTCTCGACAGAGTCTAGTTCCCCTTCATAGAATTCCGGTGCTTTTTCGGCTCCGAGCCTGATGTAAACCGGCCCTTCATGCCCATAGGCTGCAAGCATCGCGGCTCTCGCTTCCTTCGGCGTCGCGGGGGAAAGTATCATCAGGTTCGGAAGCGCCCTCAAAGCGCTTATGTCCTCCGTGGTGTGGTGCGTCGGGCCGAGCGTGCTCACGGAAAGCCCGCTCCCGGTCCCGATGAACTTGACGTTGAGGTCCTGGAGGCATACGTCGTTCCGCAGGAATTCATAAGAGCGGTAGACAAGGAAGGGCGCCGCCGTGTACACGAAAGGCGTTTTCCCCGCCGCCGCCATTCCCGCTGCCGCGCCGACCAATACATTTTCCGCTATTCCGAAGTTGAAAGACCTTTCCGGAAAATTCATCCTGAAAAGGACGTCAAGGCCTCCCTCGCCGCTGTCGGCCGTCAGGTACAACACGCTGCTGTCCTTTTCCGCTATTTCAAGCAGGGTTCCAATACACGCGCTCTGCATCTTATTTTAATTCCTCTTCAGATATCTTCAGCTCTTCCATGAATACCTTAAGCTCCTTCTTGTTCGGAAGCTTAAAGTGCCACCTGGCATTCCCTTCCATAATCGAGACGCCTTTTCCTTTGACGGTGCGGGCGATCAGAAGAGTCGGGCGCCCGCCTCTGCCGCAGCTTTGCAGGGCCTCCGCCAAAGCATCCGTGTCATGCCCGTCCGCCTCAAGCACGTTCCAACCGAAGGCTTCCCATTTCTCCTTCCAGTTCACGAGTCCTATCGTCTTGTCGACCCTTTCGGCCTTCTGCAGCTCGTTGCAGTCGACGATGGCGGTCAGATTGCCGAGCCCGTGCGTCGACGCGGCCATAGCCGCCTCCCAGACGCTCCCTTCCTCGCACTCACCGTCCCCCAGAAGGACGTATGTTTTTGCTCCCGCTCCGTCCATTCTTTGGGCGACCGCCATCCCGACCGCCATCGGAAGCCCGTGCCCCAGAGCGCCCGTGGTCGCCTCGATGGCCGCGCAGTCCCGGCTGCAGGGCTCGCCGCCGATTCCGCCTTCCGCGAGGTACGACTCTATAAACCCTTCAGGCACTATCCCCGCTTCGCCCATCACGGCGTACAGGGCGAGCGCCCCGTGACCCTTGCTCAGCACGAACCTGTCGCGGCCGCCCCAGCGCGGGTCCTTCGGGTCGTATTTCATTATTCCCTTCATGTACAGTGCGTAAATGATCTCCACCGCGGAAAAACTCGACGCCAGATGCGCCTTTCCGCCCTTCCATGCGGAAATAAAAATCTTCCTGCGGAGCTCAAAGCACCGTTCAGCATCATGACTGTTCATTTTCTCAATTCCCGGCTTCCGCCATTTCCCAACCGCCTTGTTACCGCTAATCGTAAAACAAGATTCGTTTGGGGTCAATCAGCCAGGCGCCGTAGAAAAATCGGGGGCGCGGTCTTTTCGCCCCCCTTTTTAAACACTTTATTTTTCCTGGATTGCAATAACAACTCGGGCGCCTTTCAATGAATCTGCATTATTCTTGTTCAAACTCAGTTCTTGTTTCCTGATAAACACATTGCTTTTTCATTCTTGTAATCCAGTCAGGATATTCAACAAATCTCGACTTATTTTCAAGCCCAGCAAAAATTTTCTTATTCATAGGTCCATATACAAGAACTGCTTCTGGTTCCAGTTCATCCAGCATCGCTATCAATCCTTCGCGAAAATACCGTTTCGACTCGGCCGTTTTAATCTGACCGTACGTGCCAATAGAAACGATACTATGCTTATCAACTCCAAGAAATGCTACTTTATCCCTGAAGATTTCTGTTGTATATGTGCGCTCATCTCCCCACCGGATATTCGGAACCGCATAAAGTCCCTGCTGCTGCAGGTAATAACCAACTGCACGATTCAGATATATGCCTGCTATCTGCACGCAAAGCGGAGCGTCAATGTAAAGCGAACAATCGGGAGAAACCACCCCTTGAAATCGACTCAAGTCTTCTACGTATTCTTCCGTATTAGTCAAAATTTTTCTGAACTTCGCATCCCGCTCATAAAAACACACGAAATCTTGATTCCCCAAAGCCAAGCTCCTTTCTCTGCACGAGAAAGGAACCATGCCACTGGGAATTTTAATTTCCTTTGGCCTGCTAATATGAGGAATTTCGAGGTCTCCATCAAAGAAAGCCTTTTCAACGAGTGACACGCGAAAACCCTCGTCCACTAGGTTCTTAATCGTTTTCGCCATCACCGCCTCCAGAAATCATAAGTTCTGCATTCTCAATAACGCCCTCGATATAATACTTCTTACATTCTTCAGGAAATTTCTTCGTGAGCGACTTATAGCACTCCACAAGTTCTTTGCTCTGAGTACGTTCAGCCAATTCTTCAAGGATTTCACTGATCCAAGAATATTCATCTGCCGCACATTCATTCTTAAGAAACTCTATCGTTCCAGGGATATCGTCGCTTAAAGTTTCTATTTCCTGCTCCCAGCATTGCTCTATACCATAATCCCACTCATCTTGAGTCTCTATGGAAATACGAATTCTTTCCTTGATGATTTCTCTGAATTTTTCTACATTCATCTTTTGCCACTCCTCTTCTTTACAGGCTGTTTCGAATCCGGAAAGATTGTTCCAATCTGCCCATGTGTTCGTATTACTCCGACTCGCACGCCTTTCCACATTCCAAACACTGCTTTGCCATCTGGCACGTGCCGATTCCCTTTTAAATTTGCCACATGCTCTCCCGCATGCTTGATATCCTTACTTTTCCAACTTTTTGGAAACCATGCTTGATTCGCACCTGTCTGTTTTTGTTTATTTTTGTGCGTAGGTATATTCCCAACTCGAACCCCGTTCGGATATGTTTTTACTACATTGTATTGGATTCCATATTTATCAAGTTCATTCATACCAGTTTGGCCGTGTCCTCCGCTTTTCAGGCGAATCCGCTGCCCTTTTTGAGGTTTTGTATACGCTCCCTCATTAGAATGAACAATTGAAAACTGGCTCGCCTTACCTGCCGCGCCTCGGGTATTCAATACCCGTCCTGTTTTAGTCGTTCCCATTGCCATGCCCTCCTGTCTTATACAGGCAGGGCATGCTTATGATTGAATTCATCTTTTAGCCTACCTTTCCGCTGCAATAACAGCTCTGTGAAACACATCGTGTGCGATTGCGCTCCCAGAAAGATTTTGCTAAAATACCTCTTGCATAAATTAGACAGATAGCAATATCTTTCTAGGAGAAAACGTGTGGCTGCGCCAACAGCTATGCGTTTTTCTTTTTGATTTTCAAACAGGCAAATATATCGTCACCTCCTTTTCACCTGATTATGTTCAGCAACTCATAATAAATATATTTTTTGTTTCGCTTTCTTCCATCCGTCATCAAAATATCATTTTCGACCAACATGTTGAGAAACCTGTTTACACTGGTTAATGGCAACCCAGTTTCCTCAACAATTTGCTTCGCCGTGGTGATCGGATGCTGATACAGGAAATTAATAATGTCTATCGCTGTAGATGACTTCGTAACGGCACAAACAGTTTTTATATGTGTATCATAGAGCTTGTTCATTGCCGTTATGATATCTATGTATTTGCCGCACTGCCGTGCGACCGTATCCAAGAAGAACTTTATCCATTCATTCCAGTCATCCTTTTCCCGAATACGATTCAGCAAATTATAATATCGAAGCTTATCATGTTCTAGTGCCTCGCTGATGAAAAAGCACGGCAATTCTATCTGCTTAGTGTAATACAGATACAGCGGGATAAGCATTCTGCCGACGCGTCCGTTTCCGTCCATAAATGGATGTATAGTTTCAAACTGTGCGTGAATAACCGCCGTTCTAACAAGCGGTTTTAAAACGTCTGACGGCTCATTAATATACGAAATCAAGTTGTCCATCAACTCTGGTACTTTTTCTGGGGCAGGCGGAGTGTATGTTATCGTATGAGAGTCATCATTTTTTCCAAGATAATTCTGCTCTGTTCTGTACGCCCCTATCACTAACGGTTTTCTAACATTCCCCTCCATTAAAATAGAATGCATCTCGCAAAAAAATTCGTTTGAAAACTTTTCCCTCGTAAGTATCTTAATCCCTACAGCTGAAGCGAGAAAATAGTTGCTGACCTCATTGAGATTTTTATCCTCATCACTCGGCTCCGCCTGATTTGTAAGCACGCCATCCAATGTCGCTTGTGTTCCTTCCAACATAGACGACGCAAGCGCTTCTTTTTGCTGCAATGTAGGCATGAACCAATTGCTATCGAGCTTGCTGTCGGCGATTTTTTCTTTGTATACCTCCAACTTCGCAGTCGCATCAAGCAGCTCATCCAAGAAACAGGAATAATCAATGCTGCCATTATTCAGCGGAAGCATCTTTGCACTATATGCTTTTGCCATCCTTTCTCACCTCCGCATTAAAAGTAACACCGCTAAAACCAAATGTCAAGTAATTTGGTTTTAGCACTCATCTTAATTCCATTATTTTGTTATGTGTAGATTGCATTCTTGAATATAAATTACGCTTAACATCAACATCTTGAATATTAATTGTTTTTACACTCTAAATATTGATTTTGGAATTACTACTTCTGTAATACATTAAAACCAAAATTGATTTTGTAATAGTGTATGCACGAGAAAGGCCGTAATACGATTGTTTCCCGAAGCAAAACACGAGCAGTGCGGAGCCGCTTGTACCGTACAGTTACGCTATATACCCTCAGCAGAAGTTATTCAGATGATCAGATTGCCGAGATTAAAGCATGGTGCAACACTATTCTGAGAGAACTCCTCGGACACCGAATGCCGGATGAGCTGTTCGCGGATGAACTCAATCAGATTTACCGCTCAGTTGAATGACATAATTGCACAGGCTCACTGTCTGTCAAGGCAACCTCTAAAGAGGCGCTTACTCGGTCTCGACATCCTGTTCGCTCTGCGCATGGGGTGCTCAAGGACTGTAAGCAGCTCCTTCTCCAAAGATAAAGCTTTGTGGATTATACAAATATCAGATTCATGCCTGATGTCCACCTTGTTACTGCAATCTAGTAACAATTTATTTTTCTATAAATAAGCGAAGCCCCGCGGCGTATTCCTTCGGATGCTCGTGCAGGTACTGCCCGTGCCCCATCCCTGGGAAGACCCTCGTCTCCATCTGCGGCAGGTATCCTTTCAGGAGCCGCGCGCTCTTTTTCGGGTAGGGCTCGTGCTCACCCATCCAGAACATCACCGGCCTGCGGTAAGCCTTAAGCCCCTCGGGCGGCGAATACGTGTAAATGTCCTCGCAGGCGTTCAGCAAGGTCTTCCTCGACACGTCCCTGCAGAGTATCTCGCCGACGCTGTTGTTGTCCTTTCCCATCATCCCGTCCATCAGGAACTTCGGTATCCGCCTGCCTTTCTGCATCCACCCGATCCCTCTTGAAAATGCGAATTTGTAGGGTTCCTTCAGCAGACCCATGCGGACCGTGAAAGCCGCGTCCAAAAGGACACGCTCTGCCTTTATGTTCCCCCGCCCGATCAGTTCCACCGCCATCGTGCCGCCCATCGAAAAGCCGCTGAGCGCATGGAGCCTTCCCACGAAATGCTCCTGCACGTACTCCTCGATTTTATCGCAGGAATCCTCAATCGATATGAAGTCCCCGTTCTCCTCCCCACAGTGCCCATCCACCTCGCACAGTACCACGCAGTAATCCTGCAGGTACTCCAGCAGCGGGCCGTAGCAGAGCATGGCGGTCGAAGCCATCCCGTGGATAAGCAGCAGGGATTTGTTTTTTTCAGGGCCGAACGCCAAGAATTTCATCTCCTTTTCTCCCTGGTTCCATATCGCGGCCGGTTCACTCCGCCTTCCTTGAACGGATCCACTCGACCGTCTTTTCGAACGCGTCCTCGCGGCTTTTCCTGCATTCTTCCGGGTACTTGCGCTCCACCTTGAACATCTTCAGCGCGTCCGGTGAAAGCGGGACCAGTATGTGGCTCGCCTTATCGTAGGATATTTCCCGCACCTCGTGCGAAAAGTCCTTCTCCTTCAGCCGCTTCTCCATGTATTTCACCGCGGCCTTGCTCGGCCACATCAGATCGTCCTCCGCGTAAATGAAAAGTATGTCGCCCTTTATATTTTCAACGCGTATCGCGGTCTCCTCGCGGAAATTCTCAAGCGGCCGCTCGTACATATACTTCAGGTCGAACTGCTGCTGCGTGATAAGGTGCCAGACTCCGGGAGCGTATTTGAGCACCGCCTGCATGCAGGGCAGGTCCTCTCCCCGCCAGGTGAATTCCGATATGTCCGAGACCTTTTTGTCCAAAAGCCCCTTGTTCCCCACGAGGCCGCTCCAGACGCAGTGCATCGGCGAAATGGCGACGACCCCGCTGATGCCGGGAATCAGCGAAGCGGCCAGAAGCGCCAGTTCCCCGCCCTTTGATATCCCGTAAACGTAAATCCTTTCGTATCCTTGCTCCTTCAGCCAGCCGACCGCCTTCTCGAACGGGTCGACCGGCACGCGGATCAAATTGTCGGGCAGCCCCGGCACGTTGAAATAGCACATCCCGAGCGTCGATATCCCCCGCTCCGCGAACATCCTCCCGACGTTCATCGGGATGTTCTCGTTCCCTTCGCTGCCCCCGATTACTATCAGCGCTTTCCTGCCGTCANCTTCCGNGTCCGCCCTGTGCCAAAGGCCGTAAAAGCCCGCCTCCGCCACAGATATTTTCTTGGTTTCCATATCCGCTTTCTCTCCCTAAATCGCCCGTGCGCGCTCAGCTCGCGGTTAGCTTTTTCTAACCAAATGCTACCACAATTNGCCGCCTTTATAAATATCCCCTCTTTAAGAANCAAAAAACGGAGCGCGATGCACTCCGTTTAANGACGTCCACGAGAGGATTCGAACCTCCGACCTACCGCTTAGGAGGCGGTCGCTCTATCCTGCTGAGCTACGCGGACTCGTCAGCTTTCGGGTTCACTTGAAATGAAGTCCGAAAGCTATTGAAATGTACCACATCCATGGAAAAATGTAAAGCCTAGCGGCGTTAATTTCCCATGTCATCGCTGAACCGCCCCGAGGCTCCNGCCCCGAGCTCTTCATTTACGCCTGGAAAAACGACATCGGCCTGCATCCAGATCGTTCCCGAGAAACGCGTCCCGGCCTTCGGTTCTCCCAAGAGATCCTTGCAGTTGATGCAGACGCTGAAGGCTACGCCGCAGCACTCAAGGCTGAGCTTCCAGAATTCTTCTCCGCTCAATTGGTTTTTAAGCTTCTCGGCGTAAACGATATCGGCGATCATCTTGTACTGGTCGCACTCGACCCCGGCCGGAGCCAGGCAGTTTACCGCGATCGAATAGACGTCGCGCTTTTTAATCGCCTTCCTCGTCTTNTCGAGGTATTCCANCTCCTTGANGTTAAGGCTTTCGATTTCCTCATCNNTGCCCTTGCGGGCCGCGAGCACGCTCAACTGATGCGCCATGACCTCATCTTCGTAGGCGTCCCTCTCGGTTTCGCTCATGTATACGGGGAGCAGCACCTTTCCCGAAAGGCTCAGCCCGGAAAAATGCACTGTTTCCGTTTTNACGAACGGAATCCCCTTTAGGGCCGCTGCCTGACTCGCCTTCATGTAGTCGCTTATATTTATCAGATGGAAAATGCAGACCGTTCCGAACGAGGACTCATCGCAAGTCCCCGCAAAGCTCCGCCTCCAGCTGTGCTCGGTAAAACGCACCGGCTCCCTGGATCCTCCCATCTGCGTTTTCACGAACGGCAGGCAGTACTCGGGACAGAAATTGTCCGGCCCTTCATAGTAGCCGCACACAGACACCCCGATGCCCGGGGCATAGTAACGGACGAACTCCGCGAAGACCTCGCCGCCCGGAAGCTTGAACACATTCGACACGTTGTTGTGACGAACCGTTTCAGCAGTAATCCTTCTGCTTTCCTCAATGCTCTCGGTCCTGTTGAAACCGATCGCCCTCATATATTTGTTAAGAGACATTTATCCTCCTGGCAGCCCGCTGTAAATAAAACCATGTCCTAGGGCTTGGACGGTTCCAGTATTGCCACTGTTCCCTTTATCTCCTTGTGCACCGCAGCGCCGGCACCGCCCTAACCGCGTAATCAGCGTATCCCGTGCCAAATGTGTGCGGCGGCGATCCGAAAAAGGCCGCTGGTTTTCCTGTTCCCGCAAGCTCCCGCAGTCAACGTGTGCCGCGGCGGTTCAGAAAATACCTCTGTTTTCCCATTTCCAGCGGTCAGTGCGTCGGCACAAGGACTTCCTTGCCGCCCATATACGGACGGAGAGCCTCCGGGATCAGCACGCTTCCGTCCGCCNGGAGGTTGTTCTCGAGGAAGGCGATGAGCATGCGCGGCGGCGCGACCACGGTATTGTTCAGCGTNTGGGCGAGGTATTTGCCCTCGGGGCCGCTGATGCGGATCTTCAGCCTGCGGGCCTGCGCGTCGCCGAGGTTCGAGCAGGAGCCGACCTCGAAATACTTCTTCTGGCGCGGCGACCAGGCCTCGACGTCGAGCGACTTTACCTTCAGGTCGGCGAGGTCGCCCGAGCAGCACTCAAGCGTGCGGACGGGGATGTCGAGCGTCCTGAAGAAGTCGACCGTGTTCTTCCAGAGGATATCGAAGTACTTCGGGCTTTCCTCAGGCTTGCAGACGACTATCATTTCCTGCTTCTCGAACTGGTGGATGCGGTACACGCCGCGCTCCTCAATGCCGTGCGCGCCCTTCTCCTTCCTGAAGCAGGGGGAGTAGGACGTAAGCGTCAGCGGCATTTTCTCCTCCGGAAGCACTTGGTCGATGAAGCGTCCGATCATGCTGTGCTCAGAGGTGCCGATGAGGTAGAGGTCCTCGCCCTCGATCTTGTACATCATCGCGTCCATCTC
>Ga0065708_1039915_pt1 | contig 25588 bp, 18 predicted proteins | sample Hoacrofraction12_2_FD_59095 | JGI IMG/M metagenome (GOLD analysis project Ga0065708, IMG submission 59095) | Hoatzin crop microbial communities from Cojedes, Venezuela, sample from fiber fraction 12 v1 | ecosystem: Host-associated > Birds > Digestive system > Esophagus > Crop | place: Venezuela... | reverse complement strand
AATAATGGAGATATGAACAATATGAATTAACTTTGCACCGTCACTCTGAAGTTTGCAGACTTCAGACACACTTTATGAAACACTACCTTCATTATTTGCATTTCTCCCAAGTTTTATACCTTCAAAAGAGCCTAAGCCTAGTTTTTGAGTGCCCTCCTCCGCCTCATTTAACAGTGATTCCACGTACCTGTAGTTATCCCGTAAGAAGTACGGCACTTTTTCACGGGCGTAGGCGTTTACAATCCTATCCTCGTTCTCTCTAAACCACTTTTTGAAATTCTCTGGTAGCTCCGTGATTATACCTTTCGGCACATATTTATCACGCTCCTCTTTTGGCAGCTTGTAAACCTTTAAACGCTCCTCATAAGGTAGGGTGATAGCTATGGCGTAACAACGGCAACGAGGGTGCCAACCACACCACAAGAAATCTTTCGGGTACTCCCCTGTTAGCTCATCGCATACATCTTCAATCGGATGGTTCTGTGATAGCCGTATTTCAAACCCCAATACAAAACGCTCTTGTTGCCAACGCTGATTGTCACATAGTTGCCAAATGGGATGGTTGTTAAGGCTTGCATTCCATGTTGAATGGCGATTTTATCTTCAGTTTTCTTGTATTCGTGCCTTTTAATTACTAATTTTGCAGTCTGAAATTATTTGATATAAATGAGTATTTGTAACATAAACCACTTTCTTAATATGGAAAAAGTAGCTAGAATATGCTGGAATACGAGGGACTGGAAACGTCCATCTGGTAGCGAAGGTAAATCCCTTAATAAAAGCACCTATGAGAATATCCTCAAGTTTGGTCATGAGGAATGGTTGCTTGATGACCGTCGTGTGATGCCTGATGGGTATCATTATGCTTTCGTGCAACCGATTAATACTAAATCACAGAAGTATGCAGGAAAGGTTTTTGACATTCATTTGTTTACGTTTCATCCGCAACAAAAGGTAAAGGTTTATGTGGGTTGTTTGCACAATGTGGAGTGTATAACGTCAGAACAATCCCATCAAGCCTATTCCTATTATCGTAAAGTTGGATGGCTGCGTGAGATGAAAGAAGATGTGACCTATGCCGGTGGGACAGTGAAGAATATGGATGCAAACAGCTTGATGTTCAACATTCGTTTCAGGTTTGCTGACGCCGATATAAAATACTCGAACCGCCCGATTATTGCTAAAGAAGACCCTAACACTCAAGGCTTGTATTACACATTGATGGACAAGAAGGGTGAATTTATCTTTGAGGAAGATGATGAAGGCGAGGTGAAAATGCTCAATTCAGACATGTGTGACAGAGCATGGCGTGGAGGGAGTGCTATGGAAGACCCTGTTCACAAGCAGATGCAGTCAGCTCTTGCAGAATTGTTAAAGGATGAATATGAGCATTTATATTTAAACAAAGACAATGTGTGCATGAAGGGGATTCTAAAGAACTCGCTTGGAGAGTGGCATTATTTTGAGTTGAAAACGTCTTCAGCCAAGCAGAATATTCGTGAGGCGTTGGGACGATTATTAGAGTATAACCACTATCCCAGCAGGACACGGGCTAAAAAGTTGTACATTGTCGGTAATGAGGCACCTGATGAGAAGGATTGTCAATACTTGAAGAAACTAAGAGATACCTATAAATTGCCAGTGTGGTATCGCTGGTATTCGTTTGAGAAAAATCAATTGTCACAAGAATTTTAAAACGCGAGAAAAATGGAAAGAAATAAATTCAACAGCAAGGAGGAATGTATTGCTGCGATTAAAACCCTCAAGGCTATCGGTGCTGAGCCTACCCCATGGATGTTAGAACAATTTGAAGAAAATGGTGTCCATTATGAAAAAGATGGGGTGGCTTCGTTTTGGGAAACATTAAAGAGCCACTATCGCTACGGTGAAATGCCTCAAGAAAAGATCCAATGTGTCGAAAATACTGTTCAAAAGCTTATGGAAGATGGCCCCCGTGCTGAAGAACCTGGTTTGTTGCTCGGTAAAATTCAGTGTGGTAAGACCGATACATTTGAGGACATTATCGGGTTGGCTTTTGACAAAGGCATTGATGTTGCAATCGTCATCACTAAAGGTACGAGAGCACTGGTTAATCAAACCATCAAACGCATGGAAAAAGACTTTCGGTTCTTCAAAAAGAGCGATACCATTGGCCAAAAAGCGATTCTTATCCATGATATAATGAAAATCAAGAGAGGCGGCTTGGCAAAGGCAGACGTTGACAAATATAAAACAGTTATTGTCTGCAAAAAACAGGCAGAGAACTTGAAACATTTAATTAATCTCTTCTCCGAGAAAAACCCATTCTTGAAAGAGAAAAAAGTATTGGTAGTAGATGACGAGGCTGATTTTGCAAGTCGCAACTACCAGAATGTTAGTGTGATGGGACAAACTGATGAAGAAGGAAATCCGATTCCTCAAAAGAGGGAGACAAAACTTGCACGAATCAGTGAGCAAATAGATGAATTCCGCAAGATTCCGACTTATTGTCGTTATTTGCAAGTGACAGCAACGCCTTATTGTTTATATTTGCAACCAGGAGGTAAACTAAATTTGGATGGGAATTTTGTGAAACCTTTTAAGCCGAGATTTACCGAGCTTGTTCCAATTCATAACAAATATGTTGGAGGTAAACAGTATTTTGAACTGTCAAAAAATCCAACATCTATGTATAGTTGCCTTTTTCATCAGATTGAGCAAAAATGTCTGGATGTCATGAAAAAGGAGAATCGGGTTTACTTGAATAGGATAAGGTCGTCTGAAAACATTTATGGGTTAACCTATGCTATCATGTCCTATTTTATGGCGACAGCAATAAGAAACATCCAAGTGCGAGAGGCAAAAGATAAATATTATCCCACAAGTGCTGTCTTTCATGTTCAGGTCGGGAAAAAGAATCATGATTGGGAGCATCGGTTGATTGAAAGGGTTGTGAATGACATAAAGAATGCTGTTGTTGATGAAAATCTATCAGATAAACGCGTGGTGAGGGCTTTCAACATTGCGTATGATGACTTTTGCCTAAGCAACAAGCTGGGGCGAGAATATGATGAGGCTGGTAGGCTTCCAGGTGAAGATGGCTTTACTCATCAATTAATTAACGTCGAGATGCCCAGTAAGGAGGATATTAAAGACGAAATCAGAAGCATTTTTCAGCAAAATGGTTATAGCATTAAGACTGTCAACTCAGATAACGAGATGGATGAGTTGCTTGACGCTGAGACTGGTGAGTTGGAACTTGAAACAACAGCTAATATTTTTATTGGAGGAAACATTCTAGACCGAGGTGTGACTATTAAAAACATGCTATGTTTTTTCTATGGTAGAGACCCAAGGCATTTCCAGCAAGATACGGTGCTGCAACATGCGCGGATGTATGGTGCTCGTTCGATGGAAGATATGGCGGTGATGAGGTTTCATACGACAGATAGTCTGCACAAAATCATGGAGCGCATTAATGAACTGGACAACCAGTTGCGCGATTGGTTTATAAAAGGCAAAGATACTGAAGAGCCCAATGCCGTATTTGTCGGTTTTGACAAGAATATCAAACCCTGTGCCCCTCAAAAGATATTGGTATCGAATGCTATTACACTAAAATCACAGAAACGTATTCTACCAATTGGATTTTGGACGGGGTCTAATACTAAAATTTCCAAAATTATTAAACAAATTGATGAATTAATTACATCCACTCCTGATTATCAGCATAAAGATGAGAACGGTTTCTTTAAAATAGAAAAGGAGCGTGTGCAGGAAATTCTAAAATTAGTAAGGATGACCTATGTTTATGATGCTGATGAGAAGAAATTCAATAATATAGACCGCCAAAACGATATTCAAGAGTTGCTGTGTGCACTAGAATATTGCACCGAGAAATCAAATGGTGAAATTTATGCGTTACATCGTTTAAACCGTGATATGAAACGATTAAGGGATAATGGCGGATACATTGATGCCCCTGATGATGGTCGCACTGATACGGCTCCGTCAAGATTGAAAGCAATTGATGCTCCTGTCATCATGTTCATTAGGGAAAACGGTAATAGAGAAATAAATGAAATGGGAGACAATGTGGGGTGGAATAACGCGCCGTTTTATTGGCCTGTATTAATGACACAACAAAACATTGACCCTGTCATGTTTGCCATAGACCAAAAAGATAGAGGACTGGTGACAACCATGGACATATCTGATATCATGGAGGGTATCAATCCAGACGAGATGTTAAATCTGACATTTCATGGAGACCTGGAAGAACGGTTCGGCTCAGAGGGAGCGGAGTATGATGAAGAAAATGCTCCAGACCCCGAAGTTAGAGCTATCAAACATACCACTGCAGCACGATATATATTTAAAGATGACAAGGGTGATTGGCTACACAACCCCAGTGTCCCCTTTGATGAAGAACATGATCATGGTGTTTATTCAAAGAATAATGAAAAATTTCCATTTGTCCTTAAACCCTATAAATATATGTTGTTGCGTAATGGTCGAGATGCTCGTGCCGATGTAATGTTGCTGGAACTAGCAGAACAGCCCGACTGGAACGTTTATTCAGATGGGTATATTAATGAAAATGGGGATTTGGAAGATAGAGATACGGGAGAAATTCTTGTTCATGGTAGAGATACACTTACAGACAAGAACCTCAATTCTTCTGAATTTGTAGATGATACTATCACTCAATGGTTTATTGAATATCCTATTAAAAAAGTGCTGAAACTCAGAAAATTCAGGATTGATTGGAATAAACTATTTGAGTCCGATGATGAATGATGATAATTGTCAATTTTGAGGCACGACTGTTGACTTCATGTTCTCATCAGCATAGTGACCCTCAGGCGGGGGCTGCTGATGAGGTTGTGGCTTGCTAGCGGGTGGCTTGCTGTTGCTTCACGGGGGTGATGGTGGCAACAGGGGTGGGGGAGAGCGATAGCGGGAAGGTGATGTGGTGAAACTCGCTTGTGATGACGGGGAAAATGAGCAACTTGTGTCCCTGATAGCCCAGTGGGAAGAAGCTGCGTGGCGTGTAGTCCATCACCAGGTTGTAGCGCTTGCGCCGCTCCAGCTCGTCGGCATCGAGGGCAAGGGCGACATTGCCGTCAAAGTAGTATTGGGTCTGCTGGATGGTGTGTACTGCCGGGACGCTGTCGTTGAGCACGACCGCCATCCACTTGTCGCCCGTGAGCAGCATCACGCTGTCCACCAGTCCTGTGGGCTGCACGTCACAGGGCAGCGTGACAGCACCCGCCAGCAGTGTCCCGTCGGCATAGCGTTGCGCGATGTCGGCAGGCGCAAACTGGATGTTGGCCTTGCCATAGTAGCCGCACATCATCTGCTCGTGGGTGAAGTAGCCCATCGAGCGGTAGCACACTGGCGAGACAAAGCGGCTGTATCCGTCAAAGGTCTGCTCGGTGAGCACGCACTGTGCGGGTGCCTGCCAGATTTGGGCGACGATGGGGTCTTCCCACGCCTTGTATTGCACCACGACACGCATGGCCCGCGCCAGGCTCCATGTTGCCAACACCAATCCCGCCGCCACGACCGCCGCGCGTCCCAACTGCCAGCGTCGCAGCAGCCAGTCGGCACCCATGGCTGTGACGATGAACGCCGCGGTGGCCAGTGCCGCATAGGCCCGCTCGCCGTTGATGCCCAGGGCAAACATGACCGCCGCCAGTGCCAGCGTGACGGGAGCCCAGACGTTGCTCACCAGCGCGTGCCGCCCGCGTCGCGTGAACAGGCACGCCACGCCCACCGCTAGTGCGGTGAACGGCGTGATGAACCGTTGCATCTTCTCGACAAACACGTGCAGACGGCTCATGATGAGCTGCCCTGCTGGCAGGTTGGCCACGAGGTCGCCGCCGGCAGCCCTGTCCCATGCCCCTGGCGATGCCACCACCAGGGCAATGCCCAGCAGGCACGCCGTGAGCGAGATGGCGGCGGCTGGTGTGCGCTGCCGCTTGTTGCACAGGCAGTAGAGCAGCAATCCGCCCCACAGCCCCATCGATGTGGCCTCGTTGAAACTGCCCGTGAGCCATGCCAGCACCGCCAGTGTGATGCCCTGTTGCCAGTTGAGCCGACCGTGCCATTGTCGCAGTGCCCACAACAGCGCCAGTGCCAGCGTCACCGCCCACATGTAGTTGCAGCTGCCCGTGAGCCACAGCATGGTCTCGCCCGTGATGGGAAAGGCACAGCCCACATAGGTCAGGAACATCGTCAGTGCCAGCAGTGAGCGTCGCCCCGTGCTGTGCAGGCTCACCAGGTGGGCCATGATGCCAAACACGAGCGCGTTGATGATGTCAAACAGGTGCTTGTTGGCAAAGGCGCAGAACGTCATCGCCACCATGTTGGCGGTGCGTCCGTTGGCGTCCTGATAGTGGTTGACCCACGCCTGCACCAGGTCTCCCAGGGTGGTGATGGGCGTCCACACACCCTCGATGAGGGTGAACGCCTTGTCATCCTCCTTGTAGGGGGTGAGCCAGCTCATCACGCCCATGGCAACGCAGCCCGCCAGCAACACCAGCCAGTAGGCAGCGTCGTGCATGGTGGGCGACAGGCGGTTGTGACGGTGGTCAGATGTCATGGGCAAGCACAATGCGACCGCCGCCACGTGGTGGCAGCGTGTCGCGTTGTTGTTGGGGTGTCAGACGGTGAGAATTTCCTTCTCTTTGGCGGCAAACAGCTCGTCAATCTTTTTCATGTACTTGTCATGGATTTTCTGGACCTTGTCCTCGCCATCCTTGGAGACATCCTCGCTCATGCCCTCCTTGACAGCCTTCTTGAGGCCCTCGATGGCCTCGCGGCGTGCGTTGCGCACGCTGACGCGAGCCTTCTCGCTCTCGGCCTTGCTGTCCTTGACCAGTTGCTTGCGTCGCTCCTCGGTCAGTGGCGGGATGTTGAGCCTGATGACCTCACCGTTGTTGACCGGCATGATGCCGACGTTGCTGTCGATGATGGCCTTCTCGATGGTGCCAATCATCTTGCGCTCCCACGGCATGATGGCGATGGTTCGCTGGTCGGGCGTGCTCACGTTGGCCACGTTGTCGATGGCCACCTTGCTGCCATAGTAGTCCACGCGTATGTTGTCGAGGATTTTCACGTTGGCCTTGCCGGCACGGATGTGTGCCAGTGTGTCATCGAGGAATTCGGCTGCTTCCTGCATTTTTTTCTCGGCATTGTCGAGATAGAATTTCACATCGTTCATAGTGGTTGTAAAATGAGTGTTTTGATGCAATTATGTTTGGTTCGTGGCCACGAAATTACAATTTTGTCTGCATTGATGCAAATATTTTTGGAAAAAACAACTAAATTTGTGCGCTTTAATGGCGCTTGACCTTGTCAGGTGACCGGCAAGACATCAAACAATGGACAGGACATCACATGACAAACAAGGCTTGAACTGGCCGCGCTGGGCCACGCTGACGTTTGCGCTGCTGGCAGTGCTGGTGAGCGTCTATCAGTTGCGGCTCGTGGATTTTTACTTCTCGGTGGACTTGGGATACTGGACGCTGCTCGACGGCGTGCAAGGCTGGCTGCACACGCTCAACCATGTGGGCGACGCCTTGCTGCTGCTCGTGCCCTACTGGCTGCTGCCGTCACGCCGTCGCCAGTGGCAATGGGTGGTGATTGTGCTGCTCACGGTGTGGAGTGTGTCGCAAGTGTTGTATCACAGCACCTACAAGGACATCATGCCCTACTCGTCGTTCACGTTTGTGCAGAACGTCAACGGCATGTTGCTGGGCAGCATCCGCTCGCTGTTCAAGGCCTATCACCTCAAGCTGGTGGCACCGCCGCTGGCGTTGCTGCTGGTTGATGTGCTGCTGTTGAGGCACGGCATCAAGCGTGACACATGGTCGTGGCGGCAACGTTGGCGCGCGGCACTGGCATCGGTGCTGGCGTTTGTCGTGCTGCAAGCCGTGGTGGCATGGGGACAATATCGCGAGGAACCCCAGCCGTGCTCGGTGCGTTCCTTCTTGACCGAGAGCTACACCACTAGTGCCCTGCGCAACGACACCTATTATCTCAACCATGGCTACTGTGCCTACACGATGTTCTGCATGGGGTCGTCCATCGCCCAGATGGGGGGCTTGAGTGCCGACCAGCAGGCCCAGGTGCAGCAGTTCCTGTCCCAGCAACCACAATACAGCGACAACGCCCACTGGTGTGGCCGCGACAACGTGCTGTTCATTGTGGTGGAATCGCTCAACGCTTGGGCGGTGGGAGCCACTGTTGACGGACGTTCGGTCACGCCGGTGCTCGACGGGCTGATTGCCGACAGTGCCAGCACCATCGTGTGCCGTCATGTGCGTTCACAGGTGCAGGCGGGACGCTCCAGCGATGGCTTGTTCATGTACAACACGGGGTTGTTGCCCCTGGTTGGCAGGTCGGTGTCGATGTTCTATGGCGGCAACACATTTCCCTCGCTGCTGCAGTCATCCCCACGGTTTGCCAGCAGTGCCTATGTGTGCGGCGACCCGCCCAGCTATTGGAACATGTCCACCATGGCGGCGGCCTATGGCTATACTCAGTTCTGGGGTGAGGACAGCCTGCACCACGAGGAGGTGCGCGATGACCAGCTGCGCGACATCGCGTCGCTTGACCGCAGCATCATGCAGATGGCGGGTGACGTGGTGACGGGCATGCAAGAGCCGTTCATGGTTCAGGTGATGACGGCGGGCATGCATCTGCCCTACAGCGTGACGTTGCGCGATGCCCAGTGGGTGACCCAGTCAGGGCAATACACATTGACGTTGCGTCGCTACTTGCAGCGTGTCGCCATCCTGGACATGGCTGTGGGCGAGCTGTTGCAACGCTTGCGCGATGCCGGACTGCTCGAACGCACGCTGGTGGTGATTGCCAGCGACCACAACCAGGACATCGACGACGATGACATGATGATGACTGGCGACATGCAGCGTGGTGACTGCCTGTTGTTGATTGCCAATGCCCGTCAGGGCATGACGGTGCCTGGCCCCATGGGTCAGATTGACGTGTATCCCACCGTGCTCGATGTGATGGGCGCTAACCAGTATGGCTGGAAGGGACTGGGCACGAGCGTGCTGCGCCACGACGTGACAGCGGCATCACCCTCACCCGATGTGGTGGACGGCAACACCGACGATGCTACCCGTAGGCGCCTGCAACAAGCCTGGGGCATCTCGCAATGGATGATATCGGGCAACTGGTTCAAGGACCACACGACAACCACCCAAGCCCGCTGACGTGACAATCCTGTGTTAAATTGAGAAATAATTGCCCAGGGTGGGCGTTCCTTTATCTCACTTTTTTCTTGAGATAAAGGAACAACCTCCCTCCGCTTGCTGAGCAATTCCGCTGCCCTTCCCCTCCATACGGCAAGCGCCATGTCAGAAAAACGCCAAAATCAATCAAAATATTGATAATTAGCGTATTGATTGTTTTGGCGTGATGCGGTTGTCAAGGGGTCCGTTCCTTTATCTCACTTTTTTCTTGAGATAAAGGAACGAACTCCCCCTCGCATGCTGAGCAATTCCGCTGCTCCCCCCCTCCATACGGCTAGCACCATGTCAGAAAAACGCCAAAATTAATTAAAACATTGTTAATTAGCATATTGGATGTTTTGGTGTGATGCGGTTATCAAGGGGTTTGTTCCTTTATCTCACTTTTTTCTTGAGATAAAGGAACGAACTCCCGATTTTTTTGTAATTTTGTTGGTGCAAAAAAGAATAAACTATGATTGTAGCCCGAGAAAAAGAAATAGCCACCCTTCAGAAAGCCGCATGTTCGGAGCGTTCTGAATTCATCGCTGTGTATGGTCGTCGTCGCATAGGCAAGACTTACCTTGTGCGGGAAGTGTTTGATTACCGCTTCACATTTCAACATTCAGGCATTGCCAACAAGCCCCGCGAGGAGCAATTATATGCTTTCAGCGCTTCGTTGAAAGAATATGGCCTACAGCCACAAGTTCCACCGACCAATTGGCTAGAAGCTTTTGAGTTGCTCAAAGACTTGTTGCGCAGCAGCGTCGAGAAAAAAAAGGTTATTTTCATCGATGAGTTGTCATGGATGGATACCCCCAATTGTGATTTGATAGCAGCACTCGAAAGTTTTTGGAATGGTTGGGCATCGGCTCGCAAGGATATTCTGTTGATAGTCTGCGCGTCGGCTACCTCGTGGATGATGAAAAAGGTCATCCATGCTCATGGTGGTCTGTATAACCGTCTGACTGGTCGCATTGCTCTCAAACCCTTCACATTGCATGAGTGTGAACAGTTCAAGGAAGCATACAGCTTGCCTTTTTCTCGCGACCAATTGATTGAAACCTATATGATTATGGGTGGCGTGCCCTATTACTGGAGTCTTCTTGACCGCAAGTGGGGAGTTGCTCGCAATGTGGATGAGTTATTCTTTGCTGACAATGCACCACTGCAACAAGAATTTGACTATCTTTTCTCGTCTTTATTCAGGAGCCCTGACGTTTATGCCAATGTGATTGAAATTTTGGGTACTAAAAAGACGGGAATGGAGTTTTCCGAGATATCGGGGATGCTCCAGAGCAACCAAGGCGGAAAATTGACCCGCGTGTTGCAAGATTTGGAAAACTGTGGTTTCATTAGAGCCTATAAACCCTTTGGAAAGAAAAAACGCGGCACCTTGTACCAACTTATCGATAGTTTTGTGTTGTTTTACTACAGATTTCTGGCGGACAGGCCAAGTGACCCTGAGTTCTGGACGCACCAATATGGCTCTCCCCTCATTAACTCATGGCGCGGAATAGCCTTTGAACGCGTGTGCTTGTGGCACGTCCCACAGATTAAGAAGGCATTGGGCATTTCGGGAATCTACACCGAGGTGTGCTCGTGGCAGTGCAAGGCTGATAGTGAACGGGGCATCAAGGGTGCGCAGATAGACTTGATTATCGATCGTGCAGACAGGATGCTTAACTTGTGTGAAATGAAGTATAGCAGTGGCGTGTTTACCATCGACAAGGATTGTGAGAATAGTCTCAGAACAAAAATGGATAGTTTTCGTTTGGCTACCAAAACGACCAAAGGTATTCAATTGACTATGGTCACGACTCACGGCATTGTCAAGAACAGTCATTCGGGCATTGTGCATTGTTGTGTCACTGCCGATGATTTGTTTGATGAATAAAAAATCTGACGGGGTTCGTTCCTTTATCTCACTTTTTTCTTGAGATAAAGGAACGAACTCCCCCTCGCATGCTTTTTTGCAATGTTGATAGTGGCGAGGGTCAGACGCGCTGGTTGTTGTGCTCACGCACGATGTAGTCTGGGCGGTTCTTGGTCTCGTTGTAGATGCGCCCGATGTACTCGCCGATGACTCCCAGCGACAGCAGCTGTATCCCGCCCAGAAACAAGATAATAACCGCCAGTGTGGGAAAACCCTGCACGGGGTCGCCCCACAGCAGTGCCGTGATGAAGATGTAGAGCATATAGAGTAATGCCCCCACCGAGATGATGCACCCCATGATGGTGGAGATGCGCAATGGCAAGGTGGAAAACGACGTGATGCCGTCCAGTGCCAGCGAGAACAGGCTGCGGTAGGTCCACGATGATTGCCCCGCAGCACGGTCGCCCTGTTCAAAGGTGACCTCCTTCTTCTTGAAACCAATCCAGCAATACATCCCCTTGGTGTAGCGCTCGCTCTCGCGCATGCGCTTCAGCGCATTGATGCAGCAGCGGTCCAGCAGGCGAAAGTCCCCCACATTGGCCAGCATGGTGAACCGCGAGGAGGTTTGCAACAACTTGTAGAACAGCAGCGACAGGCGCTTGCGCAACCAGCTCTCCTTGCCCCGCGAGGCTCGCTTGGCATACACATCGTCATATCCCTGCTCCCACCATTCAATCATGGTGGGGATGAGCGTGGGCGGATGCTGCAAGTCGGCATCCATGATGACCATGCAGTCGCCAGTCACATGGTCAAACCCCGCCAGCATGGCGTTCTCCTTGCCAAAGTTGCGTGACAGGTCCAGATAGTTGACCCGCTGGTCCTGCCGCTGCAATTGCTGCAACAGTGCCAGTGTGCCGTCGTTGCTGCCGTCGTTGACAAACATGATTTCCCACTCGTGGTTGTTGTCGCTGTCCATGAGTTGCACGAGCTGGGCATAAAGTTGTGGCAACGTCTGCTCCTCGTTGTAGCAGGGAATGAGTATCGATACCTTCTTTTTCATGACTGATTTTTAGTGGTAAGTGAGTGAAGACAGGCGGTCAGGGGCAAGCCATTGTGCCGCTTGGACAATGTCGTGAGGTGTGACGGCCATGATGTTGTCGATGGTCTGCTGCACCGTCGCCACGCGGTTGTGATAGAGCAGCCCGCGGCCTGCACTCATGGCGATGACCTCGGTGCTGTCGGCGGCAACCACCAGCTGCCCGCAATATTGTTTCTTGTATGCTTCAAGGCGGCGTGCTGGCAGCAGCTCGTTGGCAAGCCGTGTGGTGATGCGCTTGACCACACGCACGCTCGATGCCACGTCGCTGGGGTCGCATCCCAGATAAATCTGCAACCAGCCACAGTCGCTCAGCATGGTGAGCGTGGACTCGACGGTGTAAACATAACCTCGCCGCTCGCGCAACTCCACGTTGAGCAGTGAGTTCATGCCTGGACCGCCCAGGATGTTGTTGAGCAACATGGTGGCGTGGCGCAACGGGTGGGACTTGTGTGGCACGCGTGCGCCGATGACCGTGTGGGCCTGATGTGTGCCCGTCTGCACGGTGCGTTGAAATGGCTCGTTGACAGGTGGGACGGTGCGTTGTCTGAGGGGGGCAGCGTGGTTCATCCCTCCCAGATGTTTTTGAGCCAGTGCAAACACCTTGTCGCTGCGTTGCGGCCCCACACAATAGAAAGCCATGTTGGTGGGCACATACAGCGTCTTGAGGTAGCTCATGCAGTCCTCGCTGGTAAATCGCTCCACGTCCTGCTTGATGCCCAGGATGTTGTGCCCCAGCGGGCTGCCTGCCATCAGCAGGTCTTCCCAGTCGTCATACACGGCCTCGGCGGGCGTGTCGCGATAGCTAGCGGCCTCCTCGAGCACCACATCGCGCTCGCGTTCCAGCTCATCGGCAGGGAACACCGAGTTCTGCACTAGGTCGGCAAGCAGCTCAACAGCCCGCTCCAGATGCTGGCTGGGAAACACGCTGTAGAGCATGGTGCCCTCCTTGGTGGTATAGGCGTTCAGCTCGCCGCCCACTCGTTCCATGCGGTTGAGGATGTGCCACGCGCGGCGGTGGGTCGTACCCTTGAAAATGGTGTGCTCCACAAAGTGCGCCAGCCCATATTGCCCTGGCTGTTCGTCACGACTGCCGGCATCGATGGCCAGGCCGCACCATGTCACTGGTGAGGCGGTGGCGATGTGGACCAGCCTCAATCCGTTGTCCAGGGTGTGGTAGGTGATGTGTGGGGTGTTATCGGTGAGGGTCATTGTTTCTGGATATCGTCATAGTGCATGAGTGACACCTCATAGCGTTTGCGGTTGTTGCGGGCAATCACTTCCAGGATGAGCCCAGCCACCCACAGCATGATGGCCAGCAGGGCAATGATGCAACAGGTGATGAGTGTGGGGAAACGAGGCACAAGCCCCGTGTGAAAATATTCGATAAACACGGGCATTACAAGTAGCAGGGCAAGGACCAGCAGCACTGCAGCAATGATGCTGAAGAAACGCAGCGGGCGGTGCTCGCAGAACAGTGACAAGGCTGTGCGTATGGCCTTGAAACCGTCGCTGAAGGTGTTGAGCTTGGACACGCTGCCACTGGGACGGTCCTGATAATCTACTGTGACGGTTGCCAGCTGGAAGTTGTGTTCCAGGGCGTGAACGGTCATTTCGGTCTCAATTTCAAAGCCTTGTGACATGATGGGGAAATTGCGGACGAAACGGCGGCTAAGCGCACGGTAGCCCGTCAAGATGTCGCGCACCTGGCTGCCGCACATCCAGTTCACGAGCCCCCTCATCAGGCGATTGCCTGTGTTGTGAAAGGGACGCTGATTGACGGTGAAGTAGGTGGACGACAGGCGGTCGCCGATGACCATGTCGGCATGTTGCTCAAGCACCAGGTCGCACATCTGCCGGGCAGCGTTGGCGGGATAGGTGGCATCGCCATCCACCATCAGATAGCAGTCGGCATCCACGCTGGCCAGCAGGGTGCGCAGCATGTTACCCTTGCCCTGACGTGGCTCGGCAATCACTGTCGCACCTGCCTCGCGGGCGGCCTGAGCTGTGTTGTCGGTGCAGTTGTTGTCACCCACCAGAATGGTGGCTCCAGGCAGAGCTGTGGCAAAATCGCGCACGACCTGAGCAATGGTGTCACCCTCGTTGTAGCACGGGATGACCACGGCAATGGAACTGTGAATGGCACTCATGACTTTGTGTGTGAGGGGTTAAATGCGTGTCTTGAGGTGCATGATGTGCTGCACCAGCAGCATGTCGCGCACCTCGCTGCGATACACGTCCATGTCATCATAGTTGCTGTTCTCGCTGCGCAACACCAGCATCTGGGGGTCGTTGTGGCGACGGACATACTTGAGCACACGGAAGTTTTCCAATTCCACGATGTAAATCTGACCCCAGAAGATTTGTTTCTTGTTGGTCAGCTCGCGCACTGCCACATAGTCGCCATCGTTGATGACTGGTGACATCGAGTCCCCGCTCACCTTGACGATGCGACAATCAGGGCTGATGTCGGGCAGGTTAATCCATCCCATGATGCGGTCGCTGGCAAACAGGTTGCTGCGCCCCTCGATGACACCGGCGGTGGCATCGATGTCATACACTGGCGTGCCCTGGCCAGCGGCGGGGCTGGTAAGAACGGTGCCGTTGTCCACCTGCAACTGCACAGGGGATTTGGCAAACGGCATGTCGGTGCCGTTGAGCAGCCACTCCTTGTTCACGCCCATGTTGACCACAAATCGGTTGACCAGCGAGTCGCTGATGGGGATGCGCGCGTTGATATACTTGGACAGGTTGCTGTTGTCGATGTCAATCATCTGCGCCATCTGCACTTGCTTGAGCTTGAGCTCCTGCATCAGATACTTGATGCGCTCAATCACTTGTGCGTTCTGTTCCTTGTTTAATGTCATGCTCATCGTCTGTTGAGTGAATGGTGTTGTTATTGGTTAATTTGCCTGCAAAATTACCATAAATTTTGTAATTTATACCACAATTGCTCCGCTTTTTTGGGTAATTGTTGATAATGAAATGATGCAGTGGGGTGCACGCAACAGCAATGTGGCTGACATCCACTGGGGATATCAGCCACATTGTGTGACGTTGTGCATGTGTGTCGAATTTATTCCAGCACGCGGCAAGCACCCATGTAGCGCCGGCTGTAATAGGGCTCGGTAATCTTGCTCTCGGTCACACCCTTGTGGCATGCCGAGTGAATGAAGTGGAACGTGTTGTCACTGTTGACGCGCGTCACGATGCCCACATGGCCGATGCGACCGCGTCCCGCCCGTCCGCCAAAGAATACCAGGTCACCTGGCTGCACATCATTGCGGGCAATGCGGCGACCATTCTTGATTTGACCACCCGATGAGCGGTCGAGGTGTACACCGAAGCGCTTGAACACATAGCTAGTGAAGCCAGAGCAGTCAAAGCCACGCGGCGACGAGCAGCCATAACGATAAGGTGTGCCTTGAAAACGGAATGCATAGCTCAACAACTCGTCAACAATGGGGTTGTCGCTATAGGTGGTGCGCTGCAACTGCTCACGAACAGTTCCGCGCTGCTGATGCGGGGCCAACAATTGAGCCTGCGCTTGAAATGAGGTGATGGATAATACTGTTGTTAATACAAATAATACGGTTAAACGGATGTCGAATTTCTTTAAATGCATAAATGGTTGTTTTAGTGAACCCGTGATGTGGAGAAATGTGGTAACCAACCCGAGGGTTGGGTGCGTCCTGATGGCCCCTTCAGGCACGTGAACGCGGGGTTCTGTTAATAATTGTATGGCAAAATTAGTGAATCTGTAGCAACTGTGCAACCTAGTTAAACATTTCTAAACATTTGCCAATATCACCTTTTTCTTGTCCTGAAAGTCCGCAATCGCCCTGCCCATCACACCTCAAGCCCCTCTTCGAATGTTTAAATTTTGGAAATAAAAAATAAAATAAATAACAATTTTTAAGATTTTCCAACTAATCGAAACGGTTTTGCATGCTCGCTTTGCACAGCATTGATGCCACTGTGCTTCAAGATAAACTACCAGTGTTTTGTATTAATTGTTGATTAACAACGATTAATGCACTTGCAGAATGCGACCTGTTTCATGTTAATTGATGTCATTCGGCACACTCAGACCGTTTGTCCTTCTCACAACAGCTCAGCAATGCCACAGAACCCTCAATCTCGCCTCAAACGTGCCAAAAGTCGGTCTAAAAATCGACTTATGGCCAATTTGGTGCAACACTCATCTTGTGTTATCTTCTGAAGAAGAATATGTTATTGTTTTCAAATTTTGCAAGTTCTTAACTTGGGTTAAGCTCAAAGTAGATAACCATTCAGGAATGGTTACGGCTCTACGGCCTAGTCATCTTCTGGCTCTAACGCTGATTTGGCCTATGTATGATGAAAACATGAAAAAATGATTGGTTAGGTGATTCTGTTGGATAAAAGTTGGAATTTTTTCTGGGTGGGGTGGCTATTGCTGGATGGTGATGGGGTGGGGGCATGTGGCGGTTGCCATGTCGAGGAGCAGGGTGTCGAGTGGCAGGGTGTCGCCTTGTGCCTTGCGGTCGGGCGGCGTGTCGAGGTCGTTGAACTGTGCGCTGAGTTGGTTGGCATAGTCTATCAGGTAAGGGTCAACAGGCTGGTTGTTGTGTTCCTTGCTGGTCTGCTTGAGCTGCAACAGCACGCCGATGGCGTGTCGCACGCTGTTATCGTTGACGGTGGCGTCCACCAGGTCGCTGAATAGCACGGGCGGCGTGGTGCGTCGCGTTGCAACCCACTGGCACGCGAGCAGACCACGCAAGAAGTAGAGGAAGCGTTTCAACTGCACACCATGGCGTTGCAGATAGCGCTCGTTGTGGTTGATGGCGATGTGGAGATAGTGGTGGAACGCGGCACGCGGGTTGAAATAGTCGCCCTCGAGGGCGGTGATGCGCTGCATGAACGTCTGGTCTTGCTGATAAATGATGGGCGAATGCAGCCATTCGTGCAACGACGGGTTGCTCTTGCGCAACAGGGCGAGTGCCTTGCGCAGGTCCCACCCCGACAAGTCGAGCTGCCTGTCGTCGAGCATGCACTCAATCACATCGCGACGAGTGACGACGCTCACATACCAAGGCACAGGGTGCACATAGATGAAGCGTATATCCCAGTCGCTGTCGGACGAGGCAAATCCCCATGCCCTGCTGCCGCTCTCAACAGCGAGCAGCACCCTGACCTGATGTTGCTGTTCGAGTTGTTGCAGCACTTGTGAAATGCGTTGGGTCATCATGTTTCAATGGTTGTGTTAAAGCTTGTCCCTCAAGCCTTGTTGGGCAGGGCTGTTCACGTGGCGGGTGATGATGGCAGTGCAAGGGTGAGGCATTGGTCAAGCGTTTTTTTTAAAGGAAGTTGTTGAAAAGCGAGATTGCCAGCGGGGCACCGCCTCGCTGGCAATCTTGGGCTATTGCGTGCGTGCAGTGTCAAAAGGCGGTGACGATGCCCATGAAGGAGTCTGCCTTGAGCGAGGCACCACCGATGAGGCCGCCGTCGATGTCGGGCTTCGCGAACAGCTCGGGTGCGTTAGAGGGTTTGCAGCTGCCCCCGTACAGGATGGTGGTGTCGTCGGCAACCTGTGCGCCATATTGCTGTGCGAGCATGCCACGGATGAAGGCGTGCACCTCCTGGGCTTGGTCGCTGGTGGCGGTCTTGCCGGTGCCGATGGCCCAGATGGGCTCATAGGCGATGACGATGTTTGCCATCTGCTGTGCGTCAAGGTGGAACAGCGATTCACGCAGCTCGTCGCCAATCACCTGCTTGAAGATGCCCTGCTCGCGCTCGTCGAGGCTCTCGCCGCAGCAAAAGATAACCTTGAGGCCACTGGCCAGTGCCAGGTCCACTTTCTCCTTGAGCATGGCCGGGGTCTCGTTGTAGTATCCGCGTCGCTCGCTGTGTCCCAGGATGACATAGTTGGCGCCTGTCGAGGCGACCATGGGAGCTGCCACCTCGCCGGTGTAGGCACCGCTGGTGTGGTCGGCGCAGTTCTGTGCCGCCAGCCCCACCTTGTCGATGTCGATGACTGCCTTGACGGCAGTGAGGTGGGTGAACGGCACGCCGATGATGACGTCACACTTGATGTCGCTTGCTGCTGCCACGGCAGCGTTGACTTGCTGGGCGAGCTCGACGCCCTCAGGCACTGTTGTGTTCATCTTCCAGTTGCCTGCAACAATCTTCTTTCTCATGATTATTCCTTAGAAAAAATTAATTTGTATAATTAAACTGATGTTGTTAATCGCATCATTCCTGCTTGTAAGCCTGGATGTCGTCGGGGTTGAACGCCTGGATGAAACGCGTGTGGGCAGCCACCTGAGCCTCGCCCATGTTGAGATAGACGCGCGCGCTGTTGAGGAACAGCTCGGGACACACCGTGGCGTCGCCAGCCAGCAGATAGCCCATGATGATGTGTCCGCACATCTCGACCAACCGGCGTGCGTGGAATGTCAGGTAGTCGGGGTCCTCGACAGCCTTGACGGTCTCGAGGGATTGCTCAAACAGGGCCGTCATGTCGTCGAGCCTGGCCTTGAGGGGCGCAGTGGTGTCGTTGTACTCGCGCTGAGCATAGGTCTTGATGAGGTTGAGGTAGGTGCCCGTGGTGACGTGGCGAATGGCTGCCACAACCTGCAACTGGGTCGTGCCCTCATAGATGCTCGTGATGCGCGCGTCACGATAGATGCGCTCACAGGCATAGTCACGCATGAAGCCGCTGCCGCCGTGCACCTGCACGCAGTCATAGGCGTTCTGGTTGGCAAACTCGCTGGTCATCCCCTTGGCAAGCGGTGTCAGGGCATCGGCCAGACGGTTGTAGGACTTCATGGTCTTGCGCTCGTCGGGGGTGAGGGTGCGCTCGCGTGCGATGGCCTCGAGCGACTTGTACATGTCCACCGCGCGTGTGCACTCATACAGCAGTGTGCGCGACGCGTCGAGCTTGGCCTTGATGTTGGCAATCATCTCGGCCACTGCGGGGAAGTTGATGATGGCCTTTCCAAACTGTTCGCGGCTGCGAGCATACTCGAGCGCCTCACGATAGGCACTCTCGCTGATGCCGACGCTCTGGGCGGCAATGCCCAGTCGCGCACCATTCATGAGCGACATCACATACTTGATGAGGCCCAGTCGGCGCTCGCCGCACAACTCGGCCGGCGCGTTCTTGAACACCAGCTCGCAGGTGGGGCTGCCGTGAATGCCCATCTTGTCCTCGATGCGCCGCACGGTCATGCCGCCATTGCGCTTGTCAAAGATGAACATCGACAGGCCGCGGCCGTCGCGGGTGCCCTCCTCGCTGCGTGCGAGCACGAGCGCGATGTCACCGTCACCGTTGGTGATGAACCGCTTGACACCATTCAGCCGCCAGGTGCCGTCAGGGTCCTGGGTGGCCTTGAGCATCACCGATTGCAGGTCGCTGCCGGCATCGGGCTCGGTGAGGTCCATGGCCAGGGTCTCGCCAGCGCAGGTGCGCGGCAGGTAGCGTTGTTTCTGGTCCTCGCTGCCAAACTCGTTGATGGTCTCGGCGCAGTCCTGCAAGCCCCAGACGTTGACAAAGCTGGCATCGGCCCTGCTGACCATGTCGGCTGCCATGGTGTAAGGAATCTGTGACAGGTTCAAGCCGTTGTACTGACGGGGCAGCGTGATGCCCATCAGTCCAGCCTGCACCAGTGCCTTCATGTTCTGATTGGTGGCGCTGGCATATGTCACGTGGCCGTCGTTGAGGTGTGGCCCCTCGGCATCCACGTCCTTGGCATTGGGGGCGACGATGTCGGCGCAAATCTCGCCGATGACCTCCAGCACGCGCTCATAACTGTCCATGGCGTCCTCAAAGTTGAGCGGCGCATAGTCAAACTTCTCGCTCTCGGTATAATTGCGCTCGCGCAGGGCAACAATCTCGCGCATCAGCGGGTGATGCAGGTGATATTGCAGCGCCTTGTTGTCGGTATAAAAGTTAGCCATATCTTTATAATATCCTTTTCTGTGAAGTCTGGTGATTGTTACTTGGAATTTTTCTTGTAGTGTTTAATCAGGCGTGGAATCACGTCCTCGAGATTGCCTGTTATCACATAGTCGGCGATGTCGTTGATGGGAGCCGCGGGGTCACTGTTGATGCTGATGATGATGGAACTCTCGTTCATGCCAGCAATGTGCTGGATTTGCCCCGAGATGCCGCACGCGATGTACAGCTTGGGACGCACGGTGACGCCTGTCTGGCCAATCTGGCGGTCATGCTCGACAAACCCGGCGTCAACGGCGGCACGCGAGGCGCCGACCTCGGCACCCAGCACGTCGGCAAGCTCAAACAAGAGGCCAAAGTTCTCCTTGCTGCCCACTCCATATCCGCCGGCAACAATGATGTTGGCGTTCTTGATGTTCACCTTGCTCTGCTCAATCTCGCGGTCGATAATCTTGACCACAAGGCTGGCGGGGTCGATGTACTTGTCGGGCTCAAGGTCAACGACCGTGCCCTGATAGTTGGGGTCACAGATTTCTTTTTTCATCACACCCTCGCGCACGGTCGCCATCTGGGGCCTGTGCTCGGGGTTGACGATGGTGGCGACGATGTTGCCGCCAAATGCCGGGCGTATCTGGTAGAGGAGGTCCTTGTACTCCTTCTTGGTCACGCCATCCACGTGGTCGCCAATCTCGAGTGAGGTGCAGTCGGCGGTCAAGCCGCTGTGCAGGCACGATGACACGCGCGGACCCAGGTCGCGCCCGATGGTGGTCGCGCCCATGAGGCACACCTGAGGCTCAATCTCACGGAACAACGTGGTCACCACGCTGGCATGGGGCAGCGAGGTGTAGGGGAACAGGCGCTGGTCCTGCACCTTGTAAACCACGTCAACACCATAGGGGAACAGTTGCTGCTCGATGCCCTCGAGCTTGTCGCCCAGCACCAGGGCCTCCAGTCGGCAGCCCAGTCGTGTGGCCAGGGCGCGTCCCTTGGTCAAGAGCTCCAAGCTCACGTCGGCGATGCGTCCCTCGTCATATTCGCAATAGACTATCAGATTATTCTTGTCGTTCATGTCGTTAATAGCTTTTTAGTGGGTTTAACCAATGATGTGTTCGGCAATGAGTTCCTTGACCAGATCCTCAAGGCCTGCGTCGTCGTCGGCATCAATGCGGCGGCTCTCCTTGGCCTGGAATGCTACGCTCACCACGTTCTTGACTTGTGTGGGTGAGCCAGCCTTGCCAATCTGTTGCGGGTCGGCGTCGATGTCGGCGGCACCCCACTCGGTGATGTTGAGATAGGGACGGGCGTCAACCAGTGCCTGACGGTCCTCGGGCAGCTTGGCCTTCTCGCTGGGAGTAACTGCATATTTGTACTTCTGCAACAGGCGGGCGTTGCGTGGACGGCACGGGTCGGCACTGCCATTGACGGTGACCACCAGCGGCAGCGGGCACTCGACGGTCTCAAAACCGCGCTCGATGCGGCGCTTGATGGTTGCCACGCCATCGGTGACGCTGATGCTCTCGGCATAGGTTACCTGCGGCAAGCCCAGCTTCTCGGCAATCTGTGGACCCACCTGGGCGGTGTCGCCGTCGATGGCCTGACGTCCACCCACGATGATGTCCACCTTGCCCAGCTTGCGTATGGTCTGAGCCAGCGAGTAGCTGGTCGCTAGCGTGTCGGCACCACCCAGGGGGCGGTCGGTGAGCACCACGCCGTCATCGCCACCGCGATAGAGGCACTCGCGCACCATTTCGCTGGCACGCGGCAGTCCCATGGTCACCAGGGTGATGGTCGAGCCCGGATGAGCCTCCTTGAGCTGCAAGGCTTGCTCCAATGCGTTGAGGTCCTCGGGGTTAAAGATGGCGGGCAACGCGGCACGGTTGATGGTGCCGTCGGCCTTCATCGCGTCTTTTCCCACATTTCTTGTGTCTGGCACTTGCTTGGCCAGGACAATGATTCTTAAACCCATAATAGTTTCTTTTTTACTTGTTTTGAGTTCGTATTCTTGTTAGTTCTTTGTTGTTCACACACTTAGGTCGCCCAGCGGGATGCCAGTCGACAAATCAACGGCAAAGTTACAAATTTCCAGCCGAATAGAAAAATTATTTCGTCTATACATCAGCAACTTTCACCTCATTTTCACCTTTGTTGGGGGGGCAATGTGCCATCTGGCTACCCTGGCAAGAACTCCCAGCAAGAGAACTCACCACGTGCGACAAGAGCGACCAGAACACCCCATTGCCCCACAGCCGTTTACATCCCATTGACACAGGGATTGACAGCCACATTGCCGATGGACGCGCGCAACCGTTCCAAGCTACAAGAGCGCAGGATTTCGGCTTTTGGCTATCATTTCTATTACAACATTTTCAGTAACGATGTCGCGTTATCGAGCGACACAGAAGCATCCATAACCATTGCAACCTCTTGATACAACATTATGATCACGCCACAGACACTTTACGAGGCCACCAACAACGGCCTCGATATTTTACTCTATTATTATCCACAGGCCCGAGACTGTGCGGGGACTAGAAAGAAGTTCAAGGCACGTTCTGGTGAAGATGATGCCTCGGCGATGCTGCGTCAAGGCCGCAATGGTGTGTGGAAGTTCATCGACTTTGGTGACACGGGTCATGAGCAGGATCCGATAGAGGTTTGCATGAATCTGGAGAATGTGAAATTCTCGGAAGCGATTGTCAAGCTGGCGGGGATGTTCAATGTGCGTGATGAGTTGAACAGAAGTGTCAACAAACCCGAGTTCTCGGAGGGTGCAGCATCGCAGGATCAAGCAGAGGGGTGTCGTTACTACGAGCTGACGCAGGAGTTCAGTAAATCGCAGTTGGAGGTGCTGGGGCCGCGAGTGACGGCGGAACACTGCAAGGCGCTGCACTGGTATCTTGCCAAGTGGGTGAGCCTGCCCGTGAAGAACAGGACTATCAAGAAGAAGCACAGCACCGACACTTACCCCATCTTCATGCGCGAGTGCCTGGTTGAGGAGGCAAGAGATGGCAAGCCCGAAAAGAAGTTCTACAAGATATATGAGCCGCTGAATCCAGAGAAACAATGGCGATTCAGCTACACGCCCGAGGGTGTGAAACCCAAGGACTACATCAACGGATTGAGTGAGCTGAAGGTTGCCTACAAGAAGTTGAACGATGTGGAAGAAAAGTCATTTTTTGCGGATCCGGCCAACGAGGGCAAGCCATACAAGAGCAAGAAACTGCCCGAGGCGTTCATCTGCAGCGGTGAGCGTGACGCATTGTGCGTCAGGTCGCTGGGCTATCACCCCATCTGGTTCAATAGCGAGACCTACAAGATGAGCGACAGCGAGTATCGCGAGGTGATGAAATATGTGGAGGTGCTGTACAACATTCCAGACATCGACAGTACTGGCAAAGCCAAAGGCACCGAGCTGGCATTACGATTTCTGGACATCCTCACCATCTGGTTGCCCAAATGGCTGAGTGATTATCGAGACCGTCGTGGCAAGCCCCGCAAGGACTTCCGTGACTGGATTGAAATCAGGCACGAGAACAAGGACTTCAAAAACCTGATGTTGAGTGCGCTGCCTGCCAAGTTCTGGACTGAGCGGCAGACGGGTAAGAACAAGGCCAAAGAATATAACGTTGACACGGTGTGTCTGCATTACTTCTTGAGGCTAAATGGCTTTTACAAGTTGCGTGACCGCAAGGCTGGCACCTCACGTTTTATCCGCATCAGCGGCAACATCGTGTCGCGTGTGACGGGTGCCGACGTGCGCCAATTCATTCACACGTGGGCGAGTGAGCATTTCTTGTCCAGGGAAATCCGCAACGTGCTGTTGAACAGTCCGCGCTTGTCGGACAGTGTGCTGGAGAACCTGGAAGAGATAGAGCTGGACTTCACCAACTTCACTAGCACCAGCCAGATGTTTTTCTTTCCGCGCATGACGCTGGAGGTCACAGGCAGCGGCATCATCGAACACAAGGGAACCGCCACCGCGTTGAACCACTATGTGTGGGACGATGATGTGTTGCAGCACAACGTGAAGCTGTTGCCCGATCTGTTCACCATCACCCGTGATGACACCGACCCTGACCGGCCACACTTTGACTTCACGGTGAATACCACCGCCAGCAAGGTGTTTGATTACCTCATCAATGCCAGCCGTGTGCACTGGCGCAAGGAGTTGGAAGAATCGTTGGAGGACATGACCCTTGAGGATGCCCAGGCATACCGGCAGGAACACAAGTTTGACATCGCGGGACCCAACCTGTCACCTGATGAGATCGAGGAACAGAAGCAGAATCTCATCAACAAGATATTCACTATCGGATACACGCTGCACCGTTTCAAGTCACCCAGCCGCCCATGGGCACCTCATGCAATGGATAACAAGATAGGCGATGAGGGCGAGTGCAACGGTCGCAGCGGCAAGAGCCTCATCTTTACCCTGATGATGCAATTCCTCAAGACGGTGAAGCTGTCGGGTCGAAATCCCAAGCTGATGGATAACAACCACTGGAACGAGCAGGTGACGCGCCACACCGACCTGTTGTTTATTGACGATTGTGACCGCTACCTGAATATCGGGCTCTTCTATGACCTGATAACCTCAGAGATGACTGTGAACCCCAAGTACAGCCAGAGCTACAACATCCCATTTGAGGACAGACCCAAGTTGGCATTCTCCACCAACTATGTTCCCGTCAACTTTGACCCATCGACCGATGCCCGATTACTGTACATGGTGTTTAGCGACTACTATCACGAGCGTACCGAGGACAATGATTATAACGAGAGCCGCAGCGTGCGTGACGATTTTGGCAAGGACTTGTTTGGGCGAGCCTACACAGATGATGAGTGGAACCAGGACATCAACTTTTTCCTGCAATGTTGCCGTTTCTACCTGTCGGTGGCACAGGAGCCCATCAAGTTGCTGCCACCCATGGGCAACATCGTCAAGCGCAAATACAAGGCTGACATGGGCACTAACTTTGAGGACTGGGCCAACTACTATTTTGCGCCTGACAGTGGCAATCTGGACAGAGTTATCCCGCGTGAAAAGGCGTTTGAGGACTACAAGACCTATAGCGGTGTAAACAAGATTACCACGCAGCGTTTCACCCGCAGCCTGAAGGCATTTGTCGCGCTGTGCCCATACATCGAGGAACTCAACCCCAGCGACATGTGCAACGCCCAGAATCGCATCGTGCGTAAGGTGGATGACGTCGCCAAGGACATGATCTACCTCAAGTCTATCCCTATGCCCACCGAGGCCGCTGCTCCATCCACGCCAGTGGAAGTCCCATTGTGGGAAACGTCACCTGGAAACCCGCCATATTAGACTGGCATTATCCATGGGTGGTACAAGCAGCCCATTGACTAAATATAGCAAAATATATAAATTTAACTAAAATGAAGTGTCCGATTCGGATATTTTGATTTAAATTTGCAAG
>Ga0065708_1000695_pt1 | contig 25716 bp, 11 predicted proteins | sample Hoacrofraction12_2_FD_59095 | JGI IMG/M metagenome (GOLD analysis project Ga0065708, IMG submission 59095) | Hoatzin crop microbial communities from Cojedes, Venezuela, sample from fiber fraction 12 v1 | ecosystem: Host-associated > Birds > Digestive system > Esophagus > Crop | place: Venezuela... | reverse complement strand
GTGCTCGACCGCGTGGGTAACGAGTACGATGCAGCGTTCTATAGCCTCAACCTCGAGCAACTCGAGGCGCCCGTGCTCATCTCGCCCGCTGCAGGGGCCACGGTCGACAGCCCCTTTGACTTCACCTGGCACAAGGTGACCGGNGCCACGAAATATACCGTCGAAACCAGTGATAGTCAAGACTTCAGNATCGTGAAGGACCGCGTCACCGTGACCGACACGATTGCTAATTCCACNNTGTTCACGGGCTTGACGACCGACGTCGAGCAATACTGGCGCGTGCGTGCNAGCGCCGANGACCACTACGACGGCGTGAGCGAGGCGCGTGCCATCATCCCGCGNTTGCTGCACATCACCTATCCCGAGAATGGCGCCGAGGATGTCGACCCCGCNTTCACNGCCGAGTGGTATGCCGTGGGTAGCACCGACGAGGTGACCATAGAAATTGCGACCACCGAGACCTTTGACAGCATCGTCTTCACGGGCGCAAGTGCCACNCAGTCGCTGGCTGTTACGCCAGGCTTGTTGGTTCCCGGACAGACTTACTACATCCGTGCTCGCCTCGTGGTCGATGGCGTGGAGCTGATTTCGCCCATCGTGATGTTTGTGTGCGCCCATGTGCCGCCCACGTTTGTAACGCCCGTCGATGGNGGCGTCCTCTATGGCACCGACTATGTGACCATCGCTCCGCAAATCGCTGTTACGCAAACCGTTATTGAAATTTCGGCATCGCCCACCGTGTGGGCTCGCACCCGCTATGTCGAGACCCTNGGCGAGGGCGTGACCACCTCNTCNAAGCTNGCCAGCGAAATCAAGGTGAGCAGNAACTTGCTGGTCAACGGCCANACCTATTANGCGCGTGCCCGTGCTTCTTACGTTGACGAACTTAACGTCACGCACAGCACCGGTTATGGCGACACCATCTCGTTTGTTTACTACACCACGCCGCCCCTGAAGGGTGACGTGAACCTCGATGGCAAGGTCGATGCTGGTGACATCGCTTGCGTGGTATCGATTATCACNGGCCTCCANCCCGCAGGCACCTACGGCATCCGCGACGATGTCAACAGCGATGGCGTGGTNGACAGTGGCGACATCGCAGCCTTGGTATCCATCATCGTCGGCATCGAGTAACTCCCTCCCCCGTATAACCCAGCAGCGGCCTGCCCTCGTCCCCCGAGCGCAGGCCGCTACTGCATCGTCGCAGGCCGTTCACACTACACCCGCTGGATATCGTAGTCAATGATGCCACGATGCTTGCTACCCGCCTCGATGGCTACGGCATAAACCTCGCGACCAGGCTCAGTGAACGCGGCTGCATAATCGTTAGTCGCAAGTTGCGCCTTTGCAGCCTCGAGACCGCCATTGGTTTCGAGTTTGAGTTCAATCACCAGCGTGATTTTGCGGAAGTGAGCCACGAGGTCGATGATGCCCCCGTTGACCTGCTTCTCCTCCTCGACATTGCAGCCGGCAAGGTAGAACGCATGCTTGAGGATGAACCGATAGCGGTCCTCGAGCGCCNTNTCNCCCTTCCGCGCGTAAGGNGTCTCAGCCACAAGCAGTTGCAAGCGCCTCATGCACTCCTCGATATCACCTTTCCCGAGTGCGGTTTTCATATTGCTTACAAAGCCCGAGACGGTATCAGTTTGCCTTTGAAGCGCATTGGGAAGCACGATTTTGTAAAGCGCACGGCGAACTTCCTTATTGGGAATAGTGAGCGTGTAGATTTCGTCATCGTAATTCTTGATGGTGAGATATCCGCTCTGATACAAGAAGAGTGGGATGTTGTCAAGCGAGACGTCGGCCAGTTCTAGTGTGTCGGCATCAATTTCGGCACCATCGATAGGGATGTCTTCTTGATCGCTTCGCTGTAACATTTTGTTGAGCAACGAACTGCCCCCTGATGACACCCAATAATTGCCAATGCGTCTGTCAGCCAATGCGTTAATTAGGCTATATGGATTATATACAGCTGTTTCTGGCGATGTGTCTTCGCTAAAATGATAGCCATCGTACATGTCGCGTAGTGTCGCAATCGTCTCCTCGGTATCCCAGCCTTTTTTCAGGCTCATGGCCTCGATTTCGGGCATAAAGTTGTCGAGCAACTCTTGGTGTGTGAAGCCGCAAACGGTGGCATACTCAGGCATNGCNCTNAGAATNGNNACGTTGTTGAGCGTGCTGAAAAGGCTGAGCTGAGTGAACTTAGTGATGCCCGTGAAGAATAAGCACTTCAAGTGTTGACTGCCCGTCTTGAGCGTTGGGAAGAAACTGCGATAAATGGCTACAACTTTGTCGTGCTCATCGTTATCGTAAAGCGTCTGTTGCAAGGGAACGTCGTATTCGTCGATGATTACCGCAAATTTTTCGCCCGTTTGCTCGTAAGCCCGCTTCATCAGAGCAAGGAAGCGGTCACCAATCTCGACCATCGATGAACGGCCTAATTGTTGTTCGTATTCGCTAAGTGTACCTTCAAGATGATTCTTAAGTTGTTGTGCTGTTTGAATTCCGCTAAAGTCAAAACGGAAAACAAAATGTTTTTTCCACTCTTTCTCTAACGACATAATTTTCAAGCCCTCGAAAAGGTCTTTGCGGCCTTCGAGGTAACAGGCGAGCGTGTCGCTCAGCAGGCTTTTTCCGAAGCGGCGTGGGCGGCTTAAAAAATTATTTTGGTCAGTATTTGCGATTTTCCAGACGAGGTCAGTCTTGTCGACATAGACGTAACCCTCCTGACGGATGGTCTCGAAATACTGCATGCCTTTAGGCAGGCGACGGGGTTGTTGCGGTTGTGTCATCGTTGCGGTGATTAGTTCACGGCAAAGTTACACATTATTCTGNANAAATCAAAATGGGGGGCTTTTGGGGGTTTTCGTTGAAAGTGGTGATTTTTTAGCATATTTTTAGAGGAGGGGTGGGTGGTGGGTCAAGAAAATTAGCTACATTTGTAGCTTAATAAGANAGCAAGGCGTGGCACGGTGTGTGCAATGCGTCTTGTAACCCTCAAGCACTCAATAGTAAATGACAATATGAAACGTAAGACTGCACTTCTCTGTATCGGCCTCNTCGCTCCTGTGGCGATGATGGCCCAGCCTGCTGTGAACAACAGCGATGCCGCCGGCTATCTGGAGCGCGGACGATTGATGGTTGACGCTCGCAGCTATGTGGGCGCCATCGACCAGTTGACACACATGCAAACCATGCCCGCTGGCGTGGACATGACCACACAAGCCGAGTACCTGATTGCGTTGAGCCGATTTGAACGTGGCGAGCAAGGCAGTTGGGCTGCTCTGCAACAATTCATCGACGCTCATCCCGGGTCGCCTCTCGTGCCCCTAGCACAGATGAAGCAGGCCGACTANTACTTCTACCGCGGCGAGTACTCCAGTGCGCAGTACTACTACGACGAGGTGCCNNCNACGGCACTCGATGCCGATGCCNCCGAGGACCTGCTCTACCGCAAGGCCTACTGCAACCTGCGCACGGGCAACTATGAAACCGCNGCACGGCAGTACGACACCCTCGAGAAGACCAAGCGCTATGGTGCCGCCTCGCAGTTCTACAAAGCCTATATCGACTACGCCGAGGGCGATTACAACACGGCCCGCAGCAAGTTTAGCGCCATCGACCCCAACGGCGAGTTGGGCTATCAGTCGCAGTACTACCTCACCCAGATGGATTACCGCGAGAGCAAGTACAATCAAGTGATTACCCGCGGCACCAATTTGCTCGACGACCGCAGCAACGACTACTTCGACGCCGAGCTCAACCGCATCGTGGGCGAGAGCTATTACCACACGGGCAACGAAACCCAAGCAAGCACCTACCTGCGCCGCTACCTCGATAACCCCGAGGGTGAGCCCTACCGCACGGCTGGCTACACCATGGGCGTGCTCGACTACAAGGCTGGCGACTACACCGCCGCNCTCAACGACATGGCGCTCGCAACCGATGGCAACGACGCCATCGCCCAGAGCGCGTTGCTCTATACCGGCCAGTGCCGCCTCAAGCAAAACGACCTCAACGGCGCCGCCATGGCCTTTGAGCAGGCTGCCAAGATGGACGCCTCGCCCGAGGTCAAGGAAACCGCGTTCTATAACTACGCCATCACCCAGAACAAGGGCGCTCGCACCCCGTTCGGGCAAAGCATCGACCTGTTTGAGCAATTCCTCAACGACTATCCCAACTCGCGCTATCGCGACAACGTCGAGGAATACCTCGTCGATGCCTACGTCAGCGGCAACGACTACAACAAGGCGCTCGCCAGCATCAACCGCATCAAGAACCCCGGCAAGCGCGTCCTCACCGCCAAGCAGAAAGTGCTCTACAACCTGGGCGTGCAAGCCCTGTCGTCGAACGATAACAGNCAGGCAACCAGCTACTTGAGCGAAGCTGTGAAACTGGGTAACCTCGATAGCGAAACCCTCAACGAGAGCCGCCTGTGGCTCGCCGAGGCACAGTATCGCAGCGGTAACTACAAGGCTGCCGCCGCCAACCAGCANGCCTACGTCAAGTCAAGTTCCAAGGGCAACGACAACTACGGCATCGCCCAGTATAACCTGGGTTACAGCCTCTTCCAGCAGCGCAACTACAGCGACGCCCAGAAGGCGTTCAAGAACGCTGTCAACTCGGGCAAACTCAGCAACGAGCTGCGTGCCGATGCCTACAACCGCATTGGCGACACGCAGTACTACACCCGCGACTACAGCGGAGCCCAGCAAAGCTACGAGCAAGCCCTCGTCGAGGACAAGGGCGCCTCGCGCGACTACTCGATGTACCAAAAGGGCATCATGATGGGCCTGAACAAGAAATATGACGACGAAATCAAGCAAATGGACGCCCTCGTCAAGGCTTATCCCAACTCGCAACTCGTGCCCCAGGCCCTGCTCGAGAAGGCTAACGCCCCTGAACTCCCTCAACCGCAACGACGAGGCAGTGAAGGCCTATAGCAATGTCTACAAGTCCTATCCCAAGAGCAACGAGGCCCGCCAGGCCCTGCTGCAGAAGGCCATCACCCAGGAAGGNATGCACAACGTCGATGGCGCCATCGACAGCTACAANCANGTCATCCAAAACTANCCCACCAGCGAGCAAGCNACCGCAGCCGCCGAGGCTCTCAACCTCATCTACGCCGACCGNGGCCAGCTCACGCAGTATGAGNAATGGCTCAACGCCATCCCCGGTGCACCGCGNCTCAACGTCAACGAGCGCGAGCGCCTCACCTTCGAGGCAGCCGAGAAGGCCATCATCGGCGACAAGCCCGATGTGAGCCGCATCGAGCAGTACCTCCAGGATTATCCCAACGGCACCTACGCCTCCAAGGCTACCTACTACCTCGCCCGCTACCACTATGGCAAGGGCAACTACAGCACCGCGCTGACGCACATCGACAACGTCCTGTCGCAAAGCAAGAANACCTCTTACGCCGAGGACGCCATGGCCATGCGNAGCGACATCCTGCTCAAGCAAGGCAAGACCAGCGACGCCCTCAAGAGTTACCAAGACCTCGCCGAGGCTGCCACGACCGACGACAACCGCCTCTCGGCTCGCCTGGGCGTGATGCGCACCGCACAGTCGCTCAAGCAGTGGAAGACCGTCAAGAGCAGTGCCGACCAATTGCTCGCTACCGGTGGCCTCACCGCTGCCGAGGAGAAAGAGGTGAACCTGGCACAAGCCATCGCCCTGCGCGAAACGGGCGACCGCAAGAGCGCAGCCACGGCGTTGGCGAAACTCGCTAAGGACCCCAACAGCGAGGCTGGCGCACAAGCCGCCTACGAGTTGGCGCAAATGCAATATGACGACGGCGACTACAAGAGCGCCGAGCGCACCGTCAACGCCCTCATCGACGCCGGAACGCCCCACAGCTACTGGCTCGCCCGCGGCTTCATCGTCCTGAGCGATGTCTACACCAAGCAAGGCAAGACCACCCAGGCCCGCGAGTACCTCCAGAGCCTCAAGAGCAACTATCCCGGCAAGGAGGCCGACATCATCGAGGCCATCAACTCGCGTCTNAACGCCAAAAGCGCCACGACCACCGAGAANAACGCTAAGTCGAAAAAGAAATCCAAGTAATCNCTCNCCACACAATGTATCAACCCTTCAGTTCATCAGCAATCATGACATCCAAGATAGCTTATAGCCTCGTNGCACTGGCCTGCCTCGTNGCAGCCCCCGTCAACGCACAGCAAAACAACGATGGGAAGACCCTGAGCAAGGAAATCACCCTCGAAAAGGACTTTGTGCCCACCGAGAAAAAAGGCCACCAAAAAGAACGAACTGCCCGCCGTGAAGCGCATCGCGCCCACCTCGAGCAAGTCGACCATGACCTATAGCGACTGGACGCAGCCCGTCNACGTGCCCACCACCATCCCCACGATGATGCCCTACGGCTACCGCACGGCGCACCTCTTTGACGACCACCGCGGCTACTTGAACGTGGGNGGNGGCTCGCAAGCCAACTTCACNGGCAGCTTCGGNTACCGCATCATCGACACCGAGAAGACGTCGCTCAACGCCTGGCTGCAGCACAACAGCACCTGGCTGGGCCACAACAACTCGCCCGTGGTGCCCACCGATAGCTACGACCGCAACAAGCAGATGTATAACGACAACGCTGTGGGCGTCAACTACAGCAACACCATGAACGCTGGCACGCTCAACCTGGGCGCCCGCTTCCACCTCGACAACTTCAACTACTACGGTGGNTGGGGCTCCTACTGGGAGGACACCAAGCAGATGTTTATCGACCTGGCACTGAATGCNGGTTGGGCGGGTCGTCTCACCGTGAAAGGTCAGAATCTGAACTACAACGCTGCCCTGAGCTATGGCCACGGCAGCTACGACAAGCCCCTCGACGACCGCTACAAGAGCGGTGTGACCGAGGACCGCGCTCGCNTGAAACTGGGTGCCACCTACGAACTCGCAACGGGNTCGCTCGCTGGCCTCACCCTCACGGGCGATTACCTGAATCGTCGCGTCCCCGCCTACGACAAGGCCGACAAAATGAGCGATGACATCGGCATGATTACCGTGTCGCCCTTCTATGAGTTTGCCAACGATATCTTCAACCTGCACCTGGGTGCCAACATGGCTATCTCGTTCAGCGATGGCGCCACGCTGCGCTTCTCGCCCGCCGTGCGCATCGACATCACGCCCATCAACTCCTTCTCCATCTATGCGCTCGCCGACGGTGGCAAGTCGCTGGGTTACATCGACCCTGCCCACCACCTGAACCGCTACGACCACCCGATGTCGTTCTACTCGAGCAGCTATGTGCCCTTGCACGTCGAGGGCGGCTTCAACGTGGGCCCGTTCACGGGCTTCTCGGCACGCCTGTTTGGCGGCTACGGCATCACCAAAAACCGCGCCGATGTGTGCTACTATGCCACCCTGCTCGAGCANGCNACCCAGCGCGGCTTGGCTACCGACTACACGCTGGTTGACGCCCGNGGCGCTTACTTCGGCGGCGAGGTGAATTACCGCTATCGCTCGCTGGTCGACTTCCANGCTGGNCTCACCTACGCCCCGCGCGACAAGGAATACAAGAGCCACTGGTATGGTGGCTACAGCCAGGGCTACGACCGCGCCAAAACGGTGGCNAACGTGANCGTCAACGTCTATCCCATCAAGCGACTGGGCTGCGAAGTNGGNCTCGACTACCGCGGTGGCCGCGCAACGCTCTTCAACGACGATGCCATCTTCACCCTCGTTGACCTCGACGACGTCATCGACCTGCANCTGGGCGCTAACTACCGCTTCGACCGCACGCTCACGCTGTGGGCTCGCGTGGGCAACCTGCTCAACCGCAAGTGGGACACCCTCTACGGCCTGGGCGCACAGCGCATCAACGTCATGGCAGGTATCAACCTCGTCTTCTAACCCCTTGAATCATAAAGCTTAACTAAATATCAATAACCTTTTCTTATCATTGAACTCATGACCCAGTTATCACAACGCATTCAAGCCTTGTCGCCCAGCGCGACCCTTGCCATGTCGCAGCGCAGTGCACAACTGCGNGCACAGGGTGTGGACGTGATTAACTTGTCGGTGGGNGAACCCGACTTCTTCACCCCCGACCACATCAAGGCTGCCGCACACGCCGCCATCGATGCCAACTTCTCGTTCTACTCGCCCGTCCCCGGCTACCTGTCGCTGCGACAGGCCATCAGCCGCAAACTCAAGGAGGAAAACAACCTCGAGTTCACCCCCGACCAGATTGTCGTGGGTAACGGTGCCAAGCACGAGCTGTGCAACGTCATCATGGCCACCATCAATCCCGGCGACGAGGTGATTATCCCCACGCCGGCATGGGTGAGCTACACCCAGATGGTGATTCTCGCCGGTGGCAAGCCCGTCACCGTCCTCGCCCCCATGGAGCAAAACTTCAAGGTGACTCCCGAGCAACTCGAGCAAGCCATCACCCCCGCCACACGCATGGTGATGCTGTGCTCGCCCAGCAACCCCACGGGCGCCATCTACTCGCACGATGAACTCAAGGCGCTTGCCGACGTCCTCGCCCGCCACGAGCAAGTGATGGTGCTGAGCGACGAAATCTATGAGCACATTAATTATATAGGTGCTCACGCCTCGATTGCCGCCTTCCCCGCACTCAAGGACCGCGTCATCGTCATCAACGGCGTCTCTAAAGCTTACGCCATGACTGGCTGGCGCATCGGCTACATGGCTGGTCCCCTCGAGATTGCCAAAGCCGTCTCGAAACTGCAAGGACAGTACACCAGCGGCGTTTCGTCGATTGCCCAACGTGCTGCCGAGGCCGCTTACACTGGCCCGCAAGAGTGCGTCGAGGAAATGCGACAAGCCTTCATGCGTCGTCGCGACCTGCTCGTCGGCCTCCTCAAGGAAATCCCCTCGTGGGAACTCACCGTCCCCGACGGCGCCTTCTACCTCTTCCCCAAGGTTGAGCAATGTCTGGGCCGCCGCCACGGCGACACCGTCATCGCCACCGCCGGCGACCTCGCCCTCTACCTCCTCACCGAGGCTCACGTAGCCACCGTCTCGGGCGACGCCTTCGGCGCCCCCGGCTACCTCCGCCTGAGCTACGCCGCCAGCGACGACGCCCTCCGCGAAGCCGCCCGCCGCATCTCCACCGCCATCGCTGAGCTTAAATAGGCATTAGGCTTTAGGCATTAGGCATTAGGCCTTAGTAACAACGAGGGGGCTGACACCACTAACCCTGGTCGTCAGCCCCCTCGTTCTATCTCCTAACCCCTAAGGCCTAAAGCCTAAAACCTAATTATTCGATTTTGGGAAAAAGGTGATAAAAAATGAGGGGAGGGTGGGGGATTTTTGAAAGATTTTAGTAATTTTGTGAGGAATAATTCAGAATAGTAATGATGATGCACGGGGCGAAAGAGGGCCGTATCCCATCGTAATCACCATGTAACCAACTAATTTTCGTTCTAAACCTTGCCCCTCAACCTATAACTTATGAGAAAAAACTCACGATTTTTCTTCTTGGCGCTGGCGGTTATGCTGGCGCTGGGAGCGGTCGCGTGGGCTGCCTCGCAGCAAAAATCGACCGACGATGGTGACTTGCCATCGCTTGTGGGCGTAACTACGGTGAAAGCACCACAGGCAACGCCATCGCGCGACATCATTCCCACCGAGGAATTGAAGGCCGCACCCACGGCCACGGCTCACCGCATGGGCCCGCGTCGCGCCATCTCGTCGATTGACGACCTTGTGGGCAAGTATGTGATGACCTATAGCTCGCTCTCGAGCAGCTTAGGCGACGGCGGTGGAACCGTCAGCATTACCCGCGGCACGGGCGACTCGATTGTGCTCAATAACTTCTGGAGCGAAGGCGTAGCGCTGAAGGCCGCCGTGAACCTGTCGCAAAAGACAATCACCATCCCGGGCCAGTATGCCATCACCAATTCTAACTATGGCACTTGCGACTTTGCGCCCATCAACACGTCGTCGGGCTCACCCGAGCGCTCGTCGTCGATTACGGCAACGTTTGACGACAGCGGCAACATCACCCTCAGTGGCTGGTGGGGCATTTTCATCAACTCGGGAACATACGCCGACTACTTCCTCTATGCCGGCTACAATACCCTGATTGAGCCTGCCAACGGCAACATGCACGTGAGTGTGAACGACACCACGCTCACCTACGACTGGGCCGTTATCCTCGAGCAGACGGGCAAGAACCTGGTGACCGTCAAGAACTTCGGTAACCACGGCAAGACCCTCGAGATTGTGCTCAACAGCGACGGCACGCTCACGATTAACTCGCAGGTAGCGTGGAGCGCTGGCGACAACCAGGGCGATTTCTACACCTACGCTGCTAACTGGGAAACCGGCAAAACCACCTCGGGAACGATTAGCGGTCTCGCCCGGACGCAGGAACTCACCTGGGGCAACTGGGTGATGTACAGCTCCAAGAACTACATCACGGGCAAGTTTGCCGATGCCACCATCACCGGCATCGAGTTCTCGATTCCCGTGAACACGGTGACCTCGCTCGATGGTAGCGGAACGCAGGCCGACCCCTTCCGCATCCGCACCCTCGATGACCTGATTTACCTCGCCGACACGGTCAACGCCAACGAGGACAAGAGCTTCGGCGGCCCCTACATCTANTANAGCCGCACGTTTGCCGACAAGTACTTTGTCATCGAGAACGANATCGACATGAGCAACTACCGCTTCACCCCCATTGGCGACGACTACTANCATCGCTTTGCAGGTGTGATTGACGGTCAAAACCACACGCTCACGGGCCTGAACGTGAACACGGGCAGTAACGGCTGCGCCGGTCTGTTTGGCTTCCTCGACTCGACCTCGGTCATCAAGAACGTCAACCTCAAGAACGTTGAAGTTCGCACCGCTGGCTACTATTGCGGCGCCATGACGGCGACCAGCTATGGTAGCATCGAGAACTGTACCGTCACNGGTACCGTCTACAACACCATGAACACCACGGGTGGTATCGCNGCCATCACGCGCAACATGAGCGACTGCTCGTTCAACGGCACGGTAACGGGCCTGGGCGGCGCTTGCGGTGGCGTGGCAGGTGAAATCACCGGTACCATGCAACGTTGCTCGGCAGTAGGCACCCTCACCGTGGGTGGCGCGGCCACGGGCGTTCCTAGTGGTGGCGTCGCTGGCTCGGTATATGGCGACAATGCTAAGTGTATCAACTGCTACTTCAGCGGCGTGCTCAACGGCGGCAACTACAAGAACCTTGCACTGGGCGGCATTGCTGGCCAGAACGTGCGTGGCGTCATCGACGGTTGCTTCACGGCAGCCACCATCTACGGCCTCTATGGCAACGCCATGGTGGGCGGTATCGTGGGTAACCTNGGCGGCACCGTGCAAAACAGCTATGCTACCGGTTTCATCCAGTGTACATCGTCGCGCACCACGGGNGGTATCGTGGGTAACGTTTCCTACTACGTCCTCTCGACGGGCGACACGCTGCAAAGTACCGTAAAGAACTGCTACTATGCAGGTTGCTTGCGTGCCGAGACCTTCAACTACGACCCCGACACCGAGGTTCGTGAGACGCTGGGTAAGATTGCCGCNGGCGCTAATCCCACCATCGAAAACGTCTACTTCGACAACCAGATGACCGACATGCGCTCGACCCACTATGGCGTGCGCTCGGCTGTGCTGACCTCGGCCAGNGGCCCCGGCTTCAGCAGCGACGTGTGGACCTACACCGAGGGCTACTATCCCCGCATCACGGCTATCGCCGACAACGATGCTGCTAAACTCAGTGCTACNGCACTCGACTACAACACCGCTGTCCCCGACAAGACCGAATACATCGCCAACAACACCGCCATCAAGACCCTGGGCAACACCAAGGCTTACCTGCTCAACAANGGCACGGTGGGCTCCACGGGCCACTGCGGTAGCATCACCAATGGCACGTTCACGCTCAACGGCCAGTATGGCAACGACACCATCTTGCTGGCCAACACAGCCATGGGCAACGTGATTCCCGTGCTCATCCCCATCAAGGTGGCTCCCAAGATGTTTGACGGCGAGGGAACCGAGTCTAACCCGTTCCAAATCAAGACCAAGGCCGATGTAATCACCCTGGGCAAGATGACCTCGGAGAAAGACCAATTCTTCACCAACGTCTACTTCCAGCAGATGAACGACATCGACATGGAGAAGGACACCACCTTCAAGGGCCTGGCAACGCACCTCACCTCGCAATCGAACTANCGCTTNGCCGGTATCTACGACGGCGCTGGCCACACCCTGAAGAACCTCAAGATTTACATCATGGGCTGGACGACCGAGCCCACCGCAACCTCAATAGGTACGCCTAACACCGACGACGACCGCACCTCGATTTACAAGGGCTTTGTGGGCCGCCTCGACCCGACGGGCGTGGTTAAGAACCTCACCATCGACGAGAATAGTGAGTGCGACCTGTGGGCACAAGCCGGTATGTTTGTAGGCTACTGCTATGGCACGGTCGAGAACTGCCGCAACTATGGCACGCTGCGTTGCTACAGCGGTACCGGTGGCGGTATCGTNGGCTCGCTGCAAGGCACGGGCGTTGTGCGTAATTGCTTGAACGCTGGCCACATCTATGGTGGCTGGAACTACTATGGTGGCATCGTGGGTACTGCCAGCGGCACCATCGAGAACTGTATGAACGTGGGTACCGTTGAAATCAAGCAACTCAGCACCTTCCAATCTAAGGCTGCCAGCCTCAAGACGGTGGGTGGTATTGCNGGACAGGCCGTCGGCGCCATGCTNAAGAACCTGGTGAACGCNGGTCACGTGGTGGCTCTTGGCGGCAATGCGGGTGGCCTCTTCGGTAACTACACGAGCACCAGCAAGGACGCTGGCTACAACGACACCTACAACTGTATCGACTATGGTACCGTCTTCTCGGGCGATGCCACGACNACGGGCGCCATTGGCGGTAGCGGTTATCCCACCAAGGCTACCATCGAAAACGTCTACTACGACAAGCAAGTCACGGGCNTGAAGGCTGCTGCCAACTCGTCGGTTCCCAGCATCACCGCTGTCGAGACCNCGGAACTGACCTCGGGCACGCCACTGACGGGCTTCAGCACCGACATCTGGCAATTCACCGCAGGTCAATATCCTATCCTGAAGAACTTTGCCGACCTGCCCGTTGTGCAATCGGCTGCTAAGACCATCGTGAACGTCGTTTCGGGTCAAACGGTGAAATCGCTCTCGGATGACGCTACCTTGAGTTCGGCTCAGTGGACGCTGGAAGACGGCACCAAGTTCAGCGTCGATGGTACCACCCTGAAGGTGCCCACCGTCGATACCGAAATCGTTTCCGATACCCTGAATGTGACTAACGGCACGTTCACCACGCGCTATGCCCTCACCGCGATTCCCAAGAACCCGCTGGCAGGCTCGGGCACGCTCGAAGACCCGTTCCAAATCGTTGACCCCTACACGTGGGATGCCTTTGCACACTACATGGCCGACACGCAGAACAGCTTCGCCGACCAGTATGTGAAGGTGATGAACGACATCAACTTCGCCGACACCACGTTCGTGCCCTTCGGCTACGACGGCATCACCGGCTTTGATGGTCACCTGCTGGGTAACAACGTGACGGTGAGCAACATCAGNTACACCGCGACCGCTAAGTACCAGGGCGCAATCTGCAAACTGGGNGCTTCGGGTACCGTGCAAGACCTCACCCTCCAGGGCAAGATTACCACGGCACAGACCTACACCGGCGGCTTCTTCGGTGAAATGAATGGNATNGCCACCAACTGTGTCAACAACATCGCCATCGAGGCTACTGCCAACTACGCTGGTGGCTTCGCTGGCCTGGCTAACGGCACGGCTAAGTTTGTCAACTGCGAGAACAAGGCCGAAATCACGAGTACCAAGGGCTATGTCGCTGGCTTCGTCGCTTCGGCTAAGTCGGGCATCAAGTTCATCNAGTGCATCAACTCGGGCAACGTGACCAACACGGGCGCAACGAGCACCAAGTACACCGGTGGCTTCATCGCTTACGGCGCTGGCGCTTGCCTCTATTACCGCTGTGTCAACACGGGCACCATCACCAGCGAGAAGGGTACCATCGCAGCCGGTCTCACCGCCTACGCTGCTGGTAGCGACACTATTAAGTTCCTGCACTGCCACAACAGCGGTCTCATCAAGGGTGCTTCGTCGATTGGCGGCCTCTTTGGTGCAACGGGCACCAGTGGCAACTCGGTAATGGCGCTNTATGCCATTGACTGCTACAANGATGGCGAAATCCACTCGTTGCTCAAGGCCTCGCAAGGCGTGGGCGGCCTCTTCGGCGCACTCAGCAAGGGTAGCTACATCGATAGCTGCTACAACGTGGGCACCGTCACCACCGACGTGGGNAACTACGCAGGNGGCGTCTGGGGTCACTATGTGAACGCGACGAGCGAGGAAACCCGCATCCATGTAACCAACTGCTACAACACCGCTCCCATTTCTTGTGGTGGTAACTACGCTTCGGGTCTGGGTACCNTTCCCGGCTACGCAACCATCGAGAACTGCTACAACACGGGCGACGTGAAGGCAGTGACGGCTGCAGCTGGCGTGGGCAACATCATGGGCCACGAGGCTTACATCAACAANTGCTGGAACTCGGGTAACGTCGAGACNNCNAAGAACGCTGCTGGTGGTATCACCGGTATGGGTATCTATCGCTCTTACGTGACCAACTGCTTCAACACGGGTGACGTGAAGGCAGGAACCGAGTCGGCTGGTGGCCTGGGCGGCGCAACGCGTTCGCACTACACCAACTGCTACAACCGNGGTAACGTATCGGGTCCCAAGGCCGTCGGNGGTNTGCTGGGCTTGTGCTACAACACGACCTCGGCCAACTACACGGCNAACGAGTTCCACAACTGCTACAATGCGGGTATCGTGACATCCGACGACGTCGCNCTCGGTGGTAACATCGTGGGTAACACCACCGCNTGGAACACCGACAAGGGNAANCTCGTNGAGAACACCTACTACGAAATCGACTATCGCGGCATGGCGTTCGCAGCCGACACCATCGGTGGCACGCTCACGACCGTTAAGGANCTGGCNGCCAGCGAAGACCTGCCCGGCAACTGGAGCTATGGCGACGAGTACACCTATCCTATTATTAAAGGTATGGAAGAGAACCTGTGCGCCAAGACGTTTGCCGTTGCCGTCGTCCTCATCGAGCCCGACACCTACGACAACGTCACCGGCCGCTTCTACATGGGCGAGCAGGACAACGTAACGTGGACCTCGTCGACCGACAGCATCTACATCAACGATTACGCCTTCATTGGCGGTCCCGTTGATAAGATGTACACGCCCGTGACGATGACCGCCGTCAGCGACGATGGTCAGTTCCAGGCTCCCTGGTATATCCAGATGAACGCCGAAACNGGCCTCGACGAGAAGCAACTCACCGACCGCCAGCTCATCGGCAGCCGCTACTACAACATCACCGGTGCCGCCGTNAGCGAGCCTCAAAAGGGCAACATCTACATCCGCATCGACGAGTACAACGACGGCAGCCAATCGGCAGTGAAAGTTAGNTTCTANGCGTTGAAATTCGCGCAGACTTGCGCAGACTACGCAGACTTTTAATAAGAGTGGAGGTATCACTAGCTGGTATCTCCACTCTTCATTTTATAAAAGGTCTGCGNNGTCTGCGNAGGTCTGCGCGAATACTCATNTACGATTTTACCTCTAAAAAGTGGGGATTTAGTTTCGATATTGGGAAAAAAGTGATATTTTTTTGTGGAAATGTTTTTATTAGAATGTTTTCGTCATTAATTTTGTGANAGCTATTTACGAGTAGTGTGCTGATGTGTGACGCGAAAGAGGGCCGCGTCGGTCGAAAACACATGGCGTTTTTTAGGAAAAAATCCTTTTAAAAATCTAGTCCCTCGCAACGTATTTTACATGAAGAAAAGTACCAGATTTTTCACCCTGCTGCCGGTTGCGCTGGCGGCGTTGGGTGCGGTCGCATGGGCCTCGGGATTGACCCCNGCCTCGGGCGAGGATAGNCTGCCCCAGGTGGCCGATGCTGCCATTACGAGAAATCCGATAGCCAATCAATTCACGCCTGTTGCNACGCCCGCGGTGAGCGACGTGGCCGCTCCAGCTACTACCCTGCGACGAAGCGCACCGCGCAAAGCCATCTCATCGGTGAGCGACCTCGTTGGACGTTATGTGATGACGTTCGACGCGGTGAGCACCAACTTCCTCGATGGTGGCGCTTCGCCCACGATTCGCGAGGGCTCGACCAGCGATAGCATCATCATCACCAACTTCTGGACCGATGGTATCGAGGTGACCGCTGCAGTCGATATTACCAATAAAACCATCACCATCCCTAACCAGGTGGTGATGAACGACGCCACCTACGGCGCGTGCGACGTCACGGTGATGACCTCGGCTGGCAAGCCCGACCGCACAGCAGCCATCACGGGTACGATTTCCAGCGATGGTGTCATCACCCTGAGCGGCTATTGGGGCATCTCTATCCGCAAGGGCACATACGCCAACTATTTCCTCTATGCAGGTCAAAACACGATGCTTGAGCCCGCCAACGGCAACATGCACGTCAACCTCGCCGACACCACGCTCGCATACGACTGGGCAGTGATTCTTGAGCAAACGGGCAAGAACCTGGTGACGGTGAAGAACGTGGGCAACTTCGGTAAGACCATCGAAATCGTGCTCAACAGCGATGCCACCGTCTCGGTTGCCACGCAACTCGTGCTTGAAGGCGGTGACACCTACGGCGACTACTACACATACGCTGCCGACTGGACCAGCGGCGTGGCCACCAGCAAAACCATCACGGGTGCTGTGACCACACAGAATATCACCTGGGGCAACTGGGTGATGTATAGTTCCAACGGCTACTACACGGGCAAACTCGCCGATGCTACCATCACGGGTATCGAGTTCTCGATTCCCACCACGTCGGCTACCACGCTCACCGGTAGCGGTACCGAGAGCGACCCCTTCCGCATCCGCACCCTCGACGACCTCGTAACGATTTCCGATAGCGTGGCCAACAATAACAACTTCACCTACGGCTCGGGCTATTCTGCTTATAGCAAGACCTTTGCTGGCAAATACTTTGTTGTCGAGAACGACATCGACATGAGCGGCTACCGCTTCACGCCCATCGGCGCCGACTACAATCACCGCTTTGCCGGTATCATCGATGGACAGAATCACACGCTCACTGGCTTGAACGTGAGCACGGGTACCAACGGCTATGCTGGCTTGTTTGGTTATGCCGACTCGGTATCGGTGATTAAGAACCTCACCCTGAGCAATGTAACCGTCAAGAGCGAATACTACTACACGGGTGGCCTCGTGGGTATGGGCTACGGTGACATCGAGAACTGTACCGTCTCGGGTACTGTCACGAGTTCAGGCGTTGCTTGCGGTGGTATCGCGGGCGTAGGTATGAACTTCAAGAACTGCTCGTTCTCGGGTACCATCAAGGGTACGGGCGGCTTTGTAGGCGGTATCGTGGGTCAAAGCTTTGGCAAGATTGAAAGCTGTAACACTGCGGCCACGATTACCGTGAGCAGCGAGACCGAGAACTATACCGGCGGCGGCATCGTGGGTACGATGTACGGCCTGGGCACCACGTGTACCGACAGCTACTTCACCGGTAGCGTCGATGGCACCAGCGCACGCAACCTGTTCATTGGTGGCATTGTGGGCCAGAACTTCAAGGGTACCGTCGATGGCTGCTTCTCGGTAGCCAACGTCTATGGTGCCGACACGCAAGCCGCTGTGGGTGGTGTTGTAGGTACGCTCAACGGCACGCTCACCAACAGCTATGCAATGGGCTATGTGCACAGCGTGGCATCGGAAAGCACCGGTGGTATCGTGGGTAGCGTTCGCCTCCAGGTCAATGACGGCGACACCGTGCAAAGTGTGATTAAGAACTGCTACTTCGCCGGTCGCCTCAGGGCCGAGAACTACCTCTATGACAGCGAAACAGGGGTTCGTGAGACCTTAGGTGCCATCTACGATGGCTGCAACCCCACCGTCGAGAACGTTTACTTCGACTGCCAAATGGTGGACTACACCTCGACACACTACCGCGCTCTCACGAGCGAACTGACCTCGGCATCGGGTCCCAGCGGATTTGACGCCAGCAAGTGGACCTTCACCGAGGGCTACTATCCCCGCTTGACCGCCATCGCCGACAACGANGTGGCTAAGCAGGGTGCTTCGGTTCTGGCGCTGTCGCCCAACTTCCCCGACAACACCTCCTATGTATCGGAGAACGCCACCATCACCACCCTGGGTAACACTCGGGCNTATCTGCTCAAGAACTCGGCCATCACTACNACGGGTTATTGCGGCAGCATCAGTAANGGTAGCTACGTGCTCAACAATACCATNGGTAAGGACACGCTCGTGTTCATCAACACCAGCAATACCTCCGTCACTGCGCGCATGATTATCCTCTCGGTTTGCCCGAAGGCNTTTGACGGCAATGGCAAGGAGGACGACCCGTTCCTGATTAGAACCAAGGCCGATGTGATGAAGCTGGGCGAACTCACCACGACCTACGACCAGCACTTCAACAACACTTACTTCAAGCAGATGAACGACATCGACATGGAGAACGATAGCTCGTTCCTGGGTATCGCTTGTAAGTTTGATGACGCTGTAACCAACCGCTTCGGTGGTATCTACGACGGCGACGGACACTCGCTGCACAACCTGTGGCTCTACTACATCAGCTGGACTACGCTGCCCACCGAGACCTCGCTGGGTAAGCCCAACATCAAGGGTCCCAAGAGCACCATCTACAAGGGCTTCGTGGGCACCCTGGCATCGACGGGCGTTGTGAAGAACCTCACCATGGCGAGCGACTGCCAGTTTGACCTCTACAGCTATGCTGGCACCTTTGTAGGTTACAACTATGGTACCGTCGAGAACTGTAAGAACTACGGCACCGTGCGCTGCTACAGCTCGTGCGGCGGTGGTATCGTGGGACGTAACAACAAGACGGGCGTTGTCCGCAACTGCTTGAATGCTGGTGACGTTTATGGTGGCTGGGCTACCTACGGCGGTATTGCCGGCTCGTCGGCAGGTCTCGTCGAGAACTGTATGAACGTGGGTAACGTGGTCATCAAGAAAATCTCTAACCTCGTCTCCTCGACATCGATGATGAAGGGCGCTGGTGGTATCGTGGGTACTGCAACGGGCTCTATTCTCAAGAATCTGGTGAACGCCGGTCACGTCGAGGCTCCTGGTGGCACCGTCGGTGGTCTGTTTGGTAACTACAGCAGCACCACGGCTGGTGAATATTACTTGGGCTCTAACGATACCTACTGCTGCTTGAACTATGGTACCGTCTTCTCGGGCACGGCTACGAAGGTGGGCTCGATTGGTGGCTCGGGTTATCCCTCTAAGGGCGAGCTCCACGCCATCTACTACGACCACCAAGTGACGGGTCTGCAAGCTGCTGCTAACGCTGCAGTCAACTCCATGACCGAGATGAGCACCGCCGACCTCATCAGCGGTAACGCTATCGANAGNCTCCCCACCGAGGACTGGACCTTCACCGCNGGTCAATATCCCGTCCTGAAGGTATTTGCCGACGTCGATGTCGTTAAGGAAGCTGCAAAGACCATCCTCAACATCAAGTCGGGACAAACCGTTAAGACCCTCATGAGCGACGCAACGCTGAGCGACGCAACGTGGACGCTCGTCGATGGCACCCAATTCAAGGTCAACGGCTCGACCCTGAACGTGCCCATCGCACTGACCGAGCAAATCATCGACACCCTGAATGTAACCAACGGTGGCTTCCACACGACCTACGCNCTCGTTTCGGTAATGGAATTCCCGCTGGCAGGCTCGGGTACGCTCGAAGACCCGTTCCAAATCGTTGACCCGCACACCTGGGATGCGTTTGCCGAGTACATGGCGCTCACGCAAAACAGCGTTGCTGGCAAGTATGTCAAGATTATGAACGACATCAACTTCAGCGACACCACGTTCGTGCCCTTCGGCTTCGACGGCATCACGGGCTTCGACGGCTACCTGCTGGGTAACAACACCACCGTGAGCGGCATCAGCTACACCGCCACCGACTCCTATCAGGGCGCCATCTGCAACCTCGGTGAGAGCGGTACGGTTCAAGACCTCACGCTTCAGGGCAAGATTACCNCNGNTAAGGCAAGCACGGGCGGCTTCTTCGGCTACTGCTATGGCAAGGTGACCAACTGTGTCAACAACATCGAGGTCGAGTCGACCGCTGCAACCGTGGGTGGCTTCGCCGCCGTAACGGGAACGAGCACCGTGTTTGACCACTGTATCAACAATGCAGCCGTCACGGGTGCCAAGGGTTCTGTGGGCGGCTTCGTGGGAAGCGCCGACCAAGGCATCTGGTTCCTCTACTGTGTTAACAACGGTAGCATCACCAACTCGGGTACCACGAAATATGCTGGTGGCTTCATCGCCTCGGGTAAGGGTGCTTACTATGACCACTGCTACAACACGGGCACCATCACCAGCCAGAAGGGTGCTGGCGTGGCTGGTCTGCAAGGCGGTGCACTGGGCACGACCGACACTGTTACCCTCGTGGCTTGCTACAACGAGGGCGTTATCACCGGCGCAAGCTCGGTAGGCGGTCTGGTGGGTACCACCTCGACGACCCGCAACAACTCGCCCATCATGGCCGACTCGTGCTACAACACGGGCGCTATTAGCTCGCTGCTCAAGGCGACCTACGGCACCGGTGGTCTGTTCGGTATGATTACGGGTGGCTCGGTGATTAGCAACTGCTACAACACGGGTAAGGTTACCTCGGCACAAAGCATCTACAACGGCGGTCTGTGGGGTAACTTCATCGCTGCTCGTGTCGAGAGCACGGGAAGCGTCCTCGTGAGCGACTGCTACAACACGGGCGACGTCATCTGCCAGGGCAACCACGCTTCGGGCATCGGCACGCTGGGTGCTTACGCTACCCTCGAGCGTTGCTACAACACGGGTAACGTCGAGGCCGCACTCGCTGCATCGGGNATNGGNAACACCCTGGGCAACGATATCTACATCAACGACTGCTGGAACGCTGGTAATGTGACCTCGACCGGTAAGTACGCCGGTGGTATCAACGGATGGGGCACCTATCGCACTTATGTGACCAACTGCTTCAACACTGGTAACGTCACCGCTGAACTCAACGCTGGTGGTCTGGGTGGCTACACGCGCAGCGTCTACACCAACTGCTACAACCGCGGCACCATCACGGCGACCATNGGAGCAGGCGGCNTNCTGGGTGCTGGCTACAACACCACTACCACCANCAACACCGCTTCCACGTTCAANAACTGCTACAACGCCGGTATGGTAACGCCCACCGACTCGCTCTGTGGTAACATCATGGGCGACACCCGCACCTGGGATACCACCAAGGGCAACGTCATCGAGAACACCTACTATGTGANCGACTACTATGGCGCAACCTACGCAGCCGACACCATCGGNGGCACCGCCACGACCGTTAAGGAACTGGCAGCAATCACCGAGATGGCTGGCAACTGGAGCTATGGCGACGAATTCACCTATCCCATCATCAAGGGCATGGAGGAGAACGCCTGCGCTAAGACGTTTGCCGTGGCTGTTGTCCTGCGCGACGGCGACACCTACGACAACGTCACCGGCCAGTTCTTCATGGGTGAACAAGACAACGTGACCTGGACCTCGTCGACCGACAGCATCTACATCAATGACTACGCNTTCATTGGCGGCCCCATTGACCGCATGTTCGCTCCCGTGGTCATGACCGCTGTCGACGACAACGACCAGTTCCACGCTCCGTGGTACCTGACGTTGAACGCCGAGACTGGCCTCGACGAGAAGCAACTCGCCGACCGTCAACTCATCGGCAGCCGNTACTACAACATCACCGGTGCAGCTGTGAGCGTGCCCGAAGTAGGCAACATCTACATCCGCATCGACGAATACAACGACGGCACNCGTTCGGCCGTCAAAGTACGATACTAATCCTACGGAAAAAGTTAGCTATTAGGCTTTAATTGACTTCAGATGTTAGTCACTTGGCTTTGTTATTAGGGATTATTTAATAGCTAACAACTCGGGGGGTTGACGCCGCACGGCTGTCAACCCCCTTTTTCATTGTATATCCCGCGAATTTACTGCTTGATGCCCAGTAGAATGGAGGAGGCGTAGTGGATGAAGGGGGCACCGATGGCACCGTGGGTGGTGATGTGGTACTGGCGCTCGATGTCGCTGGGCTGGTAGATGATGGTTTGGAGATTGCGGTCGGTGAGNCCGCNGGAGCGCAGGAAATGAGCCATGTTGTAGGTGCACTCGACAGGGACGACCTCNTCGTTGAGGTAGTGGAAGAGGNAGATTTTGGTGCGNGTGCTGGGTTGCCANCTGTGNTTCAGNGAGTTGCGGTGAATCACTTGGCGNTAGGCGCGNGCTAGGGTGGTTGTGGAGTCNGCCAGGGTGGGGGAGGCCAACAGGGCGACTTTCACNCTGTCGGTNGCGCCATAGAGCGANAATATCTGTTGGTTGATTTCNTCGCCATGAAGTTGNCCGTTGTACCAGCGGGCAATGTTGCGTGCCAGCGGGGCGGTGTAGAGGTCGGCATCGCTGTAGGTGGCAAACGCGGGATTCCCCTTCATCTGCTCGATGGCGGTGATGTTGGAGAAAATCAGCGGCAGCGCAACGGGGTATTTCACGTAGGCCCCAGGGGTGAAGTAGATGTTGTAGATTTCGTCGAGGTCGTAAGGCCCAGCGCCGCAGATGACGCAGTCAAATTTCAACTGCTGGTATTTGCTGATGCTCTCGGCCACCTTGAGCGTGGCCATGCTGCTGTGCCCGCCCTGCGAGTAACCCACCGAGGCGAGGATGTCGCCATAGCCGATGTGCAGCGCAGCCAGCACTTGCTTTGCAGCCAGCAAGCCATCGAGCGCGTTCACAGCCGTGATGTCGCCATAGAGGTAAGCCTGCTTGTTGACCACGCTGCAGCCGAAGCCATAGTTGTCGGTCGTGACAATGATGAAGTTGCTGCCCGTCCCGCTATAGAGCAAGTATTTGTCGCTCAGTAGCATCGATTCCATCGACATCGACGGGTTGAGNGANGCGCATCCACTCGCATTCGTGAGCGTGTATTGATGATTGAGAATCAGNCCCCGAGCCTCACGCTGGCCATAATAGACGCTATCGGTCATCGCAATGGCCCCATGCATGATGGTGTCGTTGCCCGCAGGCGTGACCGTGGGGAACGCGTAGGTCACCTTCACAAACGTCCCCAGATTATAGTTCGCCACCTGCCTAGTNGCCGACAGGTCGATGTTGAGAATCTGCTGCGCCCAGAGCACAACAGCGCAAGCGTTCAACGCCAGCAACAATAATAAACGTCTTTTCATTATCAACGATTTAAAGCACGCGNGACACCCTATCGCGGTAAATGGCACTCNTCNACAAATTCCTCGTAGAGTGCCACCGGCCCCATCCACCAAAATTTAGTACTTTCTTTCTCGAGATTTTTGTAAGTTTGTGATTGATAGAACCTTGTGAGGGCGTCGTGGTGCGACACATTGTGNTTTTTAGAAAACATCTCCACCACCGCTGCCACCTTCCCCGGCAGCAGCAAGTACAAGTTCTCTTGAGTAATCTCAGGTATCACCAGTTCACCTGAGCTATTGTAGTGAAACGGCAATGTATTCATCGAGTTCAGCCATTAGCCATGAGGCGCCCTGGGTGTGGAGGACGTCATAGTTGTCGGCAAGGTATTTGAGGGCTCCAGTGCGCTCGAGCAGTTGCATGGCGGTGGCACCATCGAGGTGCTTGTGCTGCTTGTATTGCTCGATGCAGAAGGATACAAAATAGAGTTTATTGTCGAGTTTCGGAGGATTCATGGCTGNNGNGGGGGTTACTGGTGGCGNGAGAAGAGGGTGAGGAAGAGGCGGCGGCCCAGGAACGAGGCGATGATGCCCATGCGGTTCTTGAAGCGGATGTGGGGGTCGACGAGGCAGTGCAGGCGCAACGCGCAGATGTTGTTCCAGCAACGGTCGGCAACGGNGGCGTAACGCTCNTCGCTGCGGTCGCACAGGAGCAGGATGTTGAAGTTGGCGCTGAGTTTGCGNCTGCGCACGGCGGGCAGGAAGCGGGGTGCTTCGCGNCCAACGCGTTGCTCGAGCTCGTCGGTGACATCGAGCACNGCGGTGCGGTCGAGGNTCATCACGCCCAGCGTGCTCTGCGGTCGATGCAGGTAGGCATAGAGGGTGATGGGGACNTAGACCACGCGNGTGCACTGCGACAGCANCGGGTACTCGGCNTCGAGGTCCTCGTAGATGCGGCCCTCCTTGAAACGGTAGTTATTGAACAGGGCAACACGGAACAAGCGGCGGCACAGCGAACTGGTGAGGCGCCGCTGGTAGAACGAGTCGTTGATGGCNGCATCGTGCTCAAAGATGATGGGGTCGGGCATCTCGCTGGGCAGCGTGTCGTCGATGGCTTGGCGGTCGAACTTGTTCTCGTCCTCCTCAATCCACGCGCACTCGGCGATGTCGGCCTGCGCCATGCACAGGTATTCCCACAGCACCTCGATNAACCAGGGCACGATGTAGTCGTCGCTGTCGACAAAGGCCACAAACGAGCCCGTGACCATGTCGAGCGCCACGTTGCGTGCCCGCGCCTGCCCAGCATGGGCAATGTGCGCCACCTTCACCTGCTCGTTGTTGTGCGCATAGTCGTCGACCATGCGTGCCGAGCCGTCNGTCGAGCCATCGTCCACAATGATGATTTCGAGGTTGGTGTAGGTTTGCCGCAAGACGCTATCGATGCATCGCGGCAAAAACTCCTCGACGTTGTAGACGGGGATAATGACCGATATCAGTGGGGCATCATTGTCCATACTGCGTTCAGTTACAGGCAGCNGCGTGAATGGGATGCGTTANCGCACCTTCCACTCACAGCCGTCCTTGGTGTCTTTTACGTCAAATCCAGCCTCGTTCATGCGGTCGCGGATGAGGTCGCTGGTGGCCCAGTCGCGTTGCGCCTTNGCGTTGCGGCGGATTTCGAGCAANAGGTCNACGGCCTTGCGGTAGGGCGTGAGGTCGACGGCAGCATCGCCAGCCGTCACGTCGCGCACACCTAGGATGTCGAACAGATAGGTGTCGAACAGCGCGCGCAGCTTGTCGATGTCGCCCGCAGTGAGCGTGGCGTGGCCATCGTTCACCTGGTTGATGACCTTGCANGCCTCAAAGAGGGTGGCAATGACGATGGGCGTGTTCAGGTCGTCGTTCATCGCTTGCGCGCAGCAATCGGCCATGTTGTCGATGTCGGCGTTTGCCGTCGAGGCCTCGGCGGGCTTGAGCGCGAGCAGGCGGTGGTAGCCGTCGATGAGGCGCTCGTAGGCCTTAGCAGCGGCCTGCAGGGCTTCGTTCGAGAAATCGACCGTGCCGCGGTAGTGCGCTTGCAGGATGAACAGGCGGATNGTCATGGGCGAGTAGGCCTGGTCGAGCAGGTCGTGCTTGCCCGTGAAGAATTGCTCCAGGGTGATGAAGTTGCCCAGCGACTTACCCATCTTCTTACCATTGATGGTAATCATGTTGTTGTGCATCCAGTAGTGCACCATCTCATCGCCTTGCGACGCCACCGCCTGCGCAATCTCGCACTCGTGGTGCGGGAACACGAGGTCCATGCCGCCGCCGTGGATGTCGAAGTGCTCGCCCAGGTACTTGCGGCCCA
>Ga0065708_1006609_pt1 | contig 25801 bp, 19 predicted proteins | sample Hoacrofraction12_2_FD_59095 | JGI IMG/M metagenome (GOLD analysis project Ga0065708, IMG submission 59095) | Hoatzin crop microbial communities from Cojedes, Venezuela, sample from fiber fraction 12 v1 | ecosystem: Host-associated > Birds > Digestive system > Esophagus > Crop | place: Venezuela... | reverse complement strand
GGCGGGGGCGCAAAGTCCCCAAGAACAAAAATGAAAAAAAGTAGAAAAAAGTAACAAAAATATTTGGTTGGAAACATAAAAAACCGGGGTGTGAAGGAACGAAGTGACTGAACCCTCGGACAGCGTCCCAAATAACCTCCCGACCCCAGCGGGGTCGACTGTACCGGAACCCTATGAAATAGCGCTGTCATTTCATATAGAATGAGGATGTCATTCCATATAGAATGAGAGTGCTGTTTCATATAGAATGAGGACGTCATTCCATATAGAATGAGAACGTCATTTCATATAGAATGAGAACGTCATTTCATATAGAATGAGGATGCTGTTTCATATAGAATGAGAACGTATGGGCTATTTGGTACGCAGTTGACTATTGATTGCTCTGCAAACGACTATTGCTTGCCGACCAGATGACTATTGACTGCACTGCAAACAACTATTGATTGCGGAGCAAATGACTATTGATTGCGAGACCACCCCGGCTCCGCCACCCCTCCTACCAGCAGGAGGGGACTTATAGTGCATCTCCTTCCGAGGGTGCCGCCTAAGGCGTCACACCTCGGTTACCCGGTCCTCGCTCCGCTCGGACTGCACCTCTTGCGAGGTGATATTACTTTTTTCGCTTCACGCTACAAAAAAAGGCTTCCCGAAGGAAGCCTTTTTATGTTTAGTCAAGCCACTTGACGTAGCAGAAGTCTTGCCGGTGAGGCAGGAGGTCGTTCTTGGGGAACATTCGGACGCAGGTGCGGTAGGTTCCGGCGAAGTCGGGTTCCACCTTAGCCTCAAAGGTATAGAGGTTGCCTTCCTGCTTGACCATCTTGAACGGTTCGACGTTCTTCACCACGCGGTCGGTCTCAATCTGTTCGGGCTTGAGCACCACGAGTTCCAGGCCGACGGCGTCGTTCAGACCCTGTTCGTCGATGACGTAGCGCAGGGTGTATTCCTTGCCGGTCTCACCGCCGTTGGTAATGAAGTCGTCTTCCTTGGACACCACGTTGATGTGGTCCCAACGCTCTGCGACGGTCTCTTTCCACTGGGCAATCTCCTTGGCCAGTTTGTTGTCATTGGCCGAGAGTTTCTTGAAGCGGGCCGCCTCCTTGTTGTAGAACTTCTCGTAATAGTCGTCGAGCTGACGCTTCATCGTGTAGTGAGGCGCGATGGTGGCGATGGAGTTCTTGATGACCTTGATCCAGTCGGGGCTGAATCCTTTCTTGTTCTTGTTGTAATAAAGAGGTATGATCTCGTTTTCCAGCAGACCGTAGATGGTGGCGGCGTCAAGCTGGTCCTGATAGCCCTGGTTCTGGTAGGTGCGCTTCTCGGTGAGGGCCCAGCCTGCGCCGGGACGATAACCTTCGAGCCACCAGCCGTCGAGCACGGAGAGATTGACCACACCGTTCATCTCGGCTTTCTCGCCCGACGTTCCGGATGCCTCCAGGGGGCGGGTCGGCGTGTTCATCCAGATATCCACGCCGGAAACGAGGCGGCGGGCCAACTGGAAGTCGTAGTCTTCGAGGAAGATGATCTTGCCGAGGAATTCGGGACGCTGACTGATCTCGAAGATTTTCTTGATGAGTCCCTGTCCTGCTCCGTCGGCGGGGTGCGCCTTGCCGGAGAAGATAAACTGCACCGGATGCTCGGGGTCGTTGACAATCTTGGCCAGACGGTCCAGGTCGGTAAACAACAGGTGGGCGCGCTTGTAGGTGGCGAAGCGGCGGCAGAATCCGATGATCAGCGCATTGGGGGAAATGCGGTTGAGCAGGGACACCACACGCGAGGGATCACCCTGGTTCTTGAGCCAGGTCTGGGTAAACTTCTCACGGATGTAGTCCACGAGTTTCTTCTTGAGCGCCATGCGGTTTTCCCAGATGACCTCATCGGGCACGTCGTAGATGGCGTGCCAGATTTCCTCGTTGCTCTGGTCGTTCATGAAGTTGGGGTCGAAATACTTGGCATAGAGCTTGCGCCATTCGGTAGCGGCCCAAGAGGGGAAGTGGACACCGTTGGTGACATAGCCCACGGCGTTCTCCTCGGGATAATAGCCCTTCCAGATGGGGGCGAACATCTTCTGGCTCACCCATCCGTGGAGCATACTCACGCCGTTGACCTCCTGACAGGTGTTGATGGCGAAGGTACTCATGCTGAACTTCTCGCCGTGGTCGTCGGGATTGGTGCGGCCCATGCCGATAAACTCGTCCCAGGAGATGCCCAACTTGTCGGCGTAGCCGCTCATGTACTTGCCGAAGAGCGACTCCTCGAAGTAGTCGTGACCGGCAGGCACCGGGGTATGACAAGTGTAAAGACCGGAGGCCCGGACCAGTTCCAAGGCCTGATTGAACGTCAGTCCCTGTTCCACATAGTCGCACAGGCGCTGCAGGTTGCACAGGGCGGCGTGACCCTCGTTGCAATGGTACACGTCCTTCTTGATGCCGAGACGCTTCAGGAGCAGCATACCGCCGATACCCAACAGGATTTCCTGTTTGAGACGGTTTTCCCAGTCGCCGCCGTAGAGGGCGTGGGTGATGGGCTTGTCAAACTCGGAGTTCATCTCGTTGTCGGTATCCAGGAGGTACAGGCTCACGCGGCCCACGTTGACGCGCCACACGCAGGCGTGCACCTGATAGTTCATGTAGGGCACGTCGATGACGAGCGGATTGCCGTCTTCATCGAGCTGGCGCTCCACGGGCAGCGAATTGAAATTCTGCGCCTCATAGTTGGCAATCTGTTGTCCGTCGATGCTCAGGCTCTGGCGGAAATAGCCGTAACGGTAGAGGAAACCCACGGCGCACATGTCGACGTTGGAGTCGGACGCCTCCTTCACGTAGTCGCCGGCCAGCATGCCTAGACCGCCGGAATAGATCTTCAGCACCTGGTTGAGACCGTATTCCATACAGAAGTAGGCCACGGACGGGCGCTTCTTGTCGGGCTTGACGTCCATGTACTGACGGAATTTCTTATACACGTCCTTCACCTTCTTCATGATGGTCTTGTCCTTGACGATTTCCTCCTTGCGGTCGTAGCTCAGGCGCTCCAACAGGAGAACGGGATTGTGCTCCACCTTCTCGTAGAGGTCCTCGTCAAGACTCTTCCACATGTCGCGGGCCTCGTAGTTCCATGCCCACCACATATTATGAGCCAGTTCGTCAAGACAGGCCAACTGTTCGGGAAGGCTCGACTTGATGTTCAGTTGTTTCCACTGCGGATCATTCGCATAATCTGCTTTAATTTTCATAATGTCTGATTGGTTTTTATTGATACTGTTTTACGTTTCTCGTCTGAAAGGAATCAGGCCCGGCGCTCCATCGCACGGCGAAGGGCGAAGTCGTAGGCCTCGTAATAATACTCGATGAAATGACTCCAGAGCGCCTTCTCCGACAACCGTTCGGCCGCATGGCGCGCCTTGCGCACCTCGCTGACCGTCATGCGGGAGAATCCGGACACGGTCTCCTTGATGGCGTCGGCCACTTCGGAATAGTTGTAGTCGGTGCGGTGGATGACTTTCACGCCGTCCTCAATCCCGCTGTATCCGCCCTTCACGCTGTTGGCCCAGAGACCGAAACCGGCCAGGTCGGTCGTGATGCAGGGCACCTTGAAGGCGACGGCCTCGAGCGGCGTATAGCCCCAAGGCTCGTAATAGGAGGGATAGATGCAGAGGTCGTTGCCCAGTACGAGGTCGTAGTAACTCATGTTGAGTACGCCGTCGTGTCCGGTGAGGTAGCACGGCAGGAAAATGAGTTTGACCCGGTCGTCGGGGCGGTTGTTCATGTCGAGGAACTTGAGCATGCCGAGGACGTTGTCGTGCGACATGTTGTGGAGCCAGTGAGTAATCTGGGGGATTTCCAGGGGCGTGTCGTAGGATTTGCCGGATGCGAGCCGGTCGACCAGGTCCTGGCGGGGCTCCCCTACCCAACCGGGTACTTCTATGAAGGCAAGGACGGTCTTCTTCAGGTCGCGGTCGCGCAAGAGGCGGTTCATCGCCTCGATGTACACGTCCACGCCCTTGTTGCGAAACTCGTAGCGGCCGCTGGTGGACACGATGAGCGTGTCGTCGGTCAGCGAGGTGCCCAACAGGGCGTTGGCCACTTCCAGCAACCGCTTGCGGGCGGCCTTGCGCTTGCGTCCAAAAGCGGGACCCTTGGGCACGAAATTGTTCTCGAATCCGTTGGGCAACACCACGTCCACGGGTTTGTCGAGCAGTTCCTTGCACTCATTGGCCGTGATGTCGCTCACCGTCGTGAAGCAGTCGGCATAATGGGCCGACTGTTTTTCCACGGAATGCTTGCTCTGCATGTTGAGTTCCTCGGCCATCTGGTCACCGTTGTAGGCGAAGAGATAATCGTAAAGCGGTTTGTTGTTGCCGGCGATGCTGCGGCCGATGCTCGTGGCGTGGGTGGTGAAGATGGTGGCGATTTCGGGTACGCGATGGCGGACATACAGCATGCCCAGGCCCGTCATCCACTCGTTGGCCTGATAAATCACCTTCTTGTCCCGGCCCAACTCGTGGCGGTAGAAGCTCTCCACCACCAGGGCGGCGGCGTAAGAGAACATGGATGCCTCGTCGTAGTCGCCGTAAGCGTGTAGACTGTCCACCTGAAAGAGTTCCCACATCTTGCCGTAGATGGCGTCTTTCTGTTGGAAATAAGGCTGGAAATCCACGAGTACGGCTATCGGAGCACCGGGCACTTTCCAGCGGCCCACCTTCACGCGCAGTCCTTCCTGGGCGGCATCCTTGCGCCAGGACCTCAGCAACTGCCGGTCTTCCGCGAAATAAGGACATGACTTATCGCCCCAACAGTCGGGACCGATAAACATGATGCGGTCGCACATGGCGTCTTGAAGTGTTTTGGCCCGGGTGGACAAAACGGTATATATCCCTCCGACTTTATTACAAACTTCCCAACTCGACTCGAAGATAAAGTCGGGAAGTAATCTTTCTTTTCCCATTCTATTAGCTAATAATGGGCGCAAAGGTAACAAAAAAATATCAAACGGCGGAAGGATTGTGCAGTATTTTCCCTAAAGGGGAATTTTCTTGACTTATTTCAAGATTAACGTGGAACGTTTTACATTTCTCGCTCCACGCTCCACGCAAAAAGCGTGTGCCGAAACGGCACACGCTTTTATCCCGCCTTCATTTCCTGCACCAGCGCCTTCTGGCGGTCGGAAAGATGGTCCGGCAACTTGACCTGATAGGTGATAATCAAGTCGCCCATCGTACCGTCACCGCGGTCGTAGCCCTTGCCGCGGACACGCACTTTGGTGCCGGGCTGCGTACTGGGTTTCACCTTCAGTTTCAGTCGGTTGCCTCCGCTGAGTTGGATAATCACTTCACCGCCAAGCAAGGCCGTATACAAGTCGATGTGAACGGTGGCGTTCATCTCGCCGCTGCTCTGTCGGGCATAGGCGGAAGAACCACCGCGGCGCGACTTCTGACGCGCGCTGCCGAAGAGTTGTTCGAAGAAACTGCTGAAGCCTCCGCCGCCGAAATTGGAGAAGTCGAATCCCTCAAAGGGCGAACCGCCGCCGAAACCGCCGAAACCGCCTCCGCCGGCGGCGCCGTACTGGTCGGCCTCCTTCCACTGCTCGCCGTACTGGTCGTACTTCTTCCGTTTGTCCGGGTCGCTGATGACGCTGTATGCCTCGTTGAGCGCCTGAAACTTCGCCTTGGCTTTCGGGTCGTCCGGATGCAAGTCCGGATGAAACTGCTTGGCGCGCTTCAGGTAGGCCTTTTTCACATCCTTCTGCGGGATGTTCTTGTCCACTCCGAGAATCTTGTAATAATCGATGAATGCCATAATCAATCCTCCTGTTTTTTTATAAATTTTCTTGCAAAAAGTATGCCGAACAAGCGAAATTTATTATTTTTGCGCTAAATGTTATCAACCATGCTGAGAAAATTCATACTTTGCGCACTGCTCCTCCTCGTGGGTATCGCCCCGACGGAGGCCCGGAAGAAGACCGTCAGTCTGAGGATTCTGGAGACGAGCGACATGCACGGCCGCTTCTTCCCCACCGACCCCGTGACCGGAAAACCCCAGGCCGGTACGCTGGCCCGTATCTGCACGTATGTGGACTCGCTCCGCCAAATCTACGGCGACCGGCTGATTCTGCTCGACAACGGCGATATCCTGCAGGGCACGCCGGGCAATTACTATTCCAACTATGTCGACACGGCCGAGGTCAACATCGGCGCCGCCGTGGTGAATTACCTCCGTTACGACGCACAGGGCGTGGGCAACCACGACGTGGAGACGGGACACGCGGTGTACGACAAATGGATCAAGGCGCTCCACTGTCCCGTATTGGGCGCCAACATCATCGACAGGAAGAGCGGAAAGCCCTATGTCAAGCCTTATGTCATCTTCGAAAGGGAGGGCGTGAGGATTGCCGTCCTGGGCATGCTCACGCCCGCCATTCCCAACTGGCTCAAGGAGTCGCTCTGGAGCGGACTGGCCTTTGAGGAGATGACGGCGTCGGCCCGCAAGTGGATCAAGTATCTGAAAGAGCATGAGCGGCCCGACATTATCGTGGGCCTGTTTCACAGCGGCAAGGACGGCGGTATCAAGACGCCGGAATACGACGAGGACGCCACGTGGAAGGTGGCCACGGAAGTGGAAGGTTTCGACCTCATCTTCTACGGACACGACCACACGCGCTTCGCCGGTCAGGCCATGACGCCCTCAGGACGGCAAATCTGGCTGTTGGACCCCACCAACAATGCCCGCTACGTCGCCGACGCGGAGATTACCGTGACCAGGAAAGGCAGGAAAATCACCGCCATAGACATCAACGGACAGACGGCGGACATCTGCGACAAGCGGCCCGACGAGGCGTATGTCAGACATTTCACGCCGTTTGTCAATAAGGTAAGCGACTACACCGGACGGCGCATCGGAACGTTCCTCCAACCGATGTACATGCGCGACTGCTTCTTCGGCAACTCGGCCTTCGCGGACTTCATCCACGCGCTCCAACTCCGGATTACGGGGGCTGACGTCTCGTTCAACGCGCCGCTGGCGCTCAACACCGTCATTCCCGCAGGCGACGTCACCACAGGCGACATGTTCAACCTGTACCGGTTTGAGAACCAGCTCTACACCATGCGGCTCACGGGCGAGGAAATCCGCCGGCACCTGGAGATGAGTTACGACCTGTGGGTCAATACGATGACGTCGGCCGACGACCATATCCTGGCGCTCAATCCCCGGACGGTCAACGACATGCAGCGCTACGGGTTCAAGAACCTCACGTTCAACTTTGATTCGGCGGCGGGCATCGACTATGAGGTGGACGTCACTCGGCCCGACGGAGAGAAGGTGCGCATCCTCCGACTGAGCGACGGCCGCCCCTTCGACGAAAAGGCCTGGTACCGGGTGGCGATGAACAGTTATCGCGGCAACGGCGGCGGTGAACTTCTGACCAAGGGCGCCGGTATTCCGAAAGACTCGTTGCAGGGCCGCATCCTCTGGGAGAGCGACCGCGACCTGCGTTATTATCTGATGAAGGAAATCGAGAAGGCCGACACGCTTTCGCCCCAGGCCGGTCACAACTGGCGGTTTGTGCCCGAGGAGTGGGCAAAGCCCGCCCTGGAGCGCGACCGGGAATTGCTGTTTCCAAAGACGCGGTAAATGACACGGTGGTTTGTTTTTTGCAAGTCGGACGTCCTGCTCAGAAAGAATCAGGACGGGACGTTCAGTATTCCTACGGGCGACAATCCGCCCGTGGAGACCAGGCCCTGGACGCACGTCATGGAGGTGACGGCGGCGGATGGCGGCGAGGAGGCGAGGACATTCCGCATGGAAAGTCCTTATCCTGAGGACGACCGCTACGTGATGTGCCCGCTCAGGAAGAGTTATTACCGTCTGCCCATGGCCGACTACCTGAAGGCGGGCAAGTGTCAGGAACTGCTCTACTGGGACTCCACCACCCGCTTTTGCGGTGTATGCGGCGCGCCGATGAAGATGCACACGGCCATTTCCAAGCGGTGCACGTCGTGCGGCAAGGAGGTGTGGCCCCAACTGGCCACGGCGGTCATCGTACTCATCAGTCGGGGCGACGAGGTGCTGCTCGTGCACGCGCGCAATTTCCAGACCGACTTCTACGGACTGGTGGCCGGATTCGTGGAGACGGGCGAGACGCTTGAGGAGGCCGTGAGGCGGGAAGTGACGGAAGAGACGGGCATCCGGATCAGGAACATCCGCTACTACGCCAGTCAGCCCTGGCCCTACCCCGCCGGTCTGATGGTGGGATTCTATGCCGACTACGACGGCGGCGAACTGCATCTGCAGCGGTCCGAACTGAGCAAGGGCAACTGGTTTCACAAGGACCATCTGCCCGTGATTCCCGAAAAACTGAGTATCGCGCGGCGCCTCATCGACCATTGGTTGGAAGAGAGGAAATGAGCGTAGAGAGAGTAATAAAGTGGCGGAATAAAATTTTCCTGACAAAACCGAACAACATTTCGGATATTTGTCTATTTTTGCAGTCAAACATTTAACCTGAATACAATTTATTTACAAAAACCTTTCAAATTATGACAGCAACCATGATTATCCAACTGCTCATCGTGCTGTTGGCACTTTGGGTGGGTTCGAGGTACGGAAGTCTGGCGCTCGGCGCCATTTCCGGCATTGGCCTCGCTCTGCTTGTTTTCGGATGGGGGCTCAAACCGGGTAGTCCTCCCACAGACGTGATTTACATCATCATCGCCGCCGTGACCTGTGCGGGTATCCTGCAGGCGTCGGGCGGTATGGACTGGATGATACAGGTGGCCGAACGGCTCCTGAGAAAGCATCCTGACCGCATCACGTTCCTGGCTCCGCTGTGTACGTTCTTCCTCACCGTTCTCGTGGGAACGGGTCACGTGGTCTACACCTTGATGCCGATTATCTGCGACATCGCCCTGAAAAAAGGCATCCGTCCGGAGCGTCCTTGCGGCGTGGCCAGTATCGCCTCGCAGGTGGGTATCACCTGTTCGCCCATCGCGGCTGCCGTGGTGGCCTTCTCGGCCATCTCCTCGGCCAACGGATTCAACGTGAACAACCTGCAGATTATCATGGTGACCATTCCCGCCTGTCTGTGCGGACTCATAGCCGCAGCCGCCTGTTCTTATCATCGCGGCAAGGATCTGGACAAGGACCCGAAATTCCAGGCCAAACTGAAAGACCCGGTGCAATACGCCTACATCTACGGCAGTACGGCTACGACGCTCGACAAGAAAATCGCCCCCGAAAGCAAACGGGCCGTGTATATCTTCCTCCTGGCGCTGGCCGTCATCGTCCTGTTCTCCGTCGTGTCCATGTTCGGCGGCAATCTCCTGCCCACCTACGAGGAGATTCAGGTGGTCAAAGGCGGTCCTGAAAGCGTCGCCCTGGCCGACGGCGTGTCGGAAAGCGCCAAGCAACTGGCCAAGGCCGGTGTGGTGATGGAAGGCGTGACCGAGGCTGTCAGCAAACCGCTGAAGATGAATCTCGTCATCCAGATTGTGATGATTACGGCGGCCGCTCTGATGATTATCTTCTGCAAGGCCAATCCGAAGAAAGCCGTATCGGGCGCCGTATGGCAGTCGGGTATGGTGGCCGTGGTGGCCATCTACGGTATCGCCTGGCTCGCCGACACTTACTTCGGCAATTACATGAAGGAGATGCAACTCATGCTGACCGACCTGGTGAGCGCTTATCCCTGGACCATCGCCATCGCGTTCTTCCTGGTGTCCGTGCTCATCAACTCGCAGGGCGCCGTGGTCGTGGCCATGTTGCCGCTGGCCTACACCCTCGGTATCGAGGGTTGGGTGCTGCTCGGCGTACTCCCCAGTGTCTACGGCTACTTCTTCATTCCGAATTATCCCTCGGACATCGCGACGGTCAACTTTGACAGGTCGGGTACGACCGTCATCGGCAAGTACCTGCTCAACCACTCTTTCATGATGCCGGGACTTGTCAGCGTGTTCGTGAGCACCATCGTGGCTTACGCCCTTTCTTACGTTCTGCACAATTTCGCAGGACTGTATTAAGGAGTCTGTTCAAGTACAACATAAAAAAAGGAAGATGCCCGCGGGGCATCTTCCTTTTTTCGTTTGTTCCATATCTTATCAGAACGTATACTTCAGACCGATCTGGCCGCGCCAGCGACTGTAATAGTCGCTCGGATACTTCAACACGTAGTCGGCGTCGTGGGCAAAGGTGAACTTGCCGCCGCCCACGTAGGTAATCGGGGCGATAAACTCGCTGTCGTAGGACGTGCTGTACACGCGACCCCAATTCTTGTTGAGCAGGTTGCCCACGTTGAGGATGTCGAAGGAGAGTTCCAGGGCGTGCACGTACTTGCCGGCACGGATGTTGACCTTCTGTGCCAGGTGCAGGTCGAAGTGGTTCTCAAACGGCAGGTTGTCGGCATAGCGCTTGTAGTACTGTCCGCGATGGTCGCGCAGGTACGGCGTGTTGGCCAGCCACTCCTTGAAGTTGGCGCGCTGCTGTTCCACGGTGTAGGCGGAAGTGGCCTCAAACTGCATCTGGTCAATCTGTTCGTCGGTGGGGATATACATCAGGTCATTGCTCGTACCGTTGTCGCCGTTGAGGTCGCCGCTGTAAAGCAGGGAGTAAGGCGAACCGCTGCGGCCGTCGTAAATCAGACCGATGGTCGTGGTGAAGAGTTTGTTGTGACCGTAACTGATGTGGTAGAAGGCGGAAGCCTTGACGTGGTGCGGATGGTTGAAGGCACTGTTGCCCAACTCCGGATTGTTGCTGTCGCGATACGTGTGCGTGTTGCGCCAGTTGCTCTGTGCCACGGAAGAGGTGACACTGGAGATCGACTTCGACTTGGTGAACGTATAGGAAGCCATCAGGTCGAGACCGAAGTTGAAGTGCTTCTCGGCCTTGAGCGACAGACTGTAGGTGTAGCCCTTGCTCGTGTTGTCCAGCACGTATATATTAGAATAAGGTGTACCCGAAGTCAGACGCTGGTACATCGGACGGTTGTCCCAGGTGTAGCCGTAGGTCTGTCCGAAGGTAAGACCGGTCTGCTCGTAGGCCAGGTTCTTGTAATACACGTCATTGAGCGTCTTGGAGTAGATGGCGTCCGCGGTCCAGTTGATACCCAGCAGGTCGAAGTCGAAACCTAAGTTGATACGCAGCGTCTGGGCAAACTTGAAGTCTTCCGTGAAGCAGTTGATGGTCTGGCTTCCCGTAGCGGCCGAGAGCTTGGCGGCATTGACGGTCTGATTGTTCGGGTCGAGAATGAGCGTGATGTTCTTCGTGGCCGAACCGGATGCCGTGTAAGACGACAACTGCACGCCCGTGTTGGAGAAGTTGTTGCTCAACCACACGAACGGGATGCGGCCCGTGAAGATACCGGCACCGCCGCGGAGAATATACTTGCGGTCGTTGTTGATGTCCCAACGGAAACCGACACGCGGACTCCACATCGGCGTACTGGAGAGTTTGTGGTTGGTCTTCAGGTCCCAGCCCTGGGCGGCGGCGTACTCATTGAATCCCGCGTTCTCGGCAGGCGTGTCGAAGAAGAGCGGCATGTCCATGCGCAAGCCGTAGGTCAACTGGAAGTTGTCCGACATGTCCCACTTGTCCTGGGCGTAGAAGCCCAACTGGCCCGCACTGAACTCGGCGGCCCAACGGGGGTCGCCCGTCACGTCCTCATTGGCCTGACCGTAATAGTAGTTGCGGATCAGACTGCCGTCGGGATTGCCTTCGAGCGCGCTCTGGTAGTAGGCGGCAAACTTGTCATAACTCTCGAAGTAGTAGCATCCGTAGAGATTCTGGATGAAGAGGTTGCGGAACTTATAAAACTCGTTGTGCGTACCGAACGTATAGGTGTGGTTGCCGCGGTACCAGGTGAGGTTGTCCTCGAAGGTGAGGATGTTCTGGTCGAGCGCGTTGGCCATCGAACTGTACTCGTTGCCGATGTTCACGGCACCGCCCTCGCTGCCCACGCTGTACACCGTCACGGCAGGAGCGGCCGCACCGGAGGTACGCTTGTCACGGACGGTCACGTAGGAAGCCCTGGCCTCATTGCTCAACACGGGCGACAGCCGGCTCTGCAACTCGGCGATAAACGAGTTGGTGCGCGACTTGAACGTGTAGAGGTGGTCGTCGGTATTGAGCGAGGTGATGCTGCCCAGACCCTTCAGCGAAGAGGCGTTGACCAGACTCCAGCGCAGGGTGAACTTGTTGAAGTCGTTGATGTTCCAGTCCAATTTTACACCCGCCTTGTCGCTCTTGATTTTTCTTTCCGCATTGGAATACTCGGCATTGTAGTCGATGCCCTCCATGGCGGCGAGCGTCTTGATGTCGTTCAGGATTTCCGTGGCCTTGTCGGCAGGCACCTTGGAGCCCTCCGAACCGAGACCGTACTGCGTCGGATAAGTCTTGTTGGTCTTCTCATAGTTGGCGAAGAAGAAGAGTTTGTCCTTGACAATCGGACCGCCCAGGGTAAAACCGAACTGCAGTTCCTTCTCGTCCTCGATGGCGCTGCTGTACGTTCCGTCGGGATTCTTGTATTTCTTGCCCACCAGGTCCTGGTTGTTGCCATACACATAGGCGCTGCCGTGGAAGTCGTTGGTACCGCTCTTGGTGATGGCGTTGATGGCGCCGCCGGTGAATCCGCCCTGACGCACATCGAAGGGAGCCACGTTGATCTGAATCTGGTCGATGGTCTCCATGGACACCGGCTGGGTCTCGGCCTGTCCGCCGTTGCTTCCGTTGCCTGCCAGACCGAACACGTCATTGTTGGCGGCACCGTCGATGAGGAACGAGTTGTAACGGTTGTTGGTACCGGCAAACGACATGGTACCCGACTGCTGGTTGACGGAGATTTGCGGATTCAGGCGGGCGATGTCGGCGATACTGTGCGAGACTGTCGGCATGTCGTTGATCATCTCGGCGTTGATACTTTGCGCCGCACCCGTCTTGGTGGCGTTCAGACCGCTCTTTCCCGTGACGACGAGCTCGTCGAGCACCTTGGCGTCTTCCTCCAAGGAACAGGAAAGATTCTGACTTTCACCCAGAAGCAGGCTCACGTCCTTAAAACTCTTGGTCTGATGACCGATGTAAGTAATGTCCACCTCATACGGTCCGCCCACACGCATACCCTGGATGGTGTAACGGCCGTCGACGTTGGTCACGCCGCGATAGACCGTACCCGAGGGCAAGTGCTTTGCCGTGACGGTGGCGCCGATTACCGGTTCGCCCGAAGTGGTCACCTTACCGTAAATTCCGGAAGTTGTCGTCTGAGCCATGACGGAGGTAAGAAAGAATACCGTCATTGCCAAGAGTAGACCTAATTTCTTTTGCATAACTTAATTAAATTTTAATCAACAAGGCGGGATTTTCATCCCATCATTCTAATCTTGTCGCAAATTTAATTAAAAAAACTCGTAACAATGTTACAAAAAATAGAAAATTTTGAAAAACGGCCGAAAAATCAAATGCGGCGCGCCAAATGAGCCATCATCACCGCGGCGAGACCTGCCGTTTCGGTGCGCAGACGACTCTGGCCCAGACTGACCGGTTCAAAGCCGTGGGCAAGGGCCTCGCGCACCTCCTCAATGGAGAAGTCGCCCTCAGGACCCACGAGGACGGTAATGTCCTTCGAATCCTGGAATTCAGCAGGAGCGGTGATGCTGTCGAAGAAGTCGGCACGCGGGATTTCCTCATAACAGTGGGCGATAAACTTCCTTCCCTTGCGGGGCTCTTCCAGAAACGCCTGGAGCGCCGTCATGCCCGCGAGTTCGGTCTTCCACGGTTTGCGGCTCTGTTTCATGGCCGCCACCACAATTTTCTCCATGCGCGGCAATTTCAGGACCTTGCGCTCGGAAAACCGGCAGTCCAGGAAGGTAATCCTGTCGACGCCCACTTCCACGGCTTTCTCAGTCATCCACTCCACCCTCTCGGCCATTTTGGTGGGCGCCACGGCCAGATGGATGCGTCCTTCCCATGTGGGAAGAGGCCGCATGGTCTCCTCTATCCGGTAATGACAATGCTTGGAGGAAGTGTCTTCCACCACCGAACGGTAGAAGGCGCCCTCACCGTCCATGAGGAATATCTCGTCGCCCGCCTTGAGCCGGAGCACGCGCAGGGCGTGGACGGCCTCTTCCTCAGGCAGTTCGTGCTGCTGTGCGGCATGCGGCACATAGAAGTAGCGGGCTTCTTTCATTGTCCGGTCAGGTTACGTTTGCGCAATTCGTCCCTCAGGTGGGAGGCCAACTCATAATTCTCGTCCGTCACGGCCTTGTCGAGTGCCTTCCGCAGCATCTCGTCGCTCACCACGTTGACGGGCAGGGACACGCCCGTGGCACCTGTCTGGAACGGCACGCTCTGCTTCTCCATGAGTTGTTCCTCGATGAAGAGGGGTATCTTGCTGATGTACGACAGCAGCACCGCGTCAACGGCGCGGACGGCAATGGGCTCCAGCGTCCGCGTGTTGTACAGTTGGACGCGGTACTGCCCTTCTATCAGGTCGGTGATGATGAGCTCGAAGTCGTGGTCCGTCTGCGTGGCGATGACCTGCCAAAGCACTTCCGGCAGGAGCAGATGCCCCACCGGAACACGCTGGAAGCGCAGGGTAAACTCCTCCATGACATGCCGGTCGCACGGAATGGTGAGCTGGCGCTTCTCCTCCTCGTCGGTCAGAATCAGCAGACCCACCTTGTCCGAACCCACAATTTCGGTCAGACTGTTGAACTTCAGGCGGATTTTCCTCATGCCTTGGCTATCTCGTCTTTCTTGGGACGGAATATCAGAAGGAACGCCACACCCACCACCAGGGCGTAAGAGGCGAAGATTTCCCAGCATTGCGGCGTGGCCACACCGCCTTCGCCGAAGACATTGACCACCTTCTGGGCGGCCAATGAACCTACCGTCGCGCCGATACCGTTGGTCATCAGCATAAACAGGCCCTGGGCACTGGAACGGATCACCGGGTCAGTGCTCTTGTCGACAAACAGCGAACCGCTGATGTTGAAGAAGTCGAAAGCCACACCGTAGATAATCATCGACAGGATAAACATCCACACGCCGCCTCCGGGATTGCCCGTACCGAGCAGACCGAAGCGCAGCACCCAGGCGAACATGGCGATCAGCATCACGTTCTTGATGCCGTAACGCTTCATGAAGAACGGAATCATCAGGATGCACAGCGTCTCGCTCACCTGGGAGATACTGTAGAGGATGACGGGATATTTCACGCCGAACGTACCCGCATATTCCGGAATGGCCTTGAAACTCTCGATATAGGGCGTGGCAAAACCGTTGGTGATCTGCAGACTCACGCCGAGCAGCATGGAGAAGATGAAGAATATCGCCATCTTCTTCTCCTTGAACAGTGTGAAGGCGCGCAGGCCCAGGGCGTCCACGATACCCTTCTTCTCGGAGGAGGAAGACACGGGACAGGCGGGCAGGGAGAAAGAATAGAGGAACAGCAGGATGCTGATGGCGCCGCTGGTGACAAACTGATATTCGTTGCTCTTGAAACCGAGCAGGTCGACAAACCACATCGTGCAGATAAAACCGACGGTGCCGAACACGCGGATGGGCGGGAAATCCTTCACCGTGTCCATTCCCGCCTCCGTCAGCGCGTTGTAGGCCACGGAATTGGTCAGCGCCAGTGTCGGCATGTAGAACGCCACGCTCAGCGAATAAAACAGAAACAGGATGCCGAAAGAAGCCGACTCCCCGTTGGCGTGACCGTACCAGGCGGTGGCGAACATGAACAGACCGGCCAGGAGATGACACAAGCCCAACAACCGTTGCGCCGGTACCCAGCGGTCGGCGATGATACCCATCAGAGCGGGCATGAAAATACTCACGATACCCTGCATGGCGAAAAACCAACCGATATAAGAACCCATACCGATACGGCCCAGATAGATGCCCATGCACGTCAAATAAGCGCCCCATACGGCGAACTCCATGAAATTCATGGCCGCCAAACGAACTTTCAGATTCATAATAACAGATTTATTCCGCCACAAAGATAGTGGATTTTTTCGATTCGCCGCAACAGAACGGGAATATTTCTCACCATCGGAACGCAAAAGTGGCCTCATCCCATCCTGTCACTTTTTAGATTTCACCGGTTCTCATGTGGATGATTTAAGGGGCGGCATACCTCCGATTTGACAAAAAATGCCGTTTTATTTGTCCGGAACAGCACTTTTTTTATACCTTTGCGAATAAATAGAACGCGATTTCTTCCTCCATACACTCACTTTGGACGACTTGTTCTCTGACTAAATTGGCATCATGAACAAATCAGAAATGTCATCCGGATTCATCACGCCCCAAGAGGAAAGCGTGAGCCGCGAGTTTGTCGAACAGACCGTTGTAGCCTCGGAAGGTTACAACGAGTTGGTGCGCGCCCAACGGTTCGGCCGCTGGTGGCTGCTCAAGGGATTGAAAAGCGAGTATCGCACGCAGACGGTCTACCGCACCTTGCTCCGCAAAGAGTTTGACCTGCTCACGGCCATGCAGCACCAAGGCATCGTCTCGGTGGCCGACTGGACCCGGGTGGAAGGACTCGGCGAATGTATCGTCATGGAGTGGATTGACGGCGAGACGCTCGACAAGTGGCTTGAGAAAAAGCCCGCTCTCTCCCTGCGGCGACGCGTGGCCCAGCAGTTGACGGCCGCGTTGGAATATGTTCACGGCAGGCAGGTGGTGCACCGCGACCTGAAACCGGCCAACATCATGATTACCCGAAGCGGGAACAACGTAAAACTCATCGACTTCGGCCTGTCCGATTCCGACGACTACGCCATCCTGAAACAGCCGGCCGGCACGAAAGGTTACCTCTCGCCCGAACAGGAACGGCAATATCAGACCGACGTGCGCAACGACATCTACAGTCTGGGACAAGTGCTCTCCGACCTCCGTCTGGGACTGTTGAGCCGGCCGGTCGTCAGGCGCTGCATGGCCCCTTCCGACAGAAGATACGCCCATGTCAAGGACGTGGAGCGCGCCTTGCATGCCTGGCGGCAGTGGCCGAAACGGATAGCCGTGGCCGTCATGATTCTGGCCCTCGTCATTCTGACGCCCTTGGCCTATCGCGCGGGGCAGCAGAAAATCGCCGCTACCGCCGACTCGCTCACGGCGACAATGGCGGAACACCAACTGTCGACTCAAGAGAAACAAAGTCTGCTCGAACGGCAGAACGACTCGCTGCGAGGCAGGATTACAGAATTGGAGACCAGGGAGAACGCGGTGAAGGCGCGCGAAGACCTTCTCAAGGCATTGACGGACAAAGGCAAGAAAGAGATTGACCGCCTGGCTGTCTCCACGGGTCTTGCGACCTACTATGACACGCTGTCCGCTTGCCATTCGCCTATGGATGACCCATTCGACCTGAATCAGGCCAACAGCGTCTTTTACTTTTATCCCGAAAAATACGTGAACAACCTGCCGGATTCGCTTTCCTCCGACGAACGCGCCGCCATACTCAACGGAATCAACAGTTATGTTGAGGAGAAATATTCCACTCCCTGGTATAAAAAACAAATGGAATCGGGCCGGAACAGATAAGCGGACCTGCCGCTTGCATGCCGCCCCTACTCCACCTCAAAACTGATGCCGTCCTGCTTGCCGGCCACATACACCTCATAATGACGCCCGCGATGCGACAGATTGTCCAGATAAAGCGGTTCGTGCATGATGAAGAGATGACAACTGAAAAGGTCGCCCACAGCCAGTTTTGAGTTTTTCGACTCCACTACCTTGAAACGGGCGCCGCCCAAATGCTCCACCAGGCATTCCCTGTCGGGCATCCAGCGCAGGCGCACGCGCATTCCCTCATAGAAATCATCGTCGGTAAGCCGTGGGGCCAGCACCAGATTGCTCTGCGTCCGGTCCGACAATTGCAGAAAAGCATTGTATCCGGACAGTCCGGCATACCGCGCCAACACGTCCAATGAGAACCGCCTCGGACTCGCCGGTTCGTTGATATAGCCCCAAATGCGCTTCAGCGTGGTAGGACTCAACCGTTCATTCGTGCGCCGTTCCAGTTCATCGGCCAACCAGACAAAGTCGCGGTGCGACTCCATCCGTCTCCCCGCCGTTTGCTCCACCAACTGACAAAGATTCCGTTCTTTCATGATGCAAAAATAATAAAAAAACATTTCCCTCAACCCTCTTATCCGCAAAAGGACAAAAATGGACAAGGAAATACAGACCAAACGGATTAAATTTGCAGAAATTTAGGAAAAATACGGCCCGCATTGAACGACTTAAAGAAAGTTTATCTATCTTTGCCATGTCGCAATGTGCTTGCGGCAAATGTCTTTGATGGACAGATTCACTTTGATTCGACGGAAAATCTGCAAAATTTACCATAGTAAGATCAAAGATGAAGTCCGTTCATCCTGACGCGTATATTCGCCGTTGCATGCCCCAAAGTATGCAATGCTCAGAATATCAGTCAGGTGTGGGCCGATTTTCATTCTCTTACTATGGGGTATTGCAGAACCTTCCGGCGGAGAAAGTCAGAAGGCTCACACTCTGTGTGTGTATCCCTGTAACCTGGAAACCTGAAAAATGATGGAGCAAGCCGAAAATCCGCAAAATAGAGTAGGCAAAATAAGATATTATAAGAAACGCTTTTATGGCAAAGAAGAATTCTTTTAAAATGCTTGTTGACGCTGCCAAGAACTGTCGTCATGAAATGTGGAAAGCCGTGCAGGTATTGCTGGTCATAACTCTGATACTGGCCATTGTGTTCTATGTGGTGGAAAGTGCCGCTCAACCGGAAACTTATAGCGGATGGAAAGGAATATGGAACACAGTCGTCTGGGCCTTTACCCAGTATATCGGCGACCCGGGCAAGTTTGCTTCCAACGGTCCTGTCACGTTTATCGGCAGATTGATTGCTACACTCATTGGCATTGTGAAGATTCTCATCTTCGCTGTCCCTGCCGGTATGATAGGCTCGGGATTCTCGAAGGCCATCAAAGACGAGAAGCGTGCGAAGGAACTGCAGGAAAATTATCAGATTATCCAGAAAGCATTTGCTCCTGAACAATGCCGTCACACCAAGTTTCGCGTTGTGCCTCGTTTCAGATCGCTTGTATCGCTGCAAGTCAATCAAAACCTTACAGAGGAAGATGTTATCGATACGGTAAAGAAGGCAGAAGACCTGCGCCTGCGCAACTTAGCCGACACTTATAGCGTCAACGACAATGCACAAGACAAGCTCGTTGTTGAAAGATTCCCTGTTAAAGGAAAGACTCTGGATGGTAAAGATATTGAGAAGACCGATTATGGTTGCAAAATAAATCGTGAATCGAATGTTACAATCGTTTCCGCAAGCAGTTCTTTTGAGTTGGGCAACAGCCACTTCGCTTATTATCTTGCGCTTTATGGAGGTTTCAATTTTGTTAGTCGCGAATATGTGAAAGAGGGAGAAGAAGATCTTAGTTACTATATTAATGATATAAAATCAGAAGAAAAATCCAAGAACCCTGCATACGGCAAATTTATCGAGGATTTGAAAGACTTGAATCGCAAGGAGAAACCTCATTGGTATGTCTTCATTCTTTCTGTTCCGCGCAAAATATCTTCGCAATTCAGTTTCGTTCATGCTGTTTTGCCGAAGACACATGAGAACGGAAAACCAGCCAAGACAGTACAACCAGCCAACGAGCAGACTTTCCTCAAGATGTATAAGGAAGTGGAAACGATGCTTGCCAACCAGGACTATCCGATTAATCCTGGCGAGAAGGAATATGCCACCGACCTGCATTCCGACCTTGACGAATGTTTCGGCGCTGTAGGATCAAAGAACATTGCCCTGAAACTGGGTGGCGGTAAAGATAACAATGCCTTTACCGTTCGCATTGCTGCTGAGATTATCGCCCGCAACAATCTTGACATCCCTTTGGCTTTCAGACTGGCGGAGATAATGAGAGAAAACATTGGTTCTGGTACAAAGATTACAGAGAAAGACAAAAAACTGTGGAAAGAAATCCAGCAAAATTTGAATTAAAAATAAAATTGTCATAAATTAATAACAATGAAAAGAAAACTGTTTACTTATGCACTGATGCTCATTGCAGCAGGTACAATCACAAGTTGCAACTCCGACAAGAAGAAAGGACTGGTCGAAGGTACCAATGGCGACATGGAGGCTTATGAGAATTCTGCCATGAATGCCATTCAGCAGGCTTTGCCGCAAATCATGGTCATTCCCGGTGACGAATGCTTGCGCAATTTCGATGCCTTGCAGACGCAGAATGTCAACGGACGGACTTACCTGGTGAGGGATTACGCCAAGTATTTGCAAAAAGATGACCGTGCAAAGCGCATCATGTCAACCATTCAAAAGGAGTTTATCAACAATAATTTCCCGCTCGATGACTTTGAGCAGGCACTGAAACAACTCGATACACAGGAAGCGACCGACATGGCCGATGGACTGGAGAAGGACGCCAAGACCATGCTTCTCACCACGGCTCGTCCCGATATCATTTTGGAGCTCAGCTATGACACATCGCGTGACAAGAAACCGAAAATCAGCATGACCAGCCACAACTACAGCAGCAATGTGCGGGGCGAGAAGAATGTTTCTTACACGCTTAACGCCATCGACGCATATACGAATAAGGTGGTGGCCACTATCACGTCAAGCAACATCAAGGGGCAATCGACCACCGAGACAATTCAGCAGAACCTGAAGGAACAGTTGCCATCGCTGATGAAGGATGTGCAGAAGTATTTCTCCGATATACTGACCAAGGGTCGCGAGATTACGGTTCGCGTTGCGGTAGAGAAGGGTTGTGACGTGGATCTTTCCGACAGCAGCATTGAAGGCGACACCTATGCCGATTGGATCATCGATTATATCAAGACTCACACGGTGAAGGGTGCCTACAAGATGCAGCGCAATACTGATAAGGAGCTCTATTTTGTGAACTGCCGCATCAAGATGCTTAACGACGACGGCACACAGTATGGCGTTTACGACTGGACGCGCGACCTCTGCAAGAATCTCCGAAAGAATCTCGGATTGAAAGTTAACAACAAAGCTCAGGGACTGGGCGAAGTATTTATCACTATTAAAGGACTCTAAACCATGAAACGTGTTAATATCATTTTGGCAATAGCCTGCATGACGCTTGCAATGGCATCATGCTCTGATTCAAACAAGAAAACGTTTAACCCCACAGAGCGCAAGTCGTCAATGACCGATGCACAGCGCGAGGAGGCACTCGACAAACTTAAGATGTCGCTTTCTGCTCAGGTCGATTCGCTCCTGTTCACGCACGGTGTGAAACTGAGTGTATTGCCGCCGGCACCCGATGGGAACGACATAACGGAAAGTCTTGCTGAACGCATTGCGACAAAACTTGTGCAGATAACATCTGCCAATGGCATAGGCGGACTGAACAATTCGCCCAACTTCGCCCTGGGTGCCCGGTTGAGCCAGACGGGCCGCACCGCCACGGGTTCCGCACCGCAGAAAATGTTGGTGAAATACGACGTGACCTACGAAGTGATCAATGTTCCCACGGGCGACGTTTATGCTACCGCCACCGATGAAATCGTTGGTGTAGGCGCCAGTTTCGAAGAAGCCAACGCCAATGCTGTGCAGGAGATTAAAAACTCGCCCAAGCTCCAAAAGATGTTGCAAACGGGAAGTGAGCGCATAATAGATTGGTATAACAAAAATGTGCAGACACTGAAAAATCAAGTGGAAGCCGCTGCCGGGAAGAAAGATTATGCCTACGCACTGGCGCTCGTTGAATCTGTCCCACAGCAAGCGGCTGCCGCCTTCCAATATGCCTCGCAGCAGCAGCCCAAGTTGCTCGAAGCCATGAACCGTCAGCATGCAGCCGAGACACTGTCTGACATGAAGGCAGCCATCGCCAAAGCCGATGCCAATTTTGATCCCGCAGTAGCTGCGTGCCTGCAAATGGTGCCCGCTGACAGTCCGGAATACAAAGAAGCCACTGCCGCTTATGAGGCCTATACCAAGAAAGTGGAGGCAAGGCAAGCAGAAATTGCCAAGAAGGCAACGGAAGATGAAGCATACGCCCGCAAGCAAGCCGAGATTGAAAGACAGTTGGAGCATGAGAAGGAACTCGTGGAAATCGAGGCCGCGAAGATGAAGAGCAAATACGAGGCGCAAGCTTCTGCCGTTGCCATGGAGAAATCGATGCGTGACAACAAAAAAGGATTCTGGGGCAAACTTGGAGACCGCATCATCGGTGCCATCGACAAGGCATCTGATAATGCAGCGTGGAATGATTAAATTAATTATTAATCAGTTTTTAACCCATAAATAAAATATCTTATGAAAAGTATCAAATTTATAGCAAGCATGATATTTACCATGTCCGTAGGTGCCATGCTTATTTCGTGTGGTTCTAAAAGCGAAGAACCGAAAGAAAAAGAAGAAATAATTGTCGTTGGTGAAAACGGGAAAGAATATAAAAGTTATCAAGCGGCATGTAGGGCCGGTGATTTCGAGGCAGCACACGAGTTTGTTGATAAACTGCAAGAAAAGGCGACGGGTGCAGATCCAGTTTGGTCTAAAGAAATAATAGAAAAATATAAAGCAGCTCAGGATTATGTCTTTAAACAAGAAATGATGTATCTCGCGGCCGATGGAAATGAGGAAGCTTCTAACAAAATCATCTTCCTCTTGACAGAACTACCCGTAGAAGGAGAGAAACTTTCTGAAGGGATGCATGAATACTATGCTGTTAGCGATAACGAATATAAGGGTTGGGTGAAAAGATATAATAATAAGTGTGATGAAATATTATCCTTAGCCATCCAAAATAAAAACAAATACCTTGCAAAGAAAATTTTGAGCATGTTTAAAGAAAATATGGAAGGTGAAACTGGAGGATATGATGAAAAAATTGTAGTGAAAGGTAAAACTATAAAATTTGATGGTAATCATGGGTATGTTTGGTATACCAATGATGACATCGATGCCGCAAAGAAGAAATATGAAAAAGCAGTGAAAGACGGAGCGTTCAAATGAATCGATAACAAAGAAAAAATAATTATGGTTGCAACAAACGATAAATGGGGATTCTTAAGAGAGTCGCAGCCAAAAGCCGATAAAGTAGGCGCTGACAAAGAGTGTGGTTTGCTTCGCACAGGACTTGATGCGTATCTAAATGTTATCTTCCCTGGTGAAAAATGGGAATATGATAAAAAAGTGGAAGGTGTGGATGGAAGAATCAGGCCTGATTACAGGTGTGAACACCTGAAACTTATCGTGGAGTTCGATGGGCTTCCTCATTACCAATATCCATCCGTCATCTTGAATGACTATGAAAAAGACGTGAAGTATAAAGTGAGAGGATATACTGTGGTAAGAATTCCATATTTCATTCAACTGACCAACGAGGCCGTGATGCAGTTGTTTGGAAAAGAAGTAAAGGAAACGTTGTTCGAGTTGAAGCATGCGTCATTGACATTACACAGCAGAACTGCACCTGCATGTTTGTGTCCGTTAGGAATCAAAAGAATGGCCTTTGATTTCATGAAGTGTCCTGATCAATATAAATACAATATTGATGCTCTCAATGAAGAGAGTAAAACTACAAAGTATGGCTTTCTGCTGAGTCGAGTAGATCTATTGGAAAAAGAATATCAATATTTGATGGAAAATCCTGGAATTGATTATTATACATATATTACACAAATATAATGAACAATGAACATTGACTTCTTGCGCACCCTTCTTGCCACTCAATCGCCTTCTTCTGCTGAGCAGGAGATGACGGAGGCGGTGCGGGAATATGCGAAGAACTTCTGCGAGACGGAGACGGATGTGATGGGCAATCTGTATCTGCATCATGGTAATCCGGAGGGGCGGCGCGTGATGGTGACGGCGCATTGCGACGAGGTGGGCTTTCAGATCGTGCATATCGACGACAACGGTCTGGCTTACATTCGCAAGGTGGGTGGCATTGACCGCCAGACGCTGCCAGGCACGCCCGTAGCAGTGATGGGGCGGAATGGAAAGGTGCAGGGAGTGTTTGGCAAGAAATCGCCGCACCTTCAGACAGAGAAGGACAAAGGCGCAACGCCCGAATTTGAGGATATGTGGATAGACATGGGATTTACTTCCCGCCAGGAGACACTCGAGCACGTCGCTATTGGCGATTTTGCTACGGCAGTAGCACCCACACAACAGCTCAATGGCGGAAAACGTATCACCGGCAAAGCGCTCGACAACAAAATCGGGGTATTTGCTATGGTGGAGACCGTGCGTCAACTGTCAGACCAGCACTTGCCCGTCAATCTGACGGCCGTATGTACTACACAAGAGGAAATCGGCAGTCGTGGGGCCGTTGTGGCAGTAAACCGCATTGAGCCCGATTGCCTTTTCTGTTTGGATGTGGGCACCGCTACCGATATCCCTTCGGTGAAAAAGCAGGCACGCGGTGATGTCCGACTTGGACGCGGACCGCTTCTCTATCGCAATGCCGACAACAACTCCGACTTGTTCCGCACGATGGTAGAAGCAGCCGAACGCAAAGAGATGCCTTATCAGACAGGTGTCGGTTCGAAGATAAGTGGCGGCACCGAAACGTCTCATGTGCAAATACTTGGGCGCGGCGTCGCAACTGTCAACCTGAGCATTCCCAACAGATACATGCACAGCGCAGTGGAAATGTGCGACATGGAGGATGTGGAAAACACCATCCGCCTGCTTACCGCTACATTGGAACAACTTAAGTGAATTTATGAGTAGGGGGAGAGGGTTGGCTTTTTCCCCCTTTTGGACAGACACACTATTTGAGACAGTATCGAGACAGTATCAACTGCATGTAGGACATACATATTCTATAATGGCTGCAATTCCTGTACGAACTGCAGCCATTATCATTTAGATGGTTACCTATACACAAGTCAATCGTTGTTAACCTTCAAAATCGTCTTGTCAAATACTAACAACTATGCGACATCTACCTTCTTTTGGTTTCCATACGTAATATTCATTGCCATAGAATTCTCCTTCACCACAATATCCCGTATAGAACTTTCCGTCATATATGATACTGTTCAAAGGCTGGAAAAAATCCTCATCACATATGGATGAACCACACATCACTTCCAGTTTGTTTATGTCAAAATCCTCGTCGGCAGGCAATTCGATTTCATAAGACATTGTTCCCCAACCTTGCATAACATTGCACCACCACGTTCTTTCTTCAACTTCAGAAGCACTGCCAACGCCTAAGAACTGCATTCTGGTATCATCATCACCATAACCATCACCACAACTATCCTTTTGAATGAATTCCAACAGTTCCTTTGAAAACTTATCCATGTTCTGCGGCATTTCTTTGAGAATGTCAACGGTATTATCATCCTCATCATCTGATTCATCGAAGAATTTGTGTTTGTGCAGCTCCCAACATTCTACTTCATCATCGAACAGAATATTGTCATCTCTATCTTGCACCGAGATTGAAAGGTCTACTTCATCATCAGTAACTCCGATGATGCTGTTGAGGTCACAGCAACCTTCAAAATCCAAATTTCGCAGATGTTCAACCAGGTCTTCTGCACTGCTCTCTTCTGCATTTACTTTGTCAACCAGTTTGAGAACGTCATCGGCATCTTCCTTGGCTCTGATAGAGAAGTAACGTGCCTCTGTAAAATCGCTGCACGAAATTGTAAGTTTTACGGTTCTTGTTTCCATTTTTTGTTTTTAGTTTGAATATGACCTACTCTATTTTGCGGATTTTCGGCTTGCTCCATCATTTTTCAGGTTTCCAGGTTACAGGGATACACACACAGAGTGTGAGCCTTCTGACTTTCTCCGCCGGAAGGTT